>Ga0068855_100001470_pt1 | contig 29432 bp, 54 predicted proteins | sample KBSCornC52_FD_66592 | JGI IMG/M metagenome (GOLD analysis project Ga0068855, IMG submission 66592) | Corn rhizosphere microbial communities from Kellogg Biological Station, Michigan, USA - KBS Corn C5-2 | ecosystem: Host-associated > Plants > Roots > Rhizosphere > Soil ... | reverse complement strand
GGAAGTCATTGCGCTGGCTCAGAAGCTCGCCGCCGTGGGGTTCGCCGCTTTCGTCAGGATTCCCGGCGAGGATCATTGGCCGGCAACGGAGGTCAGGCACATTCACGCCGTCTATGCGGGTTGTGCGATGAAGGAGGCGCTTCGGCATCAGGTCCACGACTTCTGCCACGGGCTGAACGGCCTCGCGTCGCATGCGCCGTACCACTGCTACACGCCAGCGCCTGCGAGTGTACAGACGGTCAGGACGTTGTTCCTTGCGCACAATCCGGCGGCGGGGTAGGGTAGAATACTGTCGTCACACTAGGGGTCTAACCCAAACGAGAACCGCCGTCGTCCTTCGGGGCGTCGGCGGTTTTTGGCGTGTTAGGGTAGGGGCCTCTTTCCCATTTTCAAGCACTTCTCACAGTGGAACAGCGCATCTTGCCCGTCACGGTACATAAAACGCCACACGTGGACGCAGGGAGGCGGCTGAGTGGGCTCCCTAGCGGCTTCGCTTACTGCGGCCCGTGACACGCCGTAAGCGTCCGCGAGGCGTTCCAGCACCTCATGCCGTGGCGGATTCCTCGTGCCCTTCTCGATCTGGTGCAGGTACGTGTTCGATATCCCGATCTTGGCCCCGGCTTCGCGTAGGGATAGACCGGACGCTTCACGCAAACGGAATAGGTAGCCGCCGAATTCGTTCACTTCCCCTCCTCCTCCCCCAACAGCCGCTCGATCTCCGCAATGCGTGTGAGACCAGCCTCAGTAAGTCGTGAGTCAAGTTCATCGAAGTGCATCCGAGGTTCTCGCCATCGCCACGAGACAAGCCCGTTACCTCGTTGTATGCGGTGACCGGCTTCGATACGCGCCTGCTCCGCCTCCCCATCCCTCAGCGCCACAAGCGCGTCCCGTTCCTCACTGAGCGCCTGCGCCTGCATCTCGGCCAGCGTGTGAAGTTGTGACACGGCGCTTTGCAACTCCGCAAGGTTCTTATCACGGGCGCGTTGACGAAGTGGTCTTCCGGTGTCGGCAACCACTCCACCTTCGGCGCGGCATCGGCCAGTGCTTCGGCGCGGGCGGATTCGATGGCCTCGCGGATGGATTGTTCAGCGTCTTTACAGTGATGGTTTACCGCCACGGCGAATGCCCTGCTGGCTATAGTCAGACCCTTCTTGGCCCACGGTTTTACGGTGTCGTTTGTGTCGGTCATTCGGTACCTCCAAGAGCGCGATAAGCGGCAATGGCGCGGTCGTAGGCTGAGGCGTGGGCAATAGCGGCGAGAATGTCAACGTCATCCATCACGCCTTCAGTTTTACCAAGCAGTACATCTTCGAGTTCACTTGCAAATTGCCGGTATTCAAATAACCCCCGCTTCCGCATCTCTTCGCCCAGCGAGTATGCGGTCGCTAAGTCCCCGGCGTAGTTGGGCGGGTCGCGCTTCAGGCCAACCGTAAGATGATCCACAAAGGCACACACCTCCTTGGATAACACGTCACGATTATCGTAAATCCAACCAGCCACCCAATCAAAACTTCCCTCGCAGTTGATGTCGTTCCGTGCTTCCGGTAGCCCAATACCACCCTCTGGCCCATCAACATAAATGGCCGGTAACCACCGTTCACCGTCCCAGGGAAAGCCAATAAATTCAGACACGATTTCGACAAACTCGGCACGTGAAAGGGTCCGCGTTAAGTCCACTTTCAAACGCTCCGCAAGCGCCATGTTCAGCGCGGCGGGCGTCATCGGTTCGGTCATTCGGTCCCTGCTTTCTCGTGGTTACAATCAACTCCGTGCGTAGACTTGCCACATTCAGAGCAAGGCGCATCAAGCGTTCGTAAGTTGTGATCTTCATACCGGCAAGGTCTTTTCTTGGAGTGATAACACTGCGTGCAGATAATGCGGCTGCGGGCTGGCATTTCCCACCCCCATTCCTCGCCCACAAGCACCGGACGCGCGCCGGGCATGTCGGCGGGTGGCTCGTAATATCGAAACGTATTAATGCGACGTTGCCGAACAAGGAATGCCCATCCTTTCCCCTGTATGTATGCATTGCAGTTCGAGGCGCGCTTTGGCGGCTGCGGCTGCATCGGGCGTCTATTCGGCATCGGCGGGAGCCTCCTGCTTGCGGCTTGTTTCTAACCAAGTGCGGCCCTTCCGTGTGACAAACCATGATCCGCCTTTACTCGCGTAACCGTTGCGCTCAAGCCTTCTCGCGGCAGCAACATACGCTACACAAGGATCGCCCGAGATGTTAGAGCCACGATCTATCGCGCGCAAGACCTTCACCTCAAAACCCGTAGGTTCGCGCAAAGTCGAACACTCGCCAACATCATCAGCCATCCCCGCCCATCGCTTTCCGGCGCAGTCCGCGCCTACCAGTCGCCTTAAGTCTCAGTTGGCACCCAAGGCAATTCGTTCGTGACTCGTTCCAGTTCGGCAACCGTTCGCGCCAACCGATCTATATTTTCCTGCCGCACTTCGGGCGTCACAGACCCCTTGAGAATGCACTGAATGGCGTTATGGCGCTTGAACCATTGGAGCCACATTAGCGCGTCTTGTGCGGCATTGACGAAGTCTTGGGGCACTGTGGCGGTTTCGTTATCGTCTTCCACGTTCGCTCCTTGGGTCAATCCCGGCCCGGCGCAGGCGGTTCGTTGTCAACCGCAGTCCGTTCAAGCTCCGCAGGCGCACCGGTCGCTGTATCGCACATCCCATCCCAGTGAATAGGCATATCGAGACGGTATCGGCCATCCTGGTTCATCTGGCGCGCGAGTGTGGCGAGAACCATTTCCTCACCCGGCGTCTCAGCGACCAGAACAAGCCGTCTGGTTCGATCCCTTGTGTCGATTGCCTTTGAAGGCGCTGTAGTCGTGATGTACATCCCTCTCCCCTTTGCGCGTTCAGGACGCGCGGCCCCCTCATCTGGTCAGCGTATCGACTATTCGGCGAGAATCCGGTTCAATAAATCAAGGCGCTGGCGGCCCGATGTTGTCAAGATGTTGTAGCGCCCGGCCCGTAGGTTGCAGCCGCTTCCGGGTCCGACTTGTTCAGTGATAGCATGGCCACGCATGTACACTAAGGCGTCTTCGTGGTCTGTTTGTGTCGTGATATACGGGTGCATCGGTTTGTTATCCATACGCTTTAAGATGTCACGCTCCGCAATCAATGCCTTTCGCCCTTCCTCGTAAAGTTCTTCGTTCGCCATCTCGCTCCAACCTCCGGCAGGTTCGTCCCCGGCCACTTCTACCAATCCGAGCCCCAGTTATCCCGCGATATATCGCGCTCGTATGGAACCTCGCTCGGCGTCGAAACCTGCCGGGGAGGCTCGCCGGTTTCCCATGTCTCCCAGTCTTCACTGCCGCAAATGCACTCGATCAAATCAGACACGTCGCGGCCATTCTGTAGACGGCCACATTTTCGGCAGCGATAACACTGCATGTGAGACCTCATTTCGTAAGTGACGGGCCGGTTCGGCCCCGGCCACGATGCCCGCCATGCTATATCGCCAAGGCGCTGTAATCCTCGGACTCCAGGGCGTCGGCGATATGACCTAACCCCTGTTCGCGCATCTCGGCGATTGCCGCAGTTACCGCCGCGCTCAGTGCTGGATTGACATACCGAGAGTAAATCTCTTCGGCTTTGCGAGATTCTGCTTCAACTTCCGCACATGCCACCTTGCCGTCGAACGGGCAATCCTCGTCTGGCTTGATCCACGAAACTTCCTGCTGTGCCGCTGCGCGATACAACCGCATCGCATGTTCGAAACTGGTCGCTTCGCCCCGAAACAAGGCGTCACTGGCTCCGTTCTTCATCGTCTCTCCTCCGACCGGGAACCCTCGCCCCGACCCGTCTCCGTATCCCTACTTTTCGTCCGCTACAATCACGACCGGCCCATATCCACCCTCGCTGGCCGGAAGCATCATAAACGGCACGCGCAAGCCGTCATGCTCAACGTAGCCGCGATAGTCCGTGTGCGTCTTGCTCCACCTCGTTCGTGAGATCGTGACAGCTTCGGGAAACATTGCCTTGACCTGTTCGGCTGTGGCAATCGGCACGGCGACCTTGGCAGTTTTCGGGGCCTCGACTTTTACCGGTCGCCCGTTCCGGTGGACTAAACCGGCTCGATACCGTTCCAACCGGAGCCGATACCCGGCGAGATCCTGCGTAACCTGCCGAAGCTTCACGGCGTTGTCGATGGTCCGATCAAGCTGACGATCCAGCTTGCGCGAGTACGCCGACGACTGACCTGAGCGACCAGTGACGAAACTACCGGGCAGGGACTCGCGGCGACCTTCGTTCAGCAAGCGCGCTTCCTGCGCCTCAAGCTGGCCGATACGCCGTTCAAGCCTCGCTATGTATCGTGGATCAATTTCCGGCATCGTCTTCGTTTCCCTTCGGCGGTTTCGCTTGATGAAGATAGTATAGCATGGTCTAATCTAGTTGTCAATAAGGATCTTCTAATTATTTAGACGATATTGACAAGTATGTGACGTTGTGATACTATTATGTAGGCGAACGTGCTAGAATGGAGACTATGCCACCATTGAGAGATTTAGGGTTCAAGATGCGGTCGAATGGGTTCAATCTCATTCGTGACATGGAAAAGAAACAAGGTAAGTCGATGAGCGTTGACAAGTTCGCGCTTACGGTTAGCCTTGCACGTGCGACCGTTCGTAAGTTCTTCGATAAACCGGGGGCGGACGTTTCCGGGGTCAGCCTCCAAGCTGCTCAGCACATCGCAGACAAGGTAGGAGTGCCGCTGTCGGAATTGGTTTATAAGGGCAAGGTGGATTCAACTGAGCCATACGAGGAAGGCGGTACGGAATGACCACCGACGAACGTACCACATGGCTTCAGAGCCTCAAACCCGGCGACGTGGTTGTGACCGTTGACGCCATGTCGCGAAACCGAGTGCGTGTCCGTGAGCACAAGGTTAGCAAAGCCTCAGATCGTGAGTGGTTGCGCTTCACCGGCCACCTTTCGGGGATTGGCTTTCGAAGGACTGAGAACACGCGGTTCAGTGTGGCTTACCTGCTACCGAATACGCCCGATGTCATCGAAGAGGAAAGCGCCATTGCATTGCACAGACTGCGAGTCAGGCAGGCTGAGTTCAGAATCGGTAACTGTACCGACAGCCAGCTTGAACGGATCGAGGCGATACTGGCCGAACGCAAGCCACGAAAGAAAGGCCCCGCCGATGCCAACTGAAACCGTGAGCGGACTGGAACTGGCGGCGAAAGCGAGCGAAGGATGACCGAACCAACCCTTGACGAAATGCGCCGTGCGTGCTGGCTCTACTATTTCGACTACGACAGGTCTCACGGCGGCGACATCGATGAGGCGGAAGCTATTGCATTACTCCGCACCGCAGGCCAAAAGATCGGCTGCAATTTCAACATAAAAGTAAGCGGGGCCATAGGGCAGGGCGAATGGAATTTTTCGGCATGGAGCGGCAACCAGCTATTGCAGAATACGGCGACCCGCGATACGTTCCACGCAGCCACGTTACCGGAGGCTGTTATCCGTTGCGTCTATCATGCAATCCAGGAGAGTAAGCGATGACCATCACTGACACCGACCGCCCCGCGTGGGAGTTGACGCCAGAGGTATACGAAGCGCTCGTGTGGGTGCGGGATACGAAGCCGCTAGTCGGCCGTCACGCAGAAAACAGAACCGACGACCAGCGGCATGCGCTAGAGGAACTGCAAGAACGCGGGCTGATAAACTGGCCGGGGTTACGCAATGAGCCTTACGCTGTCCTACCCCTCGGCCGCGCCGCCCTCGCCCTCTACGAAGCCCGCCAGCAGATAGCCCGTCAAGCGCCTGTCGTGGAGGCGGCGTGTGAGTATGTGGAGATGGCGCAAGATGATTATCTGTCGCTGGAGCAAGCTGTGTGGACGTTCTTGGCCGCCGCGCCCCTCTGTACCGTCTGCCGCCTGCCGCGACCGCTCACGCCCCACGACATCGGCGACGTGTGCGCGGAGTGCAGGCAGATCGTGGACGCAGGCGTGGAGGGGATGAGGGGAGAGTAACTGTGACAACGGAATCTAAAGATGTTTTGATCTGCGGTGGCCTCTACAGAGGCTTCGAAAGTATTATGCCGTGCAGCAAACCGGGCGAAATTGTGGAGTTGCCGTTCGAAACACAGGATGGACGCAAGGCGATTGAGCCTGCGGTACTTTGCGAGTCGTGCAAAAAGCTTTATTTCCTCAACATCGACGCCTACCCGGGCTTACTCTCGCCAGTTACGAAGCACGGACCAAACAGATTAGCTGAAGAACCATGCCCCGCTACCTCGCCGTAGTCGGTACCCGCAACTGGTCCGCGTTCGCGCCGCTCTCCCAGATCACCCGCCGCCTGGACGCCGTACACGCGATCCATCCCGACCTCGTGATCGTCTCCGGCGCGGGCGGCGACGTGGGCCTGTGCGCGGCACGGTGGGCCAGGGCGAACGGCGTCCGCTGTATCGAATACCTGCCAGAGTTCGAACGCTACGGGCGCGCCGGTGGGCCGAGGCGAAACTCGTTCATTGTGGCCCGGTGCGATGCGATGCTGGCGTTCTGGAACGGGGGCCGGGGCACACAGGACAGCGTGACGAAGGCGCAGGCGGCCAGCAAGCGGGTGACGGCGGTCAGGCCGGATGGGACGAGCAAGAGGGTGGGGTAACGTCAGAATGGCACAACAATGAAGAAACCAAAGAAACAATTCAGTCTTGCGGAATACCTTGCAGAACTCGAAGCGCGGCGTAACCCTGACATCATAAGGCACAGTACTTTAATTCAGATCGCCAAAGCCCGCGACTGCGGCACGTGTCAGGCGTGCGGTCTCTTTACGCCTAATACAGAGGGGCACCACATCCATAGTATTGCCGAAGGCGGCAAAGACGAACTCAATAACATTATCACCTTGTGTACAAAATGCCACAAGGCTTCACCGGTCGATCCTTCTGAATTCCTTCAGTTCCAACGACAAGGCGGGGCACTGTGGCCGGAAGTCCGCCGTCAAGCTTTTGAAGCGCTCGTGACTGAGCCCGAATTTGTTGACAAGACACCTCAGTGGGTTGACAATCTATGCAGAAATATTCGAGATTCCATGTTTGGAGTCACGCATTTAATTGTCGAATCTGCCGACGACGACCGCGAGCATTACGCTAAGATCCTTTACGAACACCACGCGAAAGTGTCTAGGGCTCGCAAACGATACTATGGCGAACCTTTGGACGACATTAACGAATACGTCACGATGTTTTCTTTGCTTACTACTTACCCCTCAGCATGAACTCCACCGGTGAATGCGCCAGGTGCTGCCGCCGGTGGTCGGACGATGCCATCTTAACATAGACCATTGTCATCTTTATGTCTTCGTGGCCGAGTGCATCCTTCAGCGCGAACACGTCGCCGCCTGAGCGCAGGAAGTTGAGGGCGAACGTGTGACGGAACGTGTGAGGGCTACAGCGGACGCCTGTGACGCCTGCGCGGTCGCCCAAGCGGTGGACGAGCTGCAGGAGCCCAGACTCCGAAATCCCTGTGCCGGTCTTCCTTCCACGATCTGAATAGAATAGGGGCGTTTCCGAGTCCTCATTCGCGCTGGTTTCATCGCGCCGGTATTCCGTAATGGCACGGTACGTTGTGGCGCTGAAGTACACGTCGCGCGGTTTATTGCCTTTGCCGACCACAGAGCACCGACGACTGATCAAGTCCAAGTCGCCCCATTTGAGCCCAGCCAGTTCCGCCTCCCGCATGCCCGTGTCCAGGAACAAGAGGATAATAGCACGGTCGCGCTTGGGAAAGTATCCGTGCTTTGCCGCATCGATCATGGACTTGATCTGTTCCGCGGTAAACGGCGTGATCTTCGACTTACGAACGGCCGGAGCAATCGTGGACGCCATCGGGCTCACGGTTACGATCCGGTGCATCAGAAGGAACTTGAAGAATATGACGAGGTGGTCACGATAGGTTTTGATCGTGGAACTTGCGAGGGGGTTGTTTCCCTGTCGCCGGCCGGAGGTCGCCAGGTGCAGCATGAACTTACGCGCCTCATCGGGACCGCAGACGGTTAGCCCTTTGGCGTCCAGGAACTCGCACAAGAGGCGCAGGATCGTTTCGCGCAGGTCTAAGGTGTCTTGGGAGAGGCGACGCGTGCGGCAGTCGTCAAACCATTCCGCTTGCCATCGCGAGATTTCGGACGTGAGGATATAGTCGCGGACGGATTCGGCAGGAGGCGCGGCGATGGCATTTTGGGGCCGTCGGCCGTGGAGTGATTTTCGGTATAAAACCGCTGAGTTTTGCATTTTTGCCCTTTCTGGTGGTGAGAAAGGGCGGAGGTAAGTCCGTCGAACGAAGGTTTTGATGGTTAGGTTTTAGATGGGAAACGCCAATTTCCCATCTAAAAATATCAGCTTTTGGTGGAGGATAGGAGGCTCGAACTCCTGACCTCTTCAATGCCATGAAACCTGTTCAGTTTTAGATGTAGCGCAGACTCGCCCCATCTAAAACCCGTCTTCCGCCGCCGTCAGTTTTTCAGTATAAAAGCGCTCAGGTTTTGGTGAGTCAATGTGACAGATTTCCGGATGGATACCAGCGCCGATTCTCTGCGTAGGGTCAGGTGTTTCGCCGCCCGCGATTCCGTGGCTGGTGCGGGTAGCCACGCTGTTCTGCTTCGGCCATCAATAACCAGATGTCGGTCGTAACAGTACCTCGGGTCAGGTATCGCGGGGCCATCAGGTCATTGCTCTCAAAATCTAACATATCCTCATCCTCTGAGGTAAACAGGTCTGGCAGAACCGGCGCATATGAAGCGTGGTGAAACAGAGACTCGAACGATCTGGCGACGTCCTCCTCATAGTCGCGCGCAACGCCGGACCGGCTATACAACCGCGTGGTGGAGTATCCTCGCGAGCGCCTGAGCCAGTGGCACCATTCATGCGCGAGGATACGTTTGCGGTCCTCGTCTGTCAAGTCTTCCCGGCCGGTGACGTGTATCCAATTGCCGACTTGAATCCCGCTGAAGCCATCGGGGGCTGACGGATGGTACGACACAGGCGCGCCAGACAACCGGACAAACAAAAGCAAATCAGCATACGTGCGAGGGCGCGCGTAGCCGGTATCGTGGACATATAAACGATACAGCTCCTCTGCTGCTTCGTCCGATTCCTCCATATTGCAGGCCTTTATTTCTGTTGATCGAGAAGTCGCTGCCGCTCCTGTAACTGACGCTCAGCGTCTCGCCGACTCATTTCGATATCGTGGTGCGCCCGGGCTTGTTCGCGCCAAAGCTTGAAGATGAAATTCTGAACTTCCGGTGTCATCTCCTGAGTATACGAGAGTGCCTCCTGGAGCTCCAGCGGCCAGTCCGCCCAGTTTTCGGGCGGCTCGTTGTGGGTTTCCGCAGAACCGTTACGGACGAGTGAATACCCCTCGGGAACGATATCCGCAGCTTTTAGCGCGGCCTTTACATCAATCGGTATACGCAAACGTTCCAGCGCCTCAATAACCGCCGTGACGGTGTCCGATGTCGCCTTGATCGGGCGACCTCGGCGGCCCTTCAAAATCCCGTGGAAGTGCGAATAGTCGATGCCGGCCTCTTCGGCGATCGATTCGATCGTTACTTTGTGGCCGTTATTGATGTGCGACTGGATCGCTCTCCAGACAATCGTCCCGAATGGCCCGGCCGTCTCTTCTGAAAACGACTTCTCGTTACGCACTTGTGACAACCTCTCCAAAACTGCGGGCATCATCATCTCCTGCTCGTTACAGACACACATAATCGCTTTTTGTTGCTTATGTGTCAATGCACAAGACCAATACAAAAATATGTCATTGACACATATACAACGAACTGGTAACATGTGGAGAGGTGTTTTAATGGCTCTTGTTGACGATGTAGCAAAGCAATTACGGGAGATCCAGGGGAATCGAGGTTACCGAGAGATTGCACGAGAGGCGAAGCTTGACCCTGCGAATGTCTATCGAGTCTTCACAGGTGCCCGCAATCTCACACTCAGCACCCTCGAAAAGGTCGTTGGTGCGTGCGGGTACGAAGCGAAGCTGGTGATCAAAGAGAAGCCGCCGGAAAATAGTTGATAAATTTTATGTGTCTTGTGCATATGTATGTTGACACATATACAACAGTAGTGTATTATATATGTGTTCCGTGCATACAGGAAACATCATGAAAACCGCACCCGAAAAACCCGAATACGACCTTGTGGCGATCGGAAAGATCCTCCGGCGTGGTCCGCAGTATCTCGCCTACCTGATCAAGTACGGGGGCGTGACACCTCACCTGGCGCTGAAGCTCTCGTACCACACGGGGATTTCAGTCAGCCACCTGATACACCGACGACCGAAACCGGGCGGTGGAAAAGCCCGTCGAACGCAAAGCGGCAGGCCGCGCCAACGGCCTGCCGCACCCAAGAAGTGACCAAAACGTAAACAACCCCGTCACCGGTGAGACGGCGACGGGGTCGGAGGCTTAGGCTTCCATCATACCCGACAGAAGAGGCTTAGACAATGCTCGATCACATCACTTTCGCAGGAGGTACCGCCGCGCAAGCAATCCTAACGCAGTTGACCACGATTGCCTGTGGCGTTGCCATTGCTGTCGCTACGGACGCTTCCAAGAGCCTTCTGAAGCGCTCTTACCGTCGTTTTCTCCGCGCTCCGATCAAGAGAGGGGATCGCAATGCCCGCTGACACCATTTACCGCGACCTTCCCTGTGCTCATGACGCCTTCGTCGAAGTACTCGCCGTTGTCAACCAGACGCCCGAGCAGGCCCGCGCCCAGTGGAACGGGACGGCAGGCGACGCGATCGACCGCAGACTGATGGCGATTGAGTCGGGGTGGTTCGGGGTGGGGCGGCGGGCAACGGATCGGCCAACAGAACCGGCTTTCGATCCTGACGACGAACGGAGGTGATCCCTATGGCCGCCCCTGGTTACAGCGTGTGAGAGACGCCGAGGAGTGAAGGGCGCATACGACGACCATTCCGACATTCCAAGCCCGCCGTCTGTCTTGGGGACGGCGGCGGGTGACCACACAAGCAAACGAAGGAGAGAGTTTTATTCGAATGGCTAAACAAGAAGACCCGACACTAAGTTGCCTTGGCGCGATTGTCCTTATGCCGCTTATGATGGTCGCCGGTTGGTTCGTAAACGGCTGGATTGGTTCGGACATGTGGCGCTAACGGCCACACAAGCAAAAAGCGCCCCCGACCTGCCAGTCGGGAGCGCCTCATTCGAAAGCAGAGAGTACAGACATGCACAGTTTAACGCTTTCCCGAAACGAAGTCAAGCGCCCGGTGATCGGCAGCTACGACCCGGACGCGCCCGACCTCGATTTCGTCCTCGAACCCGCGACGGCGTTTCCGGACTATGTGATCCCTGGCTCGCACGTTCGGAAGCTGGCCCGAGAACTTGCCGACCGCGCCAACAGCGGCGACGACATCGACACCGACGGCCGCACACTGACACTCGCAGGCGCTGCCAAGGTCGCGTACGCCGCCGTTCAACTGCGCGGTATGGGCGCGACGGCCGAATGGATCTTCCATGTCACGTACGGCCCCGCAGAGCACCGCAACCGGCAACTCGCGGCGGTGGTGGAGTTGGCGCTGAACATGAGCGCGCAGACGGCCCGGAGGGCGGCATGAAACCCGGCTTCTACGACATGACCGCGCAGGCGTACCACGAGCAGGCCGGGATTGATGTCCCGGCGCTGTCCGCGAGTGTCGCCAAGATCCTTTGCGCCAAGTCGCCGGCGCATGCGTACCACTGTCACCCAAAGCTCGGCGGCGGCCGGTTCGAGTCGACGGACTCGATGGAGTTCGGCACGCTGTTCCACGCAGTCGCACTCGGGCAGATGACAAACGTCGCCATCGGCGAATTCGACGCATGGCAGTCCAAAGAAGCCAAGGCGTTCAAGGCTGCTGCGGAGGCGGCCGGCCAAATCCCAGTCAAGCGCGGCAAGATGGGCGTCGTCAATGCCATGGCGGCGGCGTTCGCGAAGCAGGTTGCAAACTCAGACGCTCGCGGCTTCTACGCGGACGGCACGCTCACGGAAGCGGCTGCGATCTGGGAGCACGAGGGCGTAGTTTGCAAAACCCTCTTTGACCGCGTGAACGTCGAAACCGGCGTGATTTACGACATCAAGACGACCTCGGACGCGAGTCCCGACGCCTGTGAACGCAAGATTGTGCAGATGGGCTACGACATACAGGCCGAGTTCTACCGCATGGCGCTTGAGGCGATTTACCCGGCACTGGCAGGCAAAACGCGGTTCGTTCTGTTGTTCGTGGAAACGTCCGCACCGTGGGTTATGACGCCGTACGAACTCTCGCCGATGGCGGCCGCGATCGGTCGCACGAAGGTATTGAAAGCGATCGGCACCTGGCGCGAATGCCTTCTTTTTGACAACTGGCCTGGTTACTCCACACAGATTCTACAGATTGAGCCCAAACCATGGGCGTTGGCCGAAGCACTGGCCGAGGAAACAGAATGAACGAGCTATCCCTTACCAACAACGCGATTGCCCCCACGTACCGGGAGCCTGCGGAACCGTCCGCGATCGGCCTGCGGCACGTCCTGACGCCTACGACGGTCAACGAGGCGATGGACATGGCGAAGCTGTTCCACGCTTCCGGGATGTACCAAGTCGCGAGCGTGGCGCAGGCGTTCGTGATCCTCTCAATGGGTATGGAACTTGGCCTGACGGCAACGCAAGCATTCTGCCGGATTCATGTGATCAAGGGCAAGCCGTGCCCATCGGCGGACCTGCTGGTCGGATTGGTCAAATCATCGTCTGCGTGCATCTATTTCAAAATCATCGAAACGACGAACGACCGCGCGGTCTACCAGACGCACCGGCACGGCGAAGACCCGGTGACGATGACCTACACGATGGATGACGCGCGTACCGCCGGCGTCACGGACATGTACAAAAAGTACCCGGCGAACATGCTCCGCGCCCGGTGCGCTTCGAACCTTGCCCGCGCCGTCTACCCGGACGTTTGTGCCGGTATGTACACACCCGAAGAGATGGAGACGATAGACGTCACACCGTCGCACCAGGAAGCCCTACAGCCGGCCGCGCCGGTCATGTCGCGAGACACGGAACGCAAGGCGATGGCCGACGCCGTGACCGCCATCATTCAAACCCTCGACGCGCCGACCAAGGCGGTCGTTCAGACGTACATCAAAGACACCTTCGGGAAAGTGTTCGGAAAGCTTACATACGGCGAACTCGACACGTTGCACAGCTACCTGCTGGATATCGTGACGCCCGTTCAGCCATCGGTCGAACCGCAAGCCGAAGCGAACGAAGACGACGACCAGGGCGACCCGTTTGCGGACAGCCCGAGTAGCCCAACGGAAGCAGGCGAATAGGATGCAAACCAAACTCGCCAGCGTTCGTCATGGCGATCCCGTCAACGGCGTTTACCTTGTGGTGAACGCCTTCCCCCTCACCTCGCCAAAGAAAGGCGCTGAGAAGTGGCGCGGGCTGTCATTGATGGTCACGGACGGCACGACGGCCAAAAAGGTATTCCTTGGCAACTGCCAGGATAACCGCGACCTGATGCAGTTCTACAGCACATGGAAAACAGTTCGTATCGTCGGCAAAGGCAAGCAAAACCAAGGCGATGTCGAGATCGCAGCCGACGAGGTGCGCTACGAAGCGGCCGATCCGGACATGCTCACGCCCAAGGCGCTGCGACCGGCGACAGACTACGAAGCGCGTCTCGATGAACTGATCGAGCTACTTGACGAGCCTCTGGCCGCCGTGGTCGCGGGCGTGTTCACTCCTGCTGTTCGCGTCCGGTTCTTTCGCATCCCGGCCAGTGAACGCAAGCACCACGCGGTGCTCGGTGGCCTCGCTCAGCACACGATCGAGGTGGCCGAACTCGCCGCAAACATGGCGCTGACGTGGAACAGCCTTGGCCGTCCGGTGTCGTGGTCGCTCTGCGTGGCCGGGGCGCTCTGTCATGACGTGGGCAAGATGGTCGAGTATGCGAGTGACGGCTACCCGGCGACCGTGGGTGAAGGTGGATTGACGGGCCACATCTACGCCGGCGCTGTCACGGTAGACGAACTCGCTTTCGAAAGCCTCGGCAATACCGCGCGCTTACAGCTTCTGAACGTTCTCCTCGCTCACCACGGCACCAAGGAATGGGGCTCCCCGGTCACGCCAGCGACGCCGGAGGCGATCATCGTTCACCTGGCCGATATGTGCAGCGCTTGGGTTCAGGGCTACCACGAAGCGACGCCCGCGCATGGCGAGTTGTGGGCCAAGTCTCCGATCTGCGGATTCGTCTGGAAGGGCGACCGCTACGGGATCGAAGTGCCTGACGACCTTGTCGAAGCCGCCGAAAAGCAGTTGGCGCTATTCGATGACCCGAAACCGGCACCTGTGCCGCCCTCACCGTTTCGCCCGCCTGCGATGGCTCCCGCGCCTGCCGCAAGCGACGACCTCGACGATCCGTTCGCAACGAAGGAATGACCATGAGCAACCCTATCGACACAACCCAGGCACCGACGTTCGCCTTTGACGATGGCGGCGACCTGACACCGCGCCGATTCCTGCATCACACACGCACCCGCGCCTGCTGGTCGGGTGCCGGGTTCCTCCTCGCCGTTCTCGTGGGCGTCGTGATCGTGGCGGCGCTTATCGGCGCGCTGGCGCAGTAGTTTTCACAAGCAAGCACAACAATCAAGGAGCAAATCAATGACCGCAATCTTAGAACGCGAAAGCGCAATCGAAGCAACCGACTCAGAAATAGCCGAGACAATTACCGCCATGTTCGGCGAAAAGACGCCTGATCTCACCGCAGAAGAAGTCGGGGTCCGTGTTAGTCAAATGCTGGATGGTGTTCAGTACGAGCGCAATTTAGTTTGCACCTGCTTTGACGCCATCCCCGTTGAGCGACTGGCCGAACTCGGTCAGAAGAACGCCGAAATCGTTCAGCAGATCCAGGACCTCGAAGAAGAAGCCAGCCGGGTCGCCAAGGTGTTCAAGGCGCGTATCGCGGCCCTTGACGGCGATGTCCGCGACCGCAGCCGCGTCATTCGCGCCAAGGTCGAATCCGTGGAAGTAGACTGCCAAGAGCTTTTCGATCGCACGTATGGCCGCGCCTACATTGTCCGCACCGACACCGGCGAGGTAATCGAAAACCGGCCGCTCAGCGAGCGCGAACAGCAGTTGTACATGCAGCTTACGGACGAGGACGAAACAGGCGACGAGCAGGACGGTGACGACGAAGATGGTGGCGAGGCTACGGAGACACCGGAAACATCCGACGAGCCAGAAGTACCGCTAACACCGGCGCAGGCCCGTAAGAAGGCCCGCGAACTCGCAGCGGCTTCCGAAGGCGAATAGCACTCTCCCGGCAAGGATGCGCCCATGGACAACCTCCACGCCCTCCAGAAGCGCATCCAGGCCCTCACGCTATCCCGCGCGGCTCCGATCCCGACGCGCCACATACTTCTCTCACGCCCGCTCTCGCAGCCGTGGGACAAGGACCGGCCGGGTGAGTGGACGAACGACCCGGCCCGGACAGCGGCGGCGGCCTGGGTAGTCGTGGACTGGATCATGGCGCAGCCGGTGATACCGCCGGGGATGGCCGGGGCGCTGGAGCGGTGCGTGGAGACGCTGGAGACGATCATATGGACGGTGGAAGGGCGATGGCGATGAGTGTTCACATGGAGATAAGACCCGAAGTGGGACGGAAAGTTGCAGGCGGGGCGGAAATCACGTCAACTCTTCTTTGCGGCGACTCACTGACAATGCTCCAAACGCTGCCAAGCGAAAGCGTTCAATGCTGTGTTACATCGCCGCCCTATTTCGGCCTGCGGGACTATGGCAACGATGGGCAGATCGGGCTTGAAGCAACGCCGGATGAGTATATCACCGCGCTTGTGGCCGTGTTTCGTGAGGTGCGGAGAGTGCTGAAGGCAGACGGGACGCTCTGGCTGAACCTTGGGGATTCATACGCAGCAGGTGGGAACGGGACATCAGAGCGTTACCAAGAAATGCGCGGACAGAAAACAGCAACGGCGCAAAACTTGCCTCGCAAAGTTGCACCAGCCGGTATGAAACCGAAAGACCTTGTTGGCATCCCCTGGATGGCCGCGTTTGCCCTTCGCGCCGATGGTTGGTACCTGCGCTCAGACATCATCTGGGCCAAAGAAAACCCGATGCCCGAGAGCGTCATGGACCGCCCAACCAGGTCACACGAATACCTGTTCTTGCTCACGAAGTCCGCAAGCTACTACTACGACCACGAGGCCATCAAAGAGCCTGCGGTATCGACACATGGCAGCGGAAACGGGTTCGTGAGGGATGAACGACTGACCATGAACGGGAGGGGCAGTGAGAAGCCGTGGACGCCAGGCAAGGGCGGAAAGAACTCGTTTAGAGGCCAGGGGCACTTCCGTGAATCCGCCGGCGGTCCCGCAAATCGCGAGGGTAGGGATATGCGCGATGTTGGGGCCGGCGATACCCGCAACAAGCGCGACGTGTGGACCGTCAACACGAAGCCATTCCCAGAGGCCCACTTCGCCACGTTCCCACCCGATCTCATAACGCCGTGCATCCTCGCAGGCTCCCGCGAATACGACACGGTTCTCGACCCGTTCAACGGCGCGGCCACAACCGGCGTAGTCTGCAAGACACTTCAGCGGTCATACATCGGCATCGACATAAACCCGGATTACATCGAAATATCACGGCGACGATTAGCGAACACGCAAGCGCCGTTAGCTTTGGAATTCGCCTCATGACCTACCGTGCCTGCCGCGTCTGCCACGAACGCGAAGAGACACACGTCGTCATGCGCGAGAAGACGACCGGGCCGATCCTGTGGAACGTGTGGACCTGCACCGAATGCCTGCCGCGTGTCGTGGAGAAGTGCGCAGCCGACGGCGAGACCGTTCGCGTCTTCGGGATCGCACCGGACCCTAACGCGAGGCCAAAGCTGACACTTGAACAACTACGCGCCCACGAACGCACGCAGCGCCGCCGACGAGACACGGCGGTGACCGCGCACCTGGCGCAGATGGAGATGGAAGCATGAACGCAATCGCCACACGATGGCAAGAGACAGACTTCGCCCTGATGAACGCCGCGCAGCTTGACCAGGCTCACCAGGACCTCGCGTCCGCATGGTGCCACCACGTCAGCGGCAGCGGGAAGGCAGGAGACGCCACCGCAAACGCCCTGCAGATGCAAATGCGCTTCGTGGGGTTCCTCATCAACCCGGCCACCGAACCCGGGCTAAAGCGCCTGAGCGCGAGCGAAACGCGCATCGGTATCTCGATCGCGCCGGCCGAGGAGTACTTGCCCGATGTGCGGACCAGCAAGCACCGCAAGCCCCCAACAGCATCGGCACCGATCGACGCAGCGGACGCAGCGGTGAAGGCGGCACGGCGCGGTGGGCAGCAGTACAGCAAGAAGACACGCGAAATCATACGGCTTCACCTGCAAGGCATGAGCAACCCGGAGATTCGCAAGGTTATCGGCTGCGACAAGTCCCGCGTGTGGCAAGTCGTTGACCGCTATAAAGAGACCGGACGCGGGCTGGGGGTGGAGGCGTGAAAATCCTTGGCATAGACCAGGCCCGCGAGAAATCCGGCGTCTCCCACTGGACAGGCGACCGCACCGGCCACACGGCTGACTACGAGACCATGCGCCTCCGTGAGATAGGAACCGCCTGCCTTCCGAAGTGGCGCGACTACATCGTGGACGAGATCGCCTGCGGTTACGACTTGATCGTGATCGAATGCCCGGTCGTCCTACGGCAAAACAACCTGATCCTATTCCAGATATCCGGCGTGATCCTCGAATACTGCGAGCGCCGCGGGCAACGCGTCCTCGTGGTGAACGTCCCGGATCTCAAGCTCTACGCGACCGGCGACCACAACGCGAGCAAAGAGCAGATGATTACCGCGGCGAAACGCGACATCCTCGTGCCCGGTGCGCACGTCACGGCGGACGAAGCTGACGCGCTCTGGCTCGGGCACTTTGGATTCCATATACTCACCGGATGGGATTGGCTCAGCGGGCAGCGGCAAGAGATCCTGACGCGCTACAGCAAGACGCCGGAGCAGGTTGCCACCGAGAAGCGCGAGACCCGATTGGCAAAGGCCGCGGCCGAACTCGCAGCCGAGCAGAAACGGCAGGACCGCATTCGGGAGGCCAACGAGAGGGCGCAGGAGCGCACGCAGCGGGCCGCATTCCGTGAGCTTGAACGGCAGGCTATCGAGGCACGGAAACGGGCGCGTGCAGCAGCGGCAGAACAGAAGCGATTAGCCAAGCTGGCAAAACCGGCGCGGACAACGAAAGCGAATGCGGCAGCAAAATGACCATTAACGAAGACGGTACCAGTATCAAAGGTTGCTCGTATATCTATGCGCCAAAAGGGCAGGCGGGTGAATACGCGCCGCTTGCAGCAAACCCTTACCGGGGATGCGGCCACAAATGCGCTTACTGTTATGTTCCCCAAGTCCTTAGAATGGACCGCGGGGAGTTCAACGCAGGCGCGGTCGAGCGCCCGGACTTTCTGCGCAACGTGACTGCGGATGCGGCCAAATACCAAGCTGCTGGCATTACCGAACAGGTTATGCTTTCATTCACAACAGACCCCTACCATCGCGACGACACATCACTGACACGTCAGACGCTCGAAGTCCTGCGAGAACACGGACTCGGCTTCTGCACGCTCACAAAGGGCGGCACGCGGGCGCTGCGCGACATCGATCTATTCCGGCCCGATCGCGACGCATTTGCATCAACGCTGACAAGCCTTGACGATGCCTTCAGCCTGAAGTGGGAAGGCGGCGCGGCCCTACCGGGCGACAGGATCGAAGCGCTCAAAGCGTTCCATGCCGCCGGGATCTTCACATGGGTTTCCTTAGAGCCTACCCTTGACTGCGAATCGAGCAAAGCCGTCGTCCGCGCCACGCATGAGTTTGTGAACCTCTACAAGGTCGGCCGCGTGAACTACTTGCCCATGACAAAAACAACGGATTGGGAGACGTACACCCACGAAATGAATGCCTTGATGGACGATCTTGGCGCAGCACATTATATCAAAAAGGACCTGCAAGAGTTCCTGCCGGAAGGCTATTCAAACCCTATTCGTGTGAAGCAGCACCATGGAGCGAAGGCGTAATTATGGAAACAGAACGACAAACAGGGCCGACAGGCTTACCTCTTTACCGCATCCGCCACGAAAGCGGGAAATACGCGGCGGAGGTCCAAGGATCGCTTATCCCCAACGAGACCGGGCACGATATCATTTTGCATCAGTCCGTTAGCGGTGGCGACTTCTGGATGATCTCGGAGGTGAGTTCGGGACTCGCACTCGCACCAAAATACTGCAATTCTATTCCGTATGTGCTCAGTGAATATTTGCCATACGCAGAGCGCAACCGCGATCTTATGCCGGGTTTAATCGCGACATGTAACGAGAAATACGGCACGCTCGAATCTCTGCCGCTTATGCCGACTAGCGAATGGAAAATATTGGAAGATGCAGCCAATAAAACACCAATGCCGGAGTCAATCCCAGGCCCTAATAATTCGGTAATCGCCGAGGTAATCCCGGACGTAACCGACGGCCAATCATCACGCCCCACGCTCCCCGGTGACGCACAGCGCACAGCAGAGGCCGTCGCGAGGGTCGGGAGCATCCGGGAGACGACGAAGGCGTGGGAGGTGGTCAGTTGAAAGCAATCACAGTTTGCCAACCATACGCGACACTCGTTGCGATCCTGGCGAAGCTCTACGAGACGCGAGGGTGGGCCACAAAATACCGCGGGCCGCTTGCGATCCACGCGGCGGCCGCCGTGCCAGCATGGGCCGTCACGGCGACGATGGGAAGTCCGGAGATTCGCAAGGCGCTTACTGAAGCCGGTTTCCAAGGCTTCGCCGGTGGCACTCATCGTGACCGCAAGGCTATCCGGCGCGCGTTGGAGCAGTTGCCGCTCGGCGCAGTCGTGGCGATGTGCGAAGTAACCGACTGCCTTCCAACCAGCGACTTAATCGGCCACCCGACAGCGTTTGTCGAAAAGATGTGCAAAGAGGATGACCCACAGCTGCACTTCGGGGACTTCTCCCCGGATCGGTTCGCGTGGTTACTCGGGGACGTGAAGCCGCTTGAGAACCCAGCCACAGCGAAGGGCAAGCAAGGGTTCTGGAATTGGGAGCCCACGCCATGACCCGCAAACGCAACCGGCGCAAACGCCCACGACCCCAACCCCGCCCACGCACGCCGGCGTAGGACACGGACGACGTGATCCGCCAGGCGCTGGGGAGCGTGCACATCTCGTGGGGCGCTAGGGTGAGGGTGGGCAGGGGTTAGATGGGCGATTCCCCGGTCACGCTGGCCTTGAACGCCTCGACAGCCGAGCGATCGAACCGCAGATCCTCACGCAACAGCATGGGGTTCTGCTTCGGAAGCGGTTTAATCAAGCCCGCATTGATCCGGCGGTAAAGCGTGCCGCGACTGACACCGAGGTATTGGCAAACCTCATCAACGCTCATGATGTTTAACTTGTTCTCTTTGTCCGTCATGTGCTTATTGTACCGTATGTTCAAACGATCAGAAACCGGCACCGTTACAGGTGGCAAAGTTAGAGTAGACATACCTATATTATGGCAGAATACGGTACAATAGAACATAAGAACATGTGAGATATTAGGAACTATCGAACAGTATTTTACAGCTATTGGTTAGAGACACAGCGTAGCGAGAAAGGTTGCACAGGATGGCAGAACAGCAGAAAAAACCCATTAAGGTAACGGTAACGGAAGTCAAGCCGATAGATTGGGGCAGCATGCGGGCGTTCGCTACGATCCAGATCGGGCCGGTCACGATCAAGGAATGCCGGCTTGTGAAGGAAGAGAATAAAACCGCGTGGGTGTCGCCCCCGCAAAAGACGTGGGACAAAGGCGACGGCAAGAAGGGCTATGTCTCACTCGTTCAGTGGCCGCAGGAATGGAACGACGCCATAAACGCCGCCGTGCTTGCCGCCTACGCCGAAGCTACCGGGAAAGGTCTTTAGGTGTCTGTTGTGGACGTAAAGAAAGACCCGGACCGGAAACCGCCGACGTTAACGGTGCTGCCTGACGGAATTCCCGCGCTCCTGCGCAGTCGTGCGAAGTGGGTCGGCTGGCGCTGGGAGTGGCGTGAGGGATCATGGACCAAGCCGCCAATCAACCTGCGCACCGGCGGCAACGGCAGCTCGACGAACAAGAAGACTTGGAGTACTTTCGAGAAGGCTGTTGAGGTCTATCAGAACCCGCATCGGGGATTCGCCCTGGACGGCATAGGCTACGCGCTTGAAGTGTCCGACGGGATTGTTGGCATGGACTGGGATCATGTGTTTGATCCGGTGACAGGTGAAATCCTGTGCGATACAGCAGAGGGTGACGCGCGCACGATGGACACCTATATCGAACTCTCGCCCACGGGGGGCGCGTACCGCGGATTCGCGCTCGCTGACCTGCCGCCCGCCGAACGACGGGCGGGGAACTTCGAAATCTATAACTGTGGGCGATATCTCACATGCACCGGGCACAAACTCGCGTTCGCGCCGGAGACCATCGAGATCCGTCAAGAGCAAGTAGACGCTTACCATGCGCATGTGTTCAAGGATCGCATCGCCCGGAAACGCGAAGTCAAGCGCGGGCGGCCGCGCGCCGGCGGACCGATGAACCTTTCCGATTCGCAGCTCATCGACGTAGCGCGCGGAGCTCGGAACGGCGCGGCATTCTCGGCACTGTTCGACAGCGGCAGCCTCGCGGCCTACGGAGACGATCATTCGGCGGCGGATCTCGCGCTGTGCAACTACCTCGCGTTCTACGCGGAAGGCGACGAAATGCGGATCGATCGACTGTTCCGCCAAAGCGCGCTCATGAGGGAGAAGTGGGAGCGCCCTGATTACCGGACGTGGACCATCGAACTTGCCGTTTCAGGACGCACCGAGTTCTACCATCCGCCAGGAACGGAGCAACCGCCAAGGCACCCAAAACCGCCGACGCCGGCACCGCCGCGCGGACATGACGGCCCGCCTGTCGACGACTTCGAACCGCAAGGTTCCGACCTTTTGGGAGACGCGACACCGGAGCAGGAACCGCTTGATCCCAGGTTTATTGACGGGCTGCCCTACATCGAAACGAACCGCCGGGAATACCGAACGATCGCCGACGAAATGCTTCAAGCACTCGTAGACGCCAACGATCCGCCGACGGTATTTGTCCGCGCCGGGAAGCTCGCCCGCGTGCAGACCGTCGAGGAGAAAGGAAACACGTTTGCCCAGATCCAGAACCTGAACGCCTCCATGATGAGGGACCGGCTTTCGCGCGTGGCGAACTTCGTATCGACGTCGGAGAAGCGCGGCACGGTCCCCGTAGCCCCTCCCGCAGGCCAGGTGGAGGATTTGCTATTCCGTCCGCATTGGCCCGGGATCGCCCTGCTCAACGGGATCGTGACCGCGCCAATCGTCGGCTATGACGGATCGATCACGGCGGCACCCGGTTACCACGCGAATGCGCGGCTTTACTACTTCGCGGAGAAACCGCTAGACATCGCGGACACGACGCCCACCAAAGAGAGGGTTGCAGCGTCGGTGGCGCTCTTGCTCGACGACATGCTCGCCGACTTCCCGTTCGTTGACAGAGCCTCGCGCGCGCACGCGCTGGCGTATATCCTATTGCCGTTCGTCCGGCTGCTCATCAACGGCCCGACGCCGCTGCACATCATCGACGCGCCGAAGTCGGGAACGGGAAAGACGCTACTTGCCCTCGTCTGCTCCGCGCTGTTCGTCCCCGGCGGCGCGCCAGTCAAGACGTGTCCGCAGACAGAAGAAGAATGGGCGAAGGTTCTGACGACGTTCCTGATCGAAGGCGACTCGCATATCCTGCTGGACAATGCCCGCTATCTCAACTACGAAACTTTGTTCGGCGCGCTCACGTCGCCGGCATGGAAAGACCGCGTGCTTGGCTTCTCGGAGAGCGTACGCATTCCGATAAAGCTTGTATGGGCTGCGACATCGAACAACCTCGCAGGCAACGACGAGCTAAACCGGCGCTCGATCATGATCCGAATGGACGCCCAGGTCGAGACGCCATCAGAGCGGGACGGCTTTCATCATCCCGACATCATGGGCTGGATCGCACAGGAACGGCCTCGTTTGGTGTCGGCGGCACTGACTATTATCCGCGCATGGATCGACGCCGGAAGGCCAGCATACAGCGGAGAAAACGGCACGATCGGGAGCTTCGAAAGCTGGATCGCGGTCATTGGCGGCATTCTGGAAACCGCCGGCGTAGACGGATTCCTCGGCAACCGGGAGGAACAAAAGAAGCAAATCGACAGCGAAGGGGATGTTTGGACGGGATTTATTGCCCAATGGTATGAGCGATTTAATACCAGTAAGGCGACAACGGGGCAATTAATTGATTTAGCGCGGCCGTTTTTGGCAGACAAAATCGAGTCAAAAAGCGAACGCGGCGAAATGACAAAACTCGGAAAATTATTGCAGAAATACAATAATCGGATTTTTTCCGGGATGAAAATCGTGGCAGATGGAAGGGATTCCGGTGGAATTCAGTGTTATCGGTTACGAAATGCTGGATTAACAGGGACTTCTGGGACTTCTGGGACTTTACCCGGCCTATACGGGGAAGTATCCGGTAATGATTTAAATACAGCCAATAATACGCAATCGGAATTAAATAATAAAACAACAGATACTACCCCTATAGCGGCTGGAAATGTCCCTTACGTCCCAGAAGTCCCAGTGCGCCGAACGGAGGTCTTTTAATGGCCTCGCAAAAGCTCCCGAAGAAAGCCCCCTGCTCTGTGGAAGCGCTCGGCGTCGATCGATTGACGACTTACCTGCACATCAGTGGCATTACGCTGGCCGTCGGGGAAGGCGATACGCTGACGATCAACTACGAAGGCGCACCGCTCCCGGAATGGATGAAGGAAGCGCTCGCATATTACAAGGGCGCGATCCTTGACATCCTGCGCCCTTCGCCGGAGATCCTGGCTAAGCGCGAGGCGTTCCAGTTCGTCTACGACCGCATCTGCCGCATGCGGTTCGAAGACCCGGCCAAGGGCACCAGGGAAGCCGGGCAATCGTGGCTGCGCCGCAAGATCGAGGAGCTCGCCGGCGGATGCGACCTTGTCGATGGCTATACCGATCCCGGCTGCCCGTTTGCGGATTCGGCGTTGCTGGCGCTACGGATGGAGATGGACGAACTAACCGCACCCGGCAACCCTTACCCGATCCCGAAAAGCGATCCGCGTCCGCGTTTTACGAACGGGAAATTGGAGTAAACGCCTGCAATTTATCGCGCGATTGTCGCCATAAATCAACGCAACTATCTTTACCCATCCTGCCCCGCCAACGCGGGAGCCCGGATTTACTGCGATTTACTGGACCGGTGTATAACCGCTAACGACCGATTTTGACGGTTAGGCGGTGACGTGAGGAGAGAAGGAGACGAGAGCGATGAGCGAGCGATTGCGAGAGGTTTTAGAGCGGGTTGCGAAGGCGACGCCTGGCGAGTGGCATACGTGCCTTGGTTCCGGCGAGCACTTGATGACCGCTGTGGCGGCTGACGTGCCGGATAACAAGACGGTTTTGATAGCCGACTGCCTGCCGGAGTACGCACTGAAAGAGGGCTGGGTTGTCAAGGATCACAGGCCGAACATTGACCTCATCGCCCACGCTCCCGACGATCTCGCGGCGATGGCTCCCGTGGTGGCGGCTGCGCTGCGGGCCAAGGACGCAAACGACGAATGGTTGGCGCTTCAGTGTGAGTACCCAGTTCACACTGACCCTGACTTCCACGGCAAGGTATCCGAGCTTATGGCGGGTGACTTCCTCGAACGGTCGGACCAAGCGGCGACACGACACCTGGAGTTGCAGGGCGAATTGTACGCCGCCTGTGACGCCTTCGACACGGGCGCGCCGGCCACCGACCGGGACCGGCTGCGTGACGCGGTTGTGGCGGCGGCCCTAGCCGAGCGTAAGGCTGAGGCAGTTTACAATTCGAAGTATCCTGCTGGCAGGGAGCAATATAGCAGCGAGCAAGGGCAAAAGGATTTACATGAGCTGTTCGAGGCGCACAAATCCCGCGCAGAAGCCACTGACGCTCTCTTGGCATTCGAAGCCACGAAGGAGCCCCGCCAATGAACTACACCCTTTACCGCGTGGTCCCCGTGACGGACGCGCCGACGCCGGGAGTGAGGCTGGGGTAGGTGTGGACATCGGACTACTTCATGTGCCCTGAAGAAACGCCCGTTGACAGGATGGCTGAAACGATCATTGCCGGTATGGAAGACAATCCCGGCTCCGACCGCGTCGAGTGGGACCAGGACGGCGCGCATTACCTGCTGCGGAGGACGGCATGAAAACCATCACGCCCGCCGAACCGCTCTACCGTGTCGCGTGGGTACGGAGGGATGACCCCCGCAAGACGGTGCACTATGGTGACCCGAGGCCGTTGAACGTTACCCAGGCATGGGCCGATTACCAGACGCGCAACGACCCCGAAGCCGTTTATAGCGTGGTCGAAGCCGATGTGCCGTATGGCGACCCGGACTTCCTGAGCCTGCGGGGATTCAACCGGCTGACGTGAGCCAGAGCGGTAATGCCGACATTTGGCCGTTTAAAATAGTTTAAAACGCGGTTAGTCGATTTCGTGACACTTATGTCATGGGCGGCCTGCGGAGGCGGCTGGGAGAGAGGGAGAGACGATGCCAGTTTATGATGAGAACGGTGTGCGTATTTTGCATTTTGGTTTTGGTGATTTGTCTGTGCTTCAGCGTAAACCTGAAGCCGAAGGGCCTGACGATTTCGCGAACATCGTCATGATCGAATCCGAAAGCGAGTGCCACGAGATCGGGACGGACACCGGTAGCAGACCGATGTCAAATCCTGTGGTCGTGATGGTGTTCGAGAAACCGGAATCCGTTGACGTGGTCATAAGTGCACTCCAACGGGTAAAGGATCATCTCACGGCGCAGGGCTGACCGGAAAGGAACAAACGCCATGGACAACACTGCGCCCACGCCCCCGACCTACCGGGAGCCCGCCACCGTCATCCGCGAGTGGCTCGACCACCTGCGCACGAAGGACCCGGCGCTCAGGATCAAGGATCGCGAAGTGGCCGAACTCGTGGGCGTGTCCTACGACCAGGTGAAGCGCTTCCGCTCGACGGACCGGCGGCACTGGGGCGGGGAGCGGAGGCGAAGGGGTGAGCACAATTCATAGAGTTTTTATCGACGGTGATTTCGATTCGTGGTGGGGAATGACCGTCGTTCGATGGCGGCTCTTGTGGTGGACGGTGGGCACGTTACGATGCGATCACGACTGGCAATTCTACGCGGTCGCGCCGGAGCCCGGTACAGGTACCATGCGCCGGGAATGTCCGAAGTGTGGCAGCGTCGAATACGTCGGCCCCCGGTCGCGGCAATGGATCAGTGACCCGGAGCGGTGTTATTTGCCATCCCGCAAGCGCCCCTAATCCCTTAAGCGCAAATTGCTTTTAGCGCGAAGGCATCAAATGCTTGCTTGAGAGCTTGCGACGTGCTAAAATGTAGGTGTTCGTACGCGCTCCATTGATTGACTCTTCCTGTAAACCGGTTGCGGTAACGTGACCGGTGAGGGGTGGGGCAAGGGCGGACAGTTTTGACGCGGGGTAGCTCAGTGGTAGAGAGGGTCACTCATAACGATCAAGTCGCCGGTTCGATCCCGGCCCCCGCTCTTAGATGGTTTCCGGCCATCAGTCGGTATCGTTCAACAGACGATCAAGAAAATAGGACGGCTGCCGGTACCACCCAAACGCGCTGCATGGGGCGCGGAGGCAGCTATGCGGGCTGGAGAATCGGGAGACCCGCTACCGACTGAAGATTTTGACGGGGTTCGATCCAAGTAAGACGCTGGCAGACGTGTCGGAGATATAGGTGCAAGTCCTATCCCCTGTCCCAGTATAACGATCCTCCCCCGCTGGGTGGCCGTGAGACGGCGAAAGTACAATGCGGTGACACAGGGGAACAGAATCCCTGACCTTTTCGACAGCCGGAAGAGACCGGCGCACAATTCCAACGCTTCCAGAAGCTGAGCGGCCGAAAGGCGAGAGCTTCACCGCAGTGACACCGGAAGGTTTTTTACCCTTCGTGTGTCACTTTTTTCATGCCAGGGAGTTTGATTTGCGTATCTGGGAACATCTTTACCGCTCCGGTTTTGACGCGCGCTCGGCGTCCGACGCGATGAACTGTTCACGCCGAACGGCCGCCAAGAAGCTGGCCGAAGTCGGCGACCGCATCCATTCCGCGATTGATCGTAACGACCGTAACGCCAAGGATGTATCGGTCCTGGCTGCGCGCCCAACGTCCGAGAGTTCATCGTTCCCTGCCGAATGCCTGGAGCTTGCCGACTTCGTTCGTAATGACCACTGCGGACGCTACAACCGACAGCGCAATGTACTCGCCGCTGGTATTCCTTACGCCGAAATCACACCCACAGACGCCGTAAGCAGGGCGGACGCCGATCTGAAGGCCGCCGTCCGCTACCACGACCGCTGGGCGCAGATAGACGCGCAAGGGGCGCAGCCGTGACCGCCAAGCGCCGACACAAACGAGGCTGGCGGCAGCACTATCCGACCGAGATGCTTTACGACGTTGTGATGATCATGTCGATCCGGCCGGAACTGCCGTACCAGATCATTCTTGAAGCCGCCTGCGAGCGGTACGGCGTCGAGTATCGCCACTGAGATAGCCATCATGCAAACCAACTGGCACACCGAATCCCGCCGCCGCGTGAGCCTCGACGAGCGCCAGCGGAACGCCTGCGTCAATCAGCTTGAGCGCATGCGGATGGCTCGTGAACGATTCTCGCGGGCCGTGTCGAGCGGAGAGGCGCGGTACGGTGGCTCGGGCTGGGGACGCCAAGAACCCGGTGACGCAGGCGCTTACCTCGTCATTGTGATCGTGGTCGGATGCATCGCAGGGGCCGCGCATTGGTTGGGGTGGATATGATCTCCCTTTTCCCGTTGCAATGGATCGCGCTCATTGTGGCCGCCGTCGGCTTCGGCGTGTTTGTCGGCTGGATGTGGCGGGAGCGGAAGCACGACACGCAGAGGCTGAGCAAGAAGCAATGAACCACGACCCCGGCACCTCCGCAGGCGTCCGCCCTTGCACGCACTGCCACTGCGACCGCCCGACGATCCACGACGTTTGTGGCGGCCTCGTGGTGATCACCTGCGCCGTCTGCGGTCATCGGCTGGCGACTACCGGCCGGGTGCGGGAACTTGAGGCGGTGGCGGCCGAGGTGGTGAATCGGGGACGGATGGTGAGAGATGGCAGACGTTGAGAAAACGAAGTGGGGGCGAATCCCTGGGCTGAGTAACGAGATCATCGATAAGATCGCCGCCGCGCTCACCAACGGCAACACGCGAAGGTCTGCGGCCAATGCGGCCGGCGTCCCGTGGCGCACGTTCACCTTCTGGATGGCGCGAGGCCGCCGGGAGGACGAGGCGCGCAACGGTGACACCAACCCGGAGACGCAGACGATCTATATCGACCTGCTTTACGAGGTCGAGTTTGCCGAGTCCCGGGCCGAGCGGTACATGGTCGATCTCGTTTACAAGGGCGCGGTGAGTGATCCGAGGATCGCTATCGAGTGGCTGAAACGGCGGCGAAAGACGGATTGGTCCGAGCGTGTCGAGAGTACCGGCGCGGACGGTGGGCCGATTGCTTATAATCTGTCGGGACTCTCCGACGACGAACTCGAACAGCTCGCCGCGCTGAGGGCGAAGATCGATGCAAACACTGCCGTCGATGGCGGAAATACAGGCTGAGCGGGCGAGGCGTGGCATTCGTGTATATCGTCCGAGTTATCTGGATTATCTCAAGGCGACGGTCCCGGCGTCATGGACGACAGACCCGAAACACATCCATGTAATTGCCGAGCACCTCGACGCTGTAGAGCGTGGCGAGATTGACCGCCTGGCGATTCATATGCCCCCTCGGCATGCGAAGACGGAAACGGTCACTGTGCGGTATGCCGCCTACTGCCTGGAAAATGAGCCTGCCGACAACGTCCTGATCACCGGCTACAACGAGCGATTTTCTCGACGCCTCAGTCGTAAGGCTCGGACTGTCGCATCAAGCCGTATTAAACTTGCCAGCGACAAGAAGGCAGAGGACGAATGGGCGACACCGGAAGGTGGCGTCATGATGGCGCGCGGCGTGGGCTCGCCGCCAACCGGTACGGGCTTCCGTCGCATCATTATCGATGACCCTATCCGACGGCGCGAGGATGCCGAGAGCGAGACCTATCGCGAGAAGGTTTGGGACTGGTACACGGACGACCTGTATACGCGCTTGGAGCCCGGCGGCGCGATTGTCCTGGTCATGACGCTATGGCATGAGGACGATATCGGCACTC
>Ga0068855_100001468_pt1 | contig 29462 bp, 28 predicted proteins | sample KBSCornC52_FD_66592 | JGI IMG/M metagenome (GOLD analysis project Ga0068855, IMG submission 66592) | Corn rhizosphere microbial communities from Kellogg Biological Station, Michigan, USA - KBS Corn C5-2 | ecosystem: Host-associated > Plants > Roots > Rhizosphere > Soil ... | reverse complement strand
AACGGCGTGATGAGCTTCTTTGCCATGTACCCGCCGCTATTTCGCGAGCGAAAGAAAGCGTTTTTGAACCCGCTCTCGCTGGAAGAGCTCGCGTTTCTGTTGCGCCGCGGCGGCATGTTCGCCGGCATTCACCCAGAGGGCACCCGTAAGCGCGACGATGACCCGTACACGTTCCTGCCCGCGCAGCGCGGCGTCGGCAAAGTCATTCAGGACGCGCGCGTACCCGTCATTCCCGTCTTCATCAACGGCCTGATCAACGATCTGCCGAAGCAGGTCATGAGCAACTTCGATCACACCGGGCGAGAAATCTTCGTGGTCTTCGGCGCGCCAATCGATTTCGGGCCCCTGCTCGATCAGCCGCGCAGCCCCAAAATCCACCAGGCGATCTCGGACCGGGCGATGCAGGCCGTGGCCGAGCTCGGGCGCGAAGAGCGCGCACTGCGGGCCGCGCGCGGACAGACGCCGTGCGGCTCTAGCCAGTCAGTCGTCGTCGTCGAAAAATAGCGGCTCGCGTTGGCCGAGGAAGCGCTCGATCGCCGCCGCAGCCGCGGGCGAAAGCTCGATGAAGCGAATGCCGAGCCCGGGCGGAGTGTCGCTGTGCACGTTGTAGACGCGCACCCAACGGACCTCGCCGACCAGCTGAAAGACCTCTTCGGAGTCGGGCATGCGCAGGCTGAGGTCGATCTTGGAGCCGACCTTTTGCAGATTGTGCGTGGCCACGAACACGCCACCGGCCGAGAGATTCTCGGCCAGCCCCGCGTAGAAATTGTGCTCACTGCCGAGGTTTACTTCGAGCTCTACCGAGGCTCGCGCGTGCTCGCGACGCACGTCCTCCGGCATCGCAGTGGCCACCGGCGCCGCCTCACTCTCCGGTCGCTGCTCCGCGCCCCGGCCCTTCGTGCTAGCCGCTCGGGCGGCCGAATTTTTGGCTTGCTTCATGGCAGGTTCCAACACCGTCTTAGCCCTCCTGCCACCAACGGCGATGACCAAAAAAGCTTAAGGCACTGCTTCCCCCGTGTCGAAATGACTCAAAGCCACGGATTTACGGCGGAACGCGGGCGCTGCCCGGCCAGCTGACCTACGACCTGCAGCACGACGTGCACCACGCAGAGCGCGCAAAAAAAGAATAGCGCACAGCTGAGCGGCACCTGCGCTGCAGCCAAGATCGGGCTCTCGGCTCCGTAGGTCCAGGAGTACGTGGCGACGACGCAAGCAAGCGCGACCGGCAGCACGAAACGCACACCGAGCCGTGACACCTCCGCGAGCGAGACGTGGCTCGCCGCGAAGCGCAGCGAAAGCACGCCCACGATGACTGCGATCGCCTTCAGCTGAAACAGAAGCGCACCCGCGATTTGCAGCCAGGCCTTCCCGCCGGGATCGAAAGCCGCGACGCCGGGCAAGCGCGGCCCACCCAAGAACACGAGCGAGATGACACCGCTCGTAAGAATCAGATGACTCCACTCGGGCACGCTGCTGGAGCGCCGCCGAGCGCGCGCCCCAGTCGTATCGAGCGCGGCGCCGAGCGCGCCCGTGGGCCGTGACAACACTGGCACCAGGCCGAGCAGGAGCAACGCGAACACCGCCAGCGCGATTGGACTTTGGAACGCGAACCACTGCCAGGGCCAACCGCCCTGCGCCGCCAAGATGTCGTCAGAGCGCAAACTGCCCGAAAGCAGGACCGCGCAAGCCATCGCAGCCACCACTGGCGCTTGGAAAATGAGCGTGAGCAAGACCGAGCGTAGGCCGCGCACGAGAGAGAAGCGCTGTCCGGGCTGCCGCCCGCCAATCACGAGTGAAGTGGCACTGAGCGCCGTCAGCGAGCCCAAAAACAGCACCGGCAAATCGAGCTCACGCGCCCAGATCGTGCGATTGAGAGCGAGCAGCGTCAGCCACGCGCTGTCGATGATGAACACGAAATAAGGGAGCGGAGAGCTCGGTAGCTGCGACAACGCCACGCGCGCGAGCGTCCAAGGTTTCGTCGCGCCGAGCACCGAGGCTGCCGCTTCACCGCGCGTGCGCTCGCGGATGCGCGTCGCGAGCCGTCCCTCGAGCCAGCTCAGCGCGCGACCGAGTGGCGAGGCAAAGAGCAAGAGCAAGGCCACCGCAAAGCCGATCACGGTCGCAGCCGGCGCGAGCTCGGACGGGGAGCCCGGCTGGAACCCCGCCACATCCAAGGCGAAGGTAGCCGCGGACGTTGCATCGCCGCGACGCACGGAAAGATGCGACAAGCGCGAGCGTGGCGGCGGGATCAAATCCGAGAGGCCGGCGAGGCGTACGCCGTCGAGCTCGAGCAGCGCATCTCCGGGCAGCAAGCCCGCGCGCGCCGCGCGGCCGTCCGGCTCGATCGTGTCGATCAAGAGCACGTCGCGTTCTTCGGAGTGAACCACGGCCATGCCGGCAAAGTCGGCGAAACGCTTGGCCTCGGCTTCGTGCGCTTGCAGCGCGACGCGGGAAATCGACGGCGGATTCACGTCCAGCACGACGCCGTCGAGCGTCCCTTGCACGGGCGGCGCGCCGCTCGCTCGCGCTGGAAACGCGGCCGTAGCCGCGCCGCGGAACGTGGCGTGCACGGCGTCCCCAGTGCCGCAAAATTCGCGACTGAGCTCAGCGCTCAGCGTCACCATCATCGAGTGCGGCTCGCTTGCCGCGGCGGGCGCCACAATCGTCACGTCGTGCAGGGGCGTTTGCCCGGCGCGAAACACGTCACCGTGAAAACTGATGCGCGCAGCGCGCCCCTCCGGGAAACCGGAGCCGTTGATCGTGAGCCGGTCGCCGACCTCGAGCGAGTGCGGATTCAAATCCGTCACCTCGAGCAGGTTCGGCGAGAGATCGCGCTCACAGCCGGCCGAGCACGCGAGCGCCGAGATGGCCACGCCGCGAGCCACGACCGCAAGAGAACCAGCCACGGAAGAACGCACCTCCTGGCTCTTAGCGCGCTCCACGCAACCTGGACCAATAAGCCGTGCCGACCGCCAAAATTTTGGGTCCGAGCCTTGCCGTGTGCTTTGGTGCGCCGAGGCTCGAAACAAGCTGCGTTTTGCGAGGGCACCATGGCGAATTTCTCCAATCTTTTGACGCGCATCCGGGACATTCAGACCGAAATCCTGCGCGCCGCGCCGTACCGCGACATCAGCTTGGTGCCGAATCCGGGGGCCTCCCCACGCGCCATTGCGGCGGTCGAAGAGCGCATTTCACACCGCTTGCCGCCCTCGTATCGCGAGTTTCTCGCGCTGCACGACGGTTGGCCGCGCTTCTTCGAAGGCGCGACCTTGCTCGGCACGGCCAACCTCGGCAAACGCATGTACGAAGACATCGCGCGCGCCGCGTTCGAAGCCGCCGAAACGCCCGTGCCCCACCTGGCGCCGCCATCGCGCAAAGAGCGCCCGCCGATCGTGCCCTTCGGCATCGATCTACAAGGCACGACGCTGTTCGCCTTCAACCCGAGCGTGACGCGCGCGGACGGCGAGTGCGAGGTCGTCGCCTGGGTGAACGAAATCGGTGTGCGTCGCGACTCGTTCGCCGACTTCCTCGAGTTCGTGCTCGATATGTGCGACGCCGAGCTCGAGGGCTATCGAGCGCCGCAACAGCTCCGCCGCCTGTCCGCCTGATTTCGGCGCCCGCGCGCTCGCCACGCCTGAAATTTTTTTGATGGTCACGCGCTACGGCGCGCGCCGGCGCAGCCTTCGGCGTCGAGCTGCGGATGAGATGAGAGGAAAGAGGGAGAGTTCACCACCGAGCCGCAGAGATCACAGAGATCACAGAGCTGATTTGGGGGTTAGTTCGGAAGTTTGCGGCGAGGGGGACGGAACGCGGGGACGTTTCACACGGGCGGGTGGCTGATTTGCAGGCAGCGCGAATACTCACGGCCCCGACGTTTGCTCGCCGCTCAGGCCGCGCTCTGCTCAACCCAAAAATCCAAGCCACTCTCCGCTTTTTCTTGGGCACTCCGCGCCGCCCTGAGCGCTCCGCGTTCTCCGTGCTCTCTGCGGCTCGGGTGGTGAATCCGGGAGCCGTCACTCGCCGGGGACAGCCCTGGTCACGCGCCGCGCCTCGGGCTCCCGGAAGCCGTGCGCGCCGCCGAAGGCTGGGCCGGCCTTGGCCGAGGCGCGTGACCATCAACCAACTCAGGCCCAGTTCCGCCGCGAGAACTTAGCCAAAGCAAAACCCGATTTGACCGACTTGACGCCGTGCGCCATGCTGATTGGGCTCATCTTGTTTCGGCCGATCGACCTAACTGGGTCTCGGCCGCTAACGATTGCAGTCAGTCTGCACAGTTTCGAGGGCTAACATGGTCAGCGGTGAAAGCTCGGACAGCGCAAACCCCCCGTCCCCACGGCGGATCATCAAGCGCTACTCGAACCGCAAGCTCTACGACACGAAGGGCTCAAGCTACGTCACCTTGCTCCAAATCGCGGAAATGATCCGCGAGGGTGAAGACGTTCAGATCATCGACAACGCGACGAAGGAAGACAAAACCGACGTTACGCTGGCCTTGATCATCTCGGAGGAGCTCCGCACCAAGCCGCGCGGAATTCCGCTCACCACGCTCAAAGCGCTGATTCGAAACAAGGGCGAGCGCATCCTCACCCAGCTGCGCGAGGGCCCGATTGGTAAACTGATGCCCGTCAAAGAGGGCGGAGAAGGCGAGCCAGGCGTGACCCCCTCGTCCATTCCGCCCGCCCGAGAGGAGGACGACTTGTCCCAAAACAAGGAAGCCAAAGGGCTTCGCGCCACATTGGAACAGTGGCAGTCCACCATCGACGAGCGGATCCGCGCCGTTTTGCCCAATTTTGCCGCTTTTCGCGACCTCGAGCAGGCGGTCAAACGGCTGAGCGAGCGCGTCGAGAGCCTAGAGCGCACCTTGGAAAAACCTCCGGAAAACCGGGAATAGGTCCGCCCGGGCACCGGTTGCCCCAGTGACAGCATGAGCCGCAAAGCCACCATCTCCGCCCGGGAGTTCGAAAGCGAGGCGCTCTCGCAATTGAGCGCCCTTTTGGGGGTCGCTTCGCGCCTGACCCGAAACACGGCCGACGCCCAGGATTTGGTGCAGGACAGCCTGCTGAAGGCGATGCGCGCCCGTGACCAGTTCGAGGCCGGCACGAACATGCGCGCTTGGCTGCTGCGCATTCTGACGAACACGTTCATCAATCGCTACCGCCGCGGTGGCCTCGAGCGCAGCGTGCTCGACGGCCCGGACGCCGATCCGCTGGCCGACGGCTGGATCAGCGCCTCCACGATGGAAGCGATGCGCGATCCGGAGTCGCAAGCGCTCAGGCCGATGCTGGAGCAAGAAATCAAGCGCGCCCTCGACGAGCTGCCGGAAGAGTTCCGCTTGGCGGTCGTGCTGTCCGACGTCGAAGAGCTTTCCTATAAAGAAATTGCGGACATCATGGGTTGCCCCATCGGCACCGTGATGTCTCGTTTGCACCGAGGCCGGCGCTTGCTCAAGGGCCGCCTGTACGAGCACGCGCGAGCCATCGGCATCGTTGGCCCGGAGGAGCACGTCGGCGACACTTCCGAGAAACCAGACCCGGTCGTTGATCTGGCATCGTACCGTGAAAAGCGAGTGGCACGTTCATGACCAGTTCCTGTCGTCAAACCGTCCCCCTGCTCGAAGCCTTCAGTGACGAAGAGCTCGCTCCGGACATGCTGCTCGAGGTCGAGCAGCACTTGGTCGATTGTGCGACCTGCACGGAGCGCGTGCGCCTCAATCAAGCGCTCCGCGTCAGCATGCGCAATGCGGTTCGTAACTCCGCTCCGGTCATGCCGGGGTTCGAGGAGCGCATCGCGGCCACGCTGCGCGCCGAAGCCGCGCGTGAAGAAGCGATCGACGGCGTGGTCGAGCGCGAAGCGCGCCACCACCACATGCTCTCCTGGCGGAGCGTGGTGCCAGTTGCCGCCGCAGCCGCGCTCACCTTGGTTTGGGCCGCGTCGACCAGCACTCACCCAACGGCAGGCCAGAACGCATACAGCCAGGCACAGAACGCTGACGAACTGCTGGAAGAGCTCGTCGATCACCACATGAAAGCGCTCGGCCCGCAGGTAACGGAGCCCGCGTTGCTCAGCCAGCTCGAGCCGGAAGTCGGCGTGCCCCTCAGCCTGCCGAGCTTGAAGGATTACGGCGCGCGTTGGGAAGGCGGCAGCGTGGTGCCGGTCAGCAATCAACACGCGGCTTCGCTGCGCTACATGATGGGCGGCCACCGCGTGACCCTGTACGTGTACAACTCGTCACGCGTGCCGATCGAGACGCGGCTGAAGCCGCGCGTGGTGCGCAACGAGCCGGTGTACGTCGGCAGCCGGCGCGGGGTGTCGATCGCCGCGACCGAGCACCGCGGCGTGGGTTATGCCGTGGCGACCGATTTGAACGCCGACGAGAGCGCCGAGCTCGTCGCAGCCGTGTATTGAACCCCGAGCGCGCCGCCGAAGGCTGAGCCGCGGCGCTCCGTTGATTGAGATGTGATGAATGATGAGGGCCGTCCTCGGCGACCATCAAGAAATCATTTTACGAGTGCGCTGCCGTGTTTGCGCGGGTCGGCGGCAGCGCTGAGGCCTGCATCGTCGACCGCGATCACCTGCACGCCACTCGGATTTTCCAACATCACCTGCACGACCTCGCCGCGCCAGGTCAGATCGTCGATCAGCGGCTGAGCGGCGCCGGGCTCGAGTAATAGGCTCGGCCCGGACGTGGGCACGCCGAAACGCGGCAGATGCACGAGCTCTTCGGGGCTGAGCCCGAACGCGAGCCGCGCGAGCAAGAGCTGCGTGACATTGGTCGCGATCAGCTGGCCGCCGGAGCCGCCGATCGCAAACACCACTTTGCCGTCTTTGACCACGATCGTCGGCGTCATGCTGGACACGGGGCGAGCGCCGGCGCGCGGGCGGTTGGGACTCTCTTTGAGCCCGAATGGAGCGACGTCTTTTTGCTTCGTGAAATCATCGAGCTCGTCGTTCAACACGACGCCGCTCGCCTTGCCGCTGACTTTGGCGCCGAACGGGCCGTTGACGGTGGTGGTGAGTGAGACGGCGTTGCCCTCAGCGTCGATCACGAGCAGATGATGCGTGCCCTTTTCGCGCTCGTCGAAGCGCGGCAGCGCGTGCGTCCGTTCGCTCGAGATCCGCGATTTGCGCGCAGCGATCCGCTTCGGATCGAGCAGCGCCGCGAGCTCGATTTTTTCGAAATCGGGATCGCCGAGGAAGCGCATTCGATCCGAGAGCGCGCCGCGCATCGCCTCGGCGAGGGTGTGCTGGTACGCGCCGCTGTTCAAGCCGAGCTTCGTGAGCTCGGCTTTGGAGAAGGTGCCGAGCGTCTCACCGAGCAGTAGTCCGCCGGCAGAGGGCGCCGGCATCGTGTACACGTCATAGCCCTCCCAGCTGACGTGCAGCGCTGCGCGACGCTGCGGGCGATAGTCGCGCAGATCGCTCTTGGCGAGCGCGCCGCCCATGGCCTGTGCTGCCGTGACCAAATCGAGCCCGATCTCGCCGTCGTAAAACGGTGTTTTGCCGTGCGCGGCGATCCGCGACAGCGTGCGCCCGAGCGTTGGATTTTTGGTGAGTTTGCCGTTCGCGAGCGCGTGCCCGCCGGGAAAAAACACCGACGAAATGCCCGGATCCGACGCGGCCAACTTGGCCGACGGCGCCACGAGCGCCTCGGCCATGTGTGGGTTCACGGCGAAGCCGGTCTGGGCGATACGCGCCGCGGGCAAGACCACGTCCGCCCATTTTCGCTTGCCGAAACTGCTCTGCAATTCGAACAAACCGGCGAGCTCACCCGGCACCCCGCTCGCTCGCGCGCGCTGCTCGGGTTTGAACGGCCGTTGTTCGAACGCGGCCGCATCGATCGCAGCCGGCGCAGTCTCGCGAAAATCGAGCACGTACGGCTCGCGCGTATTCGCGCGCCAAAGCAGCGCGAAGCCGCCACCACCGAGGCCGCTCGAGCTCGGACTGACGACACCGGCCACGAGCGCAGCGCGCACGATCGCGTCCACGGCGTTGCCGCCCGCGTCGAGCTCGGCCATGGCCTCACGCGTGGCTAGCGCGCTCTCGCTGGCGACGGCCGCGCGCGCCGGCTTTTTGTCGGCGTGTCCGCGCGGCGCGGCGAGCAGCAACCCGAACACACACAGCGCCGCGAAGGCCGGCGTCGCGAAGCGCTCGGCCGGCGCTGCTCGAAAGCCCTTCGGCTGAGCAAGACGCATGTTCGCTACCTGGGGCATCCGAGCCAGGTTAGCAAGCACCCTGGCTTTGGGTTTGCGCAGATCATCCGCGCGTGTGAGATTTGCGCCACCGTGCGTTTTCTATTCGTAATGGATCCGGCCGAAATCATGACGCCGGACAAAGACACGACCTTCGCCTTCATCCGGGGTGCGCTCGCTCGCGGCCACGAGTGTTTACACTGCTTACCGCGTGAGGTGTCGAACGAGGGCCGCGACGTGTTCGCGCGCTCACGCACCGTTGAAGTCAGCGATCGCGCGCCCTACGTCAGCCTCGGCTTGGACGAACCGGTCGAGCTCGCTCGGCTGGATGCGGTGTTCATTCGTAAAGATCCGCCGTTCGACGCGGCCTACCTGTACCTGACGCAGCAGCTCGACCTGGTGAAAGATCGCGTGTTCGTGATGAACGACCCGCGCGGCGTGCGCGACGCGAACGAGAAGCTCTTCGCCTTTCAGTTCACGGAATTCATGCCGCGCTCGCTGGTCAGCGCCGAGCGCGAAGCGATCATCACCTTCGTCAACACCGTCGGTGGCACGGCCGTGCTCAAGCCGCTCGACGGTGCGGGCGGCTCCGGAGTCGTGGTGCTGACGGCGGGCGATCGCAACGTGCGCTCGCTGGTCGACATGCTCACGCTCGAAGGCAAGCGCCTGGCAATGGTCCAAGAATATGAGCCCGCGGTGCGGACGGGCGACAAGCGCGTGCTCCTGCTGGACGGCAAGCCGCTCGGTGCGATCCTGCGTGTGCCGCGTGAAGACGATGTGCGCGCCAACATCCACGCCGGGGGTCAGGTGCGCACGACCGAGCTGACTCTGCGCGAGCTCACGCTCGTAAACGCCGTCGCCCCCAAACTGCGCGAGTACGGCTTATGGTTCGTCGGGCTCGATTTGATCGGCGAACGGCTGATCGAGGTGAACGTCACGAGCCCGACCGGAATCCAAGAGCTGGGCCGGCACTTGGGCTCGCGTCCGGAAGAGGACGTAATTGCCTGGGTCGAGACCCGGGTGTTCTCGGCGCGCTGACGCGGGCCGCGGCGGGCGCCGAAAATTTGTCCCGGCTCCGGCGTTTCTGTTAGCCGAAGGCCATGGCCAGGCAGTGTGAGATGTGCGCGGCGCTCAAGACTCGTTCGTCGGCTTCGGAAACGCGATCCAAAGCCGCCAAGCTCCGGCGCCTGTTGATCGAGGACCGCATCGTCACGCTGTGTGAGGCGCACGCCGAAAAAGTTCGCGCGCACGGGCCCGGAAGCATTGCCGAGCTGCGCCGTCTGTTCCGCGAGCGCACGGGCAAGCGCTCGCTGATCGGCCGGCGCGCGCCGGTCGACCGCCGCATCTTCCCCGCGCGTCCCGAGGGCCGCCGCGCCTCAGCGGGCCGGCGCGCGGGCGACGCCAGTTGAGTGTTCGCGCCTTTCATTTGGGATTGTTCCTGAGCGCATTGGCGCTTGCAGGCTGGGTCTTTGGGCTGCACGGCCGCCGAGCGCGCGCGCTCGGCCCGGCGCAGGAAGCTGCGGGTACCTCCCCGCTCGCGCTCATTCCACCGGGCTCCGCCTTCGTGCTCAGCGCGGACGTCGCAGAGCTTCGGCGCGCGCCGCTCGGCAAAGCTCTTGCGCAGCGCTTCGCTCAGCTAGGCGGGGCGAGCGGCGATCTCTCGGCGCTGTGCGGGTTCGATCCGCTGGTGGCACTCGATCAGCTAGCGCTCGCCGTGCCAAGCGCCGGCGAAGCAGAAAGCGCACATGCCGAAGACTTCGGAGTGGTCGCGGCAGGTCATTTCTCGGCGGCCCAAATCACGCGCTGCGCGAGCGCCGCGATCAGTCAGCGCGGCGGAGAGCCGGTGCTGGCACAGCTTGGGGCATTCAGCTCGGTCCGTGACCGAAAGCGCGAGGGTGGCGAAGTAGCCGCACGCGACGGCGGGCTGCTGATCGTCAGCGGTGGCAGGTACTTTCGCGACTTGCTGGACGCCGCTGCCGGCAACGTTGCGCACCGTGAGCACGAAGACGCGAAGGACGCGCGGCATGTCGCGCTCCGCGGCGCGCTCGGTTCGGGCGCAATTTTGGCAACCTGGCTCTTACCCGACGGCTGGTTCGAGCGCGTTGCCGGCGAAGACGCGGCTCGCCTGTCGTCGCTGCGCGGGCTGCAGGCGATCGGCGCGCGTGTCGATCTGAGCAAAGAGCTACGGCTCTCGCTGCTGCTCGACTGCACGAGCCCTGAGAGCGCCAGCGAAATCCGGGCCTGGCTGGAACAATTGCGCGCATCGCTCACGGAGTTGCCGCTCGATCCGCTGCTCGCCGGCGCAGCCCGACGGATCAAGAGCGAGCCCGCGGGGGCCCGCCTCCGACTCGATCTGACGCTGGACGGCGCAGAACTCACGGCCGCGCTCGACGCGCTGCTCGGTCCGGGCGGCCCGGGGACCGCGCGCGCACCATCAGCGCTGGGCCGCGGAGGTTCCGCGAGTCCCTAAAAACCTGCGCCTCGGTCTGCCTGCCGTTCGACGCCGCCCCGGCCGAGCGCTATGAACTCGGCCGCATGCACCACGGACCTGGCTCGCGTTTCACGTTCTATTTGGGTTTGCTCGTGCTCGTCGTGGGCTGCGCGGTCGGCACGCGCAATGCAGGAAAGCCGGCGGTTTCGGTTCCAGTCGCCGGTTCAGTCGGCACGGGCTCCGGCGTGGCGGAGCTTGCCACCACGACCTCGCGCGGGCCAGAGCCAAGCTCCGATGCTTTGCCGGTAGGCAGCGACGACGCGGTGTGGGGCTCACCGAATGCGCCCGTGACGATCGTCGAATTCTCTGACCTGCAGTGCCCATTCTGTGCCCGCGTACATCCGACGATCCAGGCGCTCGAGAGCAAGTACGGGCCGAATCAGCTACGTCTCGTGTTCAAGCACAACCCGCTCTCCTTTCATGAGCACGCGCGCCCCGCGGCCAAGGTGGCGGACGCGGTGCTGCGCCAGGGCGGTTCACGCGCGTTCTTCGCGTTCCTCGATCTGGCCTTTGCCGAACAGAGCAAGCTGAGCGACGCGGCGCTGAGCGATTGGGTACGCCGCGTCGGGCTCGACCCGGCAAACGTGATCCAACGCGCGGAGTTGCCAGACACCGCCGACAAGATCGCGCGGGATACCGCGCTTGCTACCAAGGTCGGCGCCACGGGCACGCCGGCCTTCCGCATCAACGGCAAAACGTTGGTGGGCGCGCAGCCGCTCGAAGCATTCACGACCATCATCGACGCGGAGCTGGCCGCCACGGCCGAGCTCACGCGCAAGGGCACGCCCGGAAGCGCGCTGTACCCGACGCGCGTTGCAGCCAATTTCAGCTTGCCCGCGAGCGATCCGGACAGCGACGAGCCGGAAGAGGATCTGACGATTTGGAAGGTCCCCGTAGCAGGCGCGCCCGCTACGGGACCGAAAGACGCGCTCGTCACGATCGTGGAATTTTTCGATTACCAGTGCCCGTACTGCCGGCGCGTGCAGGCCACGCTGAACGAGCTCTTGGCGCGCTATCCGAAGGATTTGCGGCTCGTGCAGCGCCAAAATCCACTGCCGTTTCACGCGCACGCCGTGCCCGCGGCAAACCTCGCGCTCGAAGCGCGCGCGGAAAAGGGCGACGCGGGCTTCTTCGAAGCCAGCCACGCCTTGTTCGACGACAAACGAGGGCTCGAAGACGCGGATCTGTTGAGCTTGGGCAAGGAGCTGAAGCTCGACTCGAAGAAAGTAGCCGCGGCCATCAGCCAAAACACGCACGCCGCTGAAATCGAGGCGGATGCCGACCTGGCGAGCGACCTCAAAGCCTCCGGAACGCCCTATTTCTTCATCAATGGTCAGCGCTTGTCCGGCGCGCAGCCGCTCGCCGCATTCGCCACGGCGATCGACGCGCAGCTGAAAGTCGCGAGCGCTCTGGTGGCGGCCGGCACCCCGCGCGCCCGTGTCTATGACGAGATCCTGAAGCGCGGCAAAGAGGCAGACGCGCCCGAACAAAAATCCTTGCCCGCACCGAGCGCGGAGAACCCAACGCGCGGCCCGGCGAACGCGCCCGTGGTGATCCATGAATTCGCCGATTTTCAGTGTCCGTTCTGCGGCCGGGTCGAGGCTACGCTGACGCAGCTCGAGCAGGCATTCCCGGGCAAGTTACGCTTCGTCTGGCACGACTACCCGCTGCCCTTTCACGAGCACGCGCGGCCCGCTGCGATCCTCGCGCGCGAAGCGCGAGCGCAAAAAGGCGACTCCGGCTTTTGGAAGATTCACGATTTGATGTTTCAGGATCAGCAAGACGAGCACGCACTTTCGCCCGAGAAATTCGCACAGTACGCGAGCGCGCTCGGGCTCGACACGGCGCGGCTCTCGGCCGCTCAAGGCGACGGTCGCCATGACGCCGTGCTCAAGCACGACCAGGCCATCGCCGACGCTGCGAGCATTCACGGCACGCCGGCGTTCGTGATCAATGGCTACTATTTGTCCGGCGCGCAGCCGCTCAGCGCCTTCAAGCGCGCGGTCCGTTACGCGCTCGCCCACCCCGTGAAGAAGCAAAACGGCGCTGCCGTCGCGGCTCCCTGAAGCGCTACAACATCACACCGGCGACGCAGGCGACGAGGCACGTCGCCAGCAGCCCACCGATCATCGCCCGCAGCGCCAGTCGCGAAATGTCGCCTCGGCGCTCGGGCGCGAGCCCAGAATAGCCTCCGATCTGAATGCCGATGCTGCCGAAATTGGCGAAGCCGCACAGCGCGTAGGCAGTGATGACTCGCCCGCGTTCGCTGAGCCAATGCGGATCTTTGGCCAGCATCTCGGCCATGTGCGAGTAGGCCACGAACTCGTTGAGCACGGTCTTCTGGCCGAGAAGCTGGGCCACTTTGCTCACGTCGCTGCTCGGCACGCCCATCACCCAAGCCAGGGGTGCGAACGCCCAACCGAAGACCAACTCGAGGCTCAGCGGTCGCCCCAGCAGATGGCCGCCGAGATAGCCCAGGGCGGCGTTCAGCATCGCGGTCAGAGCCAAGAACACGATCAGCATTCCGCCCACGTTCACCGCCAAGCGAATGCCGTCGCCGGTGCCCTGCGTGATCGCGTCGAGGATGTTTTCACTCGAGCTCGGAATATTGACGCGGGCTTCGCGCTCGCCGTACGAAGCGGCGGTTTCCGGCAACATCAACTTGGCGATCACGAGCGAGGCCGGCGCGCTCATCACGCTGCACGCGATCAGGTGTCCGGCAATACCTGGCACGGACGGACCGAGCATCGCCACATATGCGGCGAGCACGCCGCCGGCAGTGGTCGCGAAACCGGCGACCATGCAGGCATTCAACTCGGACACCGACATTTTGGCCAAATACGGCCGGATCACCAGCGGTGCCTCGGTTTGCCCGACGAACACGTCGGCGACGGTCGAGAAGCTCTCCGCGCCGCTCGTGCCGAGCACGCGCGACAACAGCCGCCCCATGCCCTCGATCACGAGCGGCATCACACGCAAGTGATACAGGACCGACATCAAGGCCGAAAAAAAAAGAATCGTCGGCAGCACCTGAAACGCGAAGATCATGCCGAACGAAGCGGGGTCCGTGGCCAAACGCCCGAACACGAAACTTGCGCCGTCGCGACTGAACGCGAGTAGGCGCTCCACGGCGTCATTACCCCACCTGAAGACGATGTTGGCCGGCGTGCGCAGCACCACGAGCGCAAAGCCGAGCAACAGGAGCAGCCCGACGCCGACCGTGCGCGGCCGAACCAGCCTTCGCCGATCGCGCGGGCAAAGCGCGAACGCGAGGGCCATCATGACCAGCATCCCGAACGCGCTGATGGCCCGATCACGCATGTTCGGTCCGGCTATTTCGCCGATTTTTCGCGAGCTTCGGGGCTGCCGAGCAGCTCCGGCAGTGGGCTTGTGCCTTGGCCGAGGCGGGCAACGCTATCCAAATGGTGCATCAGGAAGTTGCGGTTGTCGGTGATCGACAGGTTCTGCATCTCGAGCGCGCCGATGCGGTCCGCGGGTGAGAACGCCGCGTCTTCGACCTTTTCCATCGACAGCTTTTCGGGACCGTAAGCCATGTACTCGGCTTTGGTATCGAGGATCGAATAGTCGTCGCCGCGGCGGAGTTGCAAAGTCACACTGCCGCTCACGCTCGGCGCGATCCAGCGGCTGAGCCCGTCCTTGAGCATCATCGCTTCGGGATCGAACCATTTACCCTCGTACAGCACGCGTCCCAAACGACGGCCGAGCGTGAAGTACAGATCGAGCGTGTTTTCGTTGTGTACGGCGGAGAGCAGTCGCTCGTACACGATGTGGAGCAGCGCCATGCCCGGCGCTTCGTAAATGCCTCGGCTCTTGGCGTCGATCACTCGGTTTTCGATCTGGTCGCTCATGCCGAGCCCATGCCGGCCGCCGACGCGGTTGGCTTCCAAAATCAATTCGATCAACGACGAAAAGCGGGTGCCGTTGATGCTCACCGGAAAGCCGTTTTCGAACGCAACCGTCACGTCCTCAGCGGGCACCGCCACATCGCTTCGCCAATGCGCGACGCCCATGATCGGCTCGACGATGTGCATGCCCTTGTTCAGGTGCTCGAGGTCTTTGGCCTCGTGCGTTGCGCCGAGCACGTTCGCGTCCGTGCTGTACGCCTTGGCCACGCTCATCGTGTACGGGCGCCCGATTTTTTCGAGGTACTCGCTCATTTCGGTGCGGCCGCCGAAAGCGTCCACGAACTTCTGATCCAGCCAGGGCTTATAGATCTTCAAGTTCGGGTTGGTCAGAATGCCGTAGCGGTAAAAGCGCTGAATGTCGTTGCCCTTGTGGGTGCTGCCGTCACCGAACACGTGCACGTCGTCTTCGCGCATGGCGCGGATGATCGCGGTCGTCGTGACTGCGCGGCCGAGCGGCGTCGTGTTGAAGTACTTCTTGCCGCCACTCGACAGATGAAACGCGCCGCACTGAATGGCGACCACGCCTTCGCGGGCCATGGCTTCTCGACAATCGACGAGCCGCGCGGCCACCGCACCGTGCTCCAGGGCAATCGCGGGAATTGCCGCCGGATTGTCTTCGTCCGGTTGCGCGAGATCGGCGGTGTAGGCATACACCTTCATGCCGTTTTCACTGAGCCAGGCAACGGCGCAGCGCGTGTCCAAGCCTCCCGAGAAGGCGATGCCGAGGCGAGTCCCGGCGGGCGGAAGCGATCGGTAAATGCGGCTCATGGCGCGCCCTAGCTAGCACGAGCGTGCCCGAGCGAACACCGCTCCCGACGCCGATGCGGCGCTACATGGCGGCTGGGGCGGCGGTCGGCACGGGCGTGCCCACCGTGAAGACCTGTTTGGGCGGCGCCAAGAGCGGCTCGCTACCGCCCTCTTGCTGCACGCGGTCTTGGCCCAGGTCGACGATTTCGATCGAGATTTCCAGGGCGATCGTCGGCGCACACTCGCCCATTCCGCTGGCGCAAGGCACCGTCTCGGCGCTGCGGAAACCAAAGTCGATGCCCGTCAGCCCGGCGATGACCGCGGGCACGTACGGCGCGCTCAGCGGATCGTTCCAGGAATGGTTTTGGAAGTTGAAGGCATGGTTCGCGTACACGGGGACGGGATCGTCCATGCCCATGTCCTTCGACTGAAAGCCGTTCGGGAGCATCGTCGGCTTGTTGGTGATCAGGTTTTGCACGGTGGCAAAGTCGACCGCCAGCTCCTTCATGTCGTCGAACGTGAAGGTCCCGTGACGGCGTGACGAATCCCCCGCGCTCATCTTGTCGAGCACGAAGTAGCGGTCGATCCCGGACAAGTTCGGTTCGAACTTTTGCTCGGCGGCGTCCGCCAGCTGCATGCCCGGGTAGTAGCGCCCGAACTCGTTCCAGGCATCGACCAAGACCTCGACGCTGTGCTCGACGTCATCGAGATTGCTCAGCGTCCAAGTGAGCTGGACTTTGACGTCGTCGGTCGTAACCCACGGCTGACGGCCGTAAGGCTCGACCTTTGTTTTGTTGAGCGCAGCCTGCGACGTCTTGTCAGGCTTGATGATCGGAAACTGCAGGCCCTTTTTGACCTCGAACAGCTTGGTCTCGCCATCGTCGAAGATCGGTTGCACGTCTTGGGTCATGCCGACCTGGACCGGTTGCAGGTTGCGATCTTGTTCGCGCGAACCGCAGCCGGCACTGAACAGCGAGCAGCCGAGGATCACGGTGAGCGACCAAAGCGTGGGGCTCGAACCCCCGGTCACGGGGCGCATTCCCCCCGCGGCGAGCACTGAAAGATGGCCGATTTCCTGGATCATAGACGACTCACTCCGCGAGATTGCTCGATTATGCCAGTGCCGTGCCACGCGGAGCGCAACGCGCCGCCCTACTTTTTTCCGGGCCGAAAGGCGAACGGGAAGCTTGCGCCGGTCGGCTTGTCCGCGGTTGGAAACTGCAAGCGGTTGAACTGACGCAGGATGCAGCCTTCGACTCGCGGATTGTTGAGCGAGGAGTTCGTGATGCTCGCGCTCGAAACCGAACCGCCCGGACTCACACTGAATGAGACACCGACACTGCCTTTGAGCGTCGGATCATGCGCCGACGCGATCTCGTAGCAGGCCTGAAAGGCGCCCATGCGCGAGGCCACGACGCGCCGGATCTGCTCCGGAGACAGACCCTGACCGGCTGGCGCCGCGCCCTTGCCGGCGACCTTGTGCTCACCGCCACCGTCACCCGTGCCAGTGCCCGAACCGTCACCCTTGCCGTTCCCGCCCAGGCCATTTCCACCCAGGCCGCGCCCGCCGGGCCCGCCGGACCCCGAACCAAAACCGCCGCCCTTCCCGGGGCCCCAGCCCGTATCGAGCGTACCGGATCCGAACGGCACTCCGCCCGGCGCATCGCCGCCACCCGCATTGCCCGAGCCTTTGAGGCCCGTGCCGCTGCCCGAGCCGAGCACGATTTGATCCGAGCGTAGGCCGCCGAGCGCATCCGCAACCGAGCTGATCGTGCCGAGTGTCTTCTTCACTTCGTCGCCCACGTCGCTGGACAGGGCTTCGGACATGCCGCCCAAGCCCGCGCGGATTTCGCCGGTTTGCTTGGTCTGATCTTCTTTGCCGTTCTTGCCGAGCTTGCCTTCGGCGCCGGCGATCTTCTTGCCACCGCCTTGTTCTTTCTTGTCCTTCGCGCCCGGATCTTTGATGCCCTGGCCCTTGTCCTCTTCTTTGCCGACAGCAGGCGGAGGCGGCGGCGTGTCCTCTTGCTTCAGATTGAACTCGATCTCGAGCTCTTGCTGGCTCGTCAGCTCGAGTGGCTTCGGAATGCCGCGCGGTGTGGTGATCGCCCAAATCAATGCGAGCCCGCCACCCACCGCGACCATCGCGAAAATGAACGAGAGGATCAGTGCCCAATCGGTGCGCTGCCGCAAGCGGATCACGGGCGCGGCGTGCGAGAACTGGAAAAATACGCCGAAATTACCGTACTGAATCAGACCGTAGTCGCCGGCAACGATTGGAATCGGCGCGCCCGTTCGCCCGAGCTCGGCCGGGTTCTCGCGGCGACCGCGCAACAAGACCTCACCGCCAGTTGCGCCGCGCGCGTCGAGCTCCCAGCCCGTCCCGACGGCGCGCACGGGGAAATCCGCAACCGACGAACCGTCGGGTTTGGCCACGACGCTACCCTGACCATCACCGAGCTTCAGTGATTGCCCGGTGTCGAGATTACGGATCGCGAGCACGGTCGTGCCCCAGACGGCCGCCGTGCGCAGGATGATCGGTAACGGTTGCGGAGTGCTCATCGAAAGGACGGATTGTTCCGCGTGTCCGAAAGTTCCCGCCTGAACGAGCGATGGCCGAGGAGCCCAGCATCGAACTCGGCGCGCACGCGCCGCAAGAAGTAAATGATCTGCGGCGACTTCAGCCGGCTCTCGACCTCGATCGTGCCAAACTTGTAGGTCTTCATCCCGGACTTGTCCTCTTTGACGGTGACCGGCGCGGCCCCGGGTGCGGCTTTGGTCGCGCTCGTCCCCGCGGCTTTGACGCTGGTCGGCTCGCCCTTGTCCGGCTTTTCTGCGGGCTTGTCGTCACTCGGGGCGGCGTCGTTCGCGCTGTCCGTGTCCGGCTTTTCCGCTTCGGGTTCGGGCTTTTTGGGATTTTTTTTGGGGGGTTTGCGCGGTGCGGCTGCGTGCGGCTTCGGTTTCCCCTGAGCCTGTGCGCTGGCCGGCGAAAGCGCGAGCGCGGCAAATGCGACGGCAAGAGCGCACAGCGCGACACGTCCCACCGCGGAAATCCGACGCTGCATGACTCGACGCGAGCATAGCTGGCTCGCCCCGAGAGATCCACCGCTGGGCACGGCTCGGCCCGAGGTTCGAGCGGCGCTGCGCGCTCTTCTGCACATGCACCCACAATCTCGGCAACTGGCCACGCCGACGACCGACCCACGTTCACGCGCCCAAATTCGCGCGCCGAAAGAAGGACCCGTCATGTCAATCAACGCCACCAGCAACTACATGAGCAACGCCGACATCCTGGCTTGGATGGAAACCAAGACCGAAGGTCTGTACGAGCACATGCGCGAGTCGATGGACGTCGCGAACACGCGCGCCGACGCCGAGAGCGCGCTCGACGATGTGAAGGCTCAGCTGCAAAACGCCAAGGGCAATGGCAATGACGCCGCAGCCGTGACGCAGGCGATCAACGACGCCTTGGTCAAATACAAGGACATCCCGGAAGTCACGGAAGTGCTTCAGCCCATGGCAGACAAGTTGAATGGCGAATATGCGAAAGCCGCGAAAGACGCGGCAATTGCCCAGGCGACCGCTGCCGCCCTCAACGCGACGCCAAATCCCGGCGGCTTAGGCGGGCTCCTCCTCGACGAGGAGATTCGGAACGCACAAAACAATTCTACGCCGCGCGCCGTCAAGCTCGATTCCGCCGACGTCGACAACTGGACCAAGCAGATCGGCGACAAGGTCGATGCGCTCGGCAAGCAAGATCAGCTCGGCTTGATCCAGATCCAAGAATTCAACAGCCAACTGAATCAGGCCAAGCAAACGGCTTCGGCCTTGATGGATGCCGCCGACAAGAGCTCGAGCAACATCATCAATCACATCAGCTGAGCTGCCCAAAACAGCATTCCTAGCGGAGAAAGACATGTTGAACGCCACGACCAACGTTGGGGCCGCCACACCGTGGCAGAGCGTTGCCCCAGAGACCAACGACGCGGGCTCGCTCAGCGAGACCTGCGCGCTGCTCGCTCTGATGGTTAAAAGCCAAACCAGTAGCCAAGCTGCGTCGAAAACCGACGTCGAGCTCGATTTCAAAAAGCTAGAAGAGCTCAAACAGCAGCTCGCGGAGGCCCTTCAAAAAGCTAAGGAGGCGGCCGACCATCACGGTTTCTTCGGCTTCCTGAGTAGCGTGTTCGGCAGCGACGTCGCGCAGATTGCCGGTGCTGTTGCGGCACTCGCCGCCGTCGTCGCCACCGGGGGCGCGGCTGCGCCGCTCATCTTGATGGCGGTGTCCGTCGCGCTCGAAGAAGGGGCGAAGGTCGGAGCCAAGCTCGGCCTGGATCCGAAAATCTGCATGGCCATCAGCCTGTGCTCGGCGGCGATCGGCTTGTGTAGTGGTGGCGGCAGCGCACAGGCCGCCAGCACCGTCACCACCGTGGCCAAGGACGTAAAGCTCGGAGCAAACCTGGTCAAAGACGCGGCGTTGGCCAGCGGTAGCGCCCTCAGCGCGGTCGCCGAACACTACCACGCAGCGGAACTCCGTTATCAGGCAGACGCCACGGGCTACCGAGCCAAAGACGCGGCCACGAATTGGGAGCTCGACGATGCGATCGCGCTGCTGCAGCAAGCGCTCTGCACCGAACAACGAGAGACCACCACCGTCAGCGCGATTATCCGGAGCAACGGCGACACCAACGTAGGACTCTCCAACAGGATTTGACCATGAATTCAGCGATTTCGACCACGAGCGTCAGTAGCTTTGCGACCGAGCTCGCCGAGCTGGTGATTCAAAACGAAACGACTCAATCCGACGCCGACCGGGCAACCCGTGACGCCGCGCGTGCGGCATACCTCGAGGACGCTCAGCACCAAGTCGACGCGCTGCATGCGGCCGCCGATGCCATGGAAACCGGCGCGTTCATCAGCGCGGCGTTCTCCATCGCAGGCAGTGCCTGCTCATTCAGCGCCACGGTCGAGAAGTTCGACGTCGACGGCTGCGCGTCCAAGACAGCTCAACTCGAAAACTCGAGCAAGCTGTGCGGCGAGCTTGCTCCGATCGCCAAAACGGTCACCGGAGACACGCCTCAAAAACACCTCGAAGCCGACGCCAAACGCTTCGAAACCTTGGCCGAACGAGCCAAATGGCAAGCGAGCGATGCAAGCTCGGAGATCGACAAAGCCTACCAGCTCGGTGCTAAGCTTCTCGATATCGTACAGAGCTTGAACCAAGCTCAAGACTCGGCCACGAACGCGGTCATCGGCCGAATCTGAGATCCTCGCGGGGAGTGGAAGGCGAAGCATGAACCAAGACCAAGAGCACCTACGTCTGCTCAGCATCTTTCACTACGTGATGGCGGGCTTCGCCTGTCTGCTGCCGCTCCTGTCCCTGCTCTACATCGGCCTGGGCGCGATGATGCTGAGCGGTAGATTGCCGAGCACTCCGAAATCCGCGCACGGCGATCTGATCGGCGGCTACATGTTCATCGGCTTCGGCTGCCTCTTCTTTCTCATGGGGCTCACGGGCGCGATCCTCAACTTCCTCGCTGGGCGCGCGCTCGCTCGACGCGAGCGGCGCACGCTGTGCCTGGTGGTGGCCGGCTTGAACTGCCTGCACATGCCGCTCGGCACCCTGCTCGGAGTGTTCACTTTCGTCGTGCTGTCCCGCCCGAGCGTGCAAGCGCTGTTCAATCCAGCCCCCGCGGGCGCGCCAGGCGGGCCCTGGCCCACGCCCGGCCCGGCTTACCCGCCCGGTGGGAGTCCGTTCTCGAACCAGAACCGCTGAAATTGCCGGGAGAATTGGGCTGCTGTGCAAGAGTTCAGCATTTATCCTGAAAAACTCGGTGCTCTGTGCTTGCGAGCCCTCGAGGCATAGACTACGTTCCGCGCCCCATTCCCATGGCCTACGCAGTTATCCGCACTGGCGGCAAGCAGTACCGAGTCGCAGAGGGCGAAACCCTACAGGTTGAGCTCCTCGCTGGCGATCCGGGTACCAAAATCAAATTCGACCAGGTCCTCATGGTCTCCGGCGACGCGCCGAAGTTTGGCAAGCCGCTCGTCTCCGGCGCTTCCGTGGAAGCGGAGATCGTGCGTCAGACTCGGGGGCCGAAGCTCATCGTCTTCAAGTTCCGCAAGCGCAAGCGCTCGCGCAAGAAGGCGGGGCACCGTCAGAATTACACCGAAGTGAAGATCACCGGAGTGAGCGCGTAATGGCACATAAAAAAGGCGGCGGCTCAACGCGTAACGGTCGTGGCTCCAACGCCCAGTTCCGCGGCGTGAAGGTGTACGGCGGCGAAGCCGTCCGCGCCGGTGGCATCCTGGTTCGCCAGGTCGGCCAGACCATCAACCCGGGCCGCAACGTCGGCGTGGGCCGTGACTACACGCTGTTCTCGCTGGTCGACGGAACCGTCGCCTACGAGCACGACTCCCGCACGAAGAAGCGCGTCTCGGTTTATCCGGTCGGCGCCGCGCCGTCCGGCGCGAGCTCCGCGAACTGATTCTCGTTGACCGGCCGCGTCTTCGTCACGGACATCGACGGGACGCTGCTCGGCCCTGACGGGGACGTGCACCCGAGCGACGCCGAAGCGATCGCCGCGTTGCTTCAGCGCGGCGTGCCGGTAGCGCTGTGTACGGGACGCATGTACTCCGGCACGCGCGAGATCGCCGAGATGCTCAGCATCTTGGGTCCCGTCGCGTGCATCGACGGCAGCCACATCGTCGATACCTCGGATCACTCGGAGCTGCACAGCACACCGCTGTCCGAGCTCGGCACCGAGCTGTTGTTCGAAGCGTTGTCGCGCTTTCGGCCCGCAGCCTTCGCGTTTTCGGGTGATCGCTTGTTTCACGACGCGCATGGTGAACCGTACCTCGACTACCTGGCCACCTGGTCCGAGCGCACCGAGCGCGTGGCGAAGCTGTCCGACCTCGCTGCTTGGCAGCAACCCGGCGCATCGCTCGCTGCGCTGGTCGCGCTCGGAACTCCCGATCAAGTGCGAGGCGTCGAGGCGTTCCTCGGCGAGCACGGCCAGCACCTGCAGACCGTTTCGTTCGAAGTCGGACGTCCAGGTTACTCCGGCACCTGGGGCTTGGTCGTGCGCGCCGCCGGTGTCGACAAGGGCACCGCCATCGACTGGGTCGCACGCCATCACGGCGTGACTGCAGCCGAGGTCGTCGCGGTAGGCGATTGGCTGAACGACATTCCGATGTTGAAGCGGGCCGGGCAGTCTTTCGCGATGGCGCAGGCACCCTTGGCCGTAAAAGCTGCTGCCAAGGACGTGCTCAAGGCGAGCGCTGCCAGCGGTGGCGGCTTAGCTGAAGCCGCGCTGCGCTCCGGCCTGCTCTAGCGATTGAGCGCGCGCCACGCCGATGCAATGCTCTTGCTCGGCCATGGCGGAAAACGAGATTTTTGTTCTGCCACCCGCGCTGGCGAGTCAAATCGCCGCGGGAGAGGTCGTGGAGCGCCCGGCCAGTGCAGTCAAAGAGCTGCTCGAGAACGCGCTCGACGCCGGCGCCGGTCGCGTGGACGTCGAGATCGAGGGCGGCGGAGTGACCCGCCTGTCAGTGAGCGACGACGGGCATGGAATGAGCGCGGAAAATGCGCGCCGGAGCGTGGAACGCCACGCAACCAGCAAACTTACGACGATCGGCGATCTGAACACGATTCGGAGTTACGGCTTTCGTGGCGAGGCCCTGCCCAGCATTGCCTCGGTGAGCCGGTTTTCGCTCCGCACGCGCTCCGCGCAGTCGGACTCGGGCGTTCATCTCTCGATCGAAGGCGGCGCCGAGCCCACGGTACTGCCCGCGGGGATGGCGGTCGGAACGCGCGTCGACGTGCGCGACTTATTCTTCAACGTGCCGGCGCGACGGAAATTCCTGCGCTCCACTGGCACCGAATCCGGTCACGTCACCGAGGTCGTCGAAGCCGCCGCACTGACCCGCCCCGAGGTGACGTTCACGCTCGCGCGGGACGGCCGCCCCGTGCGCGAATTCCTGCGCGCGAACGGGCGCGCTGAACGCGTCGCGCAAGTCCATTCGGGCGAAGAGCTTGCGCATTGCGAAGGTAGCCGCGGCCCGCTACAAATCGAGGCTTTTCTGTCGCGGCCCGAGCACGCGCGCAGCGGCGCAGGCGGACTGCGGCTATTCGTCAACGGCCGCCCAGTGCGCGATCGCGCGATCGCGGTCACCGTCGCGCAAGCGTACGGCAGTGTGCTCGAGCGCGGGCGCTATCCACGTGGCGTGGTGCACTTGGATTTGCCGCCGGAGTTTTTGGACGTGAACGTCCACCCGCAAAAGGCCGAAGTGCGCTTCGCCGATCCTCGCGCGCTCGCCGACGCGCTCTACGGAATGCTCTCGCGCGCGCTCGCCGGTGCCTTCTCGTTACCCACACCCAACCGGAGCGCTTGGAGTCGGCCCAAACCCGAACCGGTGCTCGATGCAGTTACTGCGGTGCCGAGCGGCGCGCCGCGTGACGTCGCGGAGCCGCGCGACGCCATCGCAGGGCGCGTTGCGCCGCCGAGCGCGGCCCTCTCGCCCAGCTTGGGATACGAGGCAAGCCGCCGGGCTGAACCGCCGATCGCCCCGGAAATGCCGCAAGAGGCGTTGTTCGCGGGCAGCCTCGCTCTGAACACGGTGCACGACTCGGCCACCATTCCACTGCGGCCGAAGCCGGAGGTTCCTTGGTCGAGCCTACGCTTCATCACGCAACTGCGGCAAACGTATCTCTTGTGTGAAGGCAACGACGGCATCTTCTTGTTGGATCAGCACGCGGCCGCCGAGCGAGTCACGTTCACGCGCTTGCGCAAGCAGTATCAGGGGCGGGCAGTGCCGTCGCAGGCGCTGCTCTTCCCGGTCGTGCTCGACGTCTTGGCCAGCGAGGCCGAGCTGGTCGAAGCGTGCACCAAAGAAATGGCGGAAGTCGGACTCGACGTGCGCGTGCGCGGTCCCGAGAGCATCAGCATCCACGCCGTGCCGAAGTTGCTGCAGCGCGCCAGCGCCGAACGCCTCCTGCGCGATCTCCTGGCCGAGGTTTCTCGCAAGGGCGGGCGCGGTTTCTCGGATGCCGTCGATCTAGCGCTCGCAACCATGGCCTGTCACGGCTCCATCCGTGCGGGTGATCCCATGGCAGCCGACGAAGCCAAAGCCCTACTCGAGGCCTTGGATGAAGCGGATTTCGCGGGTCACTGCCCGCACGGTCGACCGGTGGTCACCTTTTTGAGCTGGGCCGAGCTCGAACGCAAGGTCGGGCGGCGCTGAAACAAACCCGATCACCCTAGCGCAGCACACACCCGAAGAGCCCTCTTCTTGGCAACGCACGACGAACGACTATGGGTTGTGGTGGGACCCACCGCTTCCGGCAAGACCGCGCTCGCCATCGAGCTGTGCGAAGCGCACGACGGCGAAATCGTCAGCGCCGACAGCGTGCAGGTGTACCGCCATTTCGAGATCGGGGCCGGCAAACCGAGCGCGGCAGAGCGAGCCCGCGCCAAACATCACCTGATCGACGTGATCGAGCCGAACGAGCCGATGGACGCCGCGCGCTTCACGCAGTTGGCCGAGCTCGCGATCGCCGACATTCGTGCCCGCGGTAAGCGGCCGATCGTCTGCGGAGGCACTTTTCTGTGGGTGCGCGCATTGATCCACGGCCTGGTTCCGGCCCCGCCCGCGGATCCGGCGCTTCGCGAGCGTCATCAGGCCCGCGTGGCGGAGGTGGGTCGCACTGGGCTGCACGCGGATCTCGCCCGTGTCGATGCGGAAGCTGCGCGCCGACTTGCGCCGAACGATTTCGTGCGCGTAAGCCGCGCACTCGAGGTGTTCGAGCTGACGGGTGTGCGGATGAGCGATTGGCAAGCCGCGCACGGCTTCAAAACCTCGCGCCATGACGCGCGCCTACTCGGGGTCCGACGCGAAAAGTCCGAGCTCGATCAGCTGATTTTAGCGCGCTGCCGCGCGATGCTGCAGGCCGGTTGGGTCGCTGAAGCGACTCGGCTCTTGCAGGCCGGCTACGCCGACAGCCGCCCATTCAACTCCGTTGGCTACAAGCAGATCGCGCTCGCGCTCCAAGGCGAGCAGCCGCTCGATTTGGAGTCATTGGAGCTGTCGATCTTTCGCGCTACCCGCGTTTTTGCGCGCCGACAGCGCACCTGGCTGCGCGATCAGCCGATCGAGTGGTTGTCGCCCGGATCGACGAAGCTGTGATGATACGCCGGATCCGAAATAGCGAACGCCGCGGTCGTGACACGCAGCGGACGCGCGCAATCGAGCATCACCGCTAGCTCCTCGGTGCGCGTGCAGCCAATGCTCGCTTCGTAAGCGCCTGGATGTGGACCGTGCGGAATGCCGGAGGGGTGCAACGAAATGCTGCCCGCGCTCACCCCCTTGCGCGAGGTGAAATTGCCGCGCACGTAATAGAGCACTTCGTCGATATCGACCGACGAATGCGGATAGGGGCAAGGGATCGCGTTCGGGTGAAAATCGAGCGGCCGCGGTACGAAGCTGCAGACCAAGGCCCCAGGCAAAGCAAACGTCGCGTGCGCGGTTGGCGGCAGATGCGTGAGCGCCACTTTGGCCTGGAAATCCAGAATCGAAAAGGCGACCGGATAGTACGTGCCGTCCCAACCCACCACGTCCAGCGGTGAGCGCGCGTAGCGAAAGCCGAAGAACGTGTTGCCGCGCTTCACCACCAGCTTGCGAATGCCTTCGTCGCTCGGGCCGAGGAACGTCGGTGCGCGAAAGTCGCGATGTGAATAGGGCGCATCCATGCGAAGCTGCCCGATGTCGTTTCGATATTGGCGCGGAATCGCGATCGGGCCATTGCTCTCGATGACCAGCCAATCTTGCGCCAGCGTCACGTCCGGCACGAAGCGATAGAGCAGCCCTTTGGGCAGGCACAAGTAATCATTGGCCGCAAAAGGCAGCTCGCCGAGCATAGTCTTGAGCACGCCACCACCCTCACGGATGAAGAACAGCTCGTCCGCGTCGGCATTGACGAAATAGGCCGGATCTTCGCAATCCGGAGCCAGCACCGCCAGGACCAAATCGTCATTTTCGAGCAAGGGAACGCGCGCGTCGAGTGCCGGGCCACCGCGTTGTCGCTGTTCGAAGGTCTTGAAATGGTGACGCATCAGGCTGCGTGGCGGACGACCCGCCGCAATCGTCCAGCCGTGGTGAACCTCGGCGGGCTCGCCTTCATGCGGTCGGCGCTCGTGGTAGACGATGCTGTACGGTCCGTCGAAGCCGGCGCGCGTGATGCACTCCTCGTAGCGCAGTGCGCCGCTCGGGCTGCGCAAGGCGGTGTGTGCTTTAGCGGGAAAGACGCCGAAGCTCAGCCGCTCGAGCATCAGCGACGGCCTTCGATTTGTCGGCTTTGCTCCGCGAGTTGCTGGCGCTCGATGCTCTCGAACAGGGCGCGAAAATTACCCGCGCCGAAACCCGAGTCCCCCTTGCGCTGAATCAGCTCATAAAAGAACGGCCCGGCATCGCGATTACCGTACAGACCGGCAGAATCCTTTAGGAAAATCTGCAGCAGGTAGGAGCGATGGCCGTGGCCGTCGACGAGCAATTCGAGTTCGCGCAAGACGTTTGGCTCTTCGTCGATCGTGTCGATGTCGAGCTCGCGAAGCCGCTCGGGGAGTGCGTCGTAGTAGGTCGATGGCGTGGGCATGAACTCGACGCCACGCGCCTTCAGATCGCGAACCGCGCGCACGATGTCTTTTACCTCGAGCGCGATGTGTTGCACGCCGTCGCCGCGGTTGTCTTCGTTGAACAGATTGATCTGGGAAGCCTTGAAGTTCGGGCGATAGGGTTCGTTGTTGGCGAATTTCAAGCCCGAGTTCTTGTCCCACATCACGACCGAGCGCAGGCCCGAACCATCGCGAAGCTTGACCCGACCGACGTCACGCGTATGAAACTGGACGTCCCAATAGCGCTCGAAGCCGAGCACGTGTTCCATCCAAAGCAAAGCCGGAGACATGGTTTGAAAGTTGGAAGTGATGTGGTCGACCGCGCTGATCGCGCAGCGATTTTGGCCCCCGCGTGGCGGTTCAATCCCGACGAAACCAGGGAAAAAACCCTGATAGCCGCGACGCTCGATGAAACGAAAGGTGGTGTCACCGAACGGCGTCGTGATCGAAAAAGTCTTCAGCGTACCGCCCCCGTCCACGAACGTTTGGACATCGTTGATCGGCGTCGCGCCGCGCCCGTCGAGCAGAGTGAACGCACGCTCGGCATCCTGAATGCGAAATACGAGCGTCCCTACGCCATCTGGATGCCGCTTCAAGTAGCGGTCGGCTCGCCCGCCTTCGCCCACGGGTGACGAGCAGACGACGGTATAGCGGCCAGCCTGAAACACGCGCGAGCGCTGACGACCTTGTTCGGTCAGCTCTGGGCCGCTCTCACCGATCTCCGCAAAATCCATGCGGTCGATGTAGAAGCGCTCGCTGCGCTCCAAATCGCGCACGTAGTAGTGGACCCCTTCCAGGCCGAGAATTCCGAGCGGTTCGAGCTCTGCCATCCCTTCAAAGTAGCGCTATTTCGTCGCGCCGCAGTAACTTTAGGAGCGCAAGGCAAGTCGCATCGCACGCGCGACCTTTGCGCCTCAACTACTCCCGATCCGGTTGTCGGTCAGGGTGTGCACTGGCGAAGCCTTCGAGCTTTAGACACTCGGCCTCGACTTGCAATAACGTCGGATAAGCGTCGAGCGGGAGCTCGACGCGCCGCGCCGCGTAAAGTTGCGGCACGAGCAGCGTGTCTGCGATCGACAACTCGTCGCCGACCAAGAAACGGCCCGCGAGCGACTTTGCCCGTGCCTCCAGCGTGGCGAGGCCGCGCCCGATGAAATGGCGGTACCAGCGAGGCCTGTCCAAATCAGGCGCGACTTGCTGGAGGAAGTTCGTCGTACCGGTGTTTTGAAACGGCTGGATCGCGGAATTGACGATTTGAGCCAGCTCGCGCGCACATGCGCGGGCAAGCGCATCTTTGGGCAACAAAGCGGGAGTCGGAAAGCGCTCTTCCAGGTACTCGATGATGGCGAGCGATTGACTGAGGAAAACCGGGGCGCCAGCCTGCTCCAGCTCCAGGACCGGCACCTGTCCGAGTGGGCTCTTCTGCAAGAACTCGGACCGGTACTGTTCACCACCATCGCGAACCAGATGCACGAAGCGCGGCTCGTACTCGATGCCCTTGAGCCCGAGCACGATGCGCACGCGATAAGCGCACGAACTGCGCCAATACGTATGCAGGATCATGTCGCCCAGTGTAGCGCGCCTTCAGTCGCTCACCGCCGCCGAAATCGCACCGAAGATGCTCACGCCGGAAGCGTCGAACATTTCGATCTCGACGCGATCCGCTATCTGCAAAAATGGCGTCACGGCGCTGCCCGTCGCAATCATTTCGCGCGCACGCTGCTCCGCCAAGCACGACACGCCGCGCGCGGGGTCGGCATTGGACACCGTGCCGCTGCCGAGAATCGTCCCGGCGGTCAGCGCGCGCGTTCGCGTGACGTGCGCGAGCAAGTCGAAGAACGAGAAGTGCATCTCCGCGCCGGCGTTCGGATCGCCCACGAGTCGCCCGTTGAGGCGCGTCTTCAGCGGTAAATGCACGCGCCCGTCGCGGAACGCCGAACCGAGCTCGTCGGGTGTGACCGCAAGCGGCGAGAACGAAGTGGCGGGCTTGGAGAGGAAGAAGCCAAAGCCTTTGGCGAGCTCCGCCGGCACCAGATTGCGATACGTCCAATCATTGGCGAGCATGAGCAAACGCACGTGCTCGAAGCCATGCTCGGGCCGAGTGCCCCGTGGCGTGTCGCCGAGCACGACGCAAACCTCGGCTTCGAAGTCCAAGCCGAACGATTCGTCAGCCATCGGAAATGGATCTTGCGGGCCGAGTAGGCAGCCCGAGGCCCCTTGATAGACCAGCGGGTCGGACGTCAAAGTGGCGGGCGGTTCAGCGCCGCGCGCGCGCCGCACGAGCACGATGTGATTGATGAACGCCGAGCCGTCGATCCATTCGTAGGCGCGCGGTAGCGGCGCAGTCAGTTCCGCACTCACCAACCTCCGCCCGGAAATTCGGCCTGACTCGAGGGCATTGAAGCGCTCGCTCAACGCTGGCGCGAGCTCTGACCAGTGATCGAGC
>Ga0068855_100001466_pt1 | contig 29464 bp, 17 predicted proteins | sample KBSCornC52_FD_66592 | JGI IMG/M metagenome (GOLD analysis project Ga0068855, IMG submission 66592) | Corn rhizosphere microbial communities from Kellogg Biological Station, Michigan, USA - KBS Corn C5-2 | ecosystem: Host-associated > Plants > Roots > Rhizosphere > Soil ... | reverse complement strand
ATTTCTCCGCCCGTTACCGACGCGAATGCGCCGTTCACTCCGACGACACTCTTGGTGGTGAGCGTAACGTTATTGAGTCCTGCGGCGTTGTCGAACGTACCAGCAGCAGCGGCACCGAAATCGACGCGAGTAATCAATGTGCCGGCGGCATCGAAGATATTGACTGCATCGGAGGTTTGGCTGAGTCCAACACCGGAGCCGCCATAGCCGCCAAGGGTTAGGCTCGCAGGTACATTGCTGCCGAACCAAGCGCTGCGGAAAGCCGCTTGTATCGTCGCGTCCGTAGAGCCAGTCGCAGTTCCTTCCAAGAAGACCACCGATTGGCCGGCGGCGATGCTGGTAACGCCTCGCAACGCAACTGCGGACGCAAATGCATTGGAATTGTCGTCCATTTTCCATCCGGTGATATCGACAGCGCTAGCGCCGGTGTTAGTCAATTCGAACCAGTCTGCAGCGTAGGTGCTGGTGCCGCTACCGGACGGATCGACTTCCGAGATGATGATGGATGCAGATGCTTGTGCGGCAGCAAAGCCCATCGAGAGCGTCAGCAGTGACTTAATCGTGTGAGATAGTTTCATGGTTACTTATCGAGATTTGTGCAGTGATATCTGGTGTGAAAGCAGTTAGCCGTTAGTGGTTAGCCCGATGGGAACTCGTTACGATCGGTTCGCGGTGCGTTTCATCTTGCGACGGCGCATTGCCGCCAGCAGTCCCAATCCGGATCCAATCAGCGGCAGTGTTGCGGGCAGCGGCACCGGTGCGATGTCTTGGTTGATGAACGTGGTGCCGAGGTCCGCATCGGTGAGGCCGAATACGTAGTAGAGATTCGGGCCGGCGGTGTTCGGGATGAAGTCGTTGTCGTTCGCCACGTAGAGCGTGTGATACAACACGCCGTTGACCATCACGTCTTGGCCGAAAGCCATGCCTTCCAGTTTTGCGGGGATGTTGGTATCGGCGATGCCGTTCGCTACCAGCAAGGATTTCATATCCAACACCAACGTCTTGCTCACCGCGTGACTGAGCAGGTTGGACTCGCCGCTGATGTTGGTGACGTCGGTGGCGCCTGCGAGGTCGATGCGAAAGACCCGCTTGACGACCGCCTTCGAACCGTCTCCCAGACCTTTTCCGTCACGCTCTTCGACCAGGAACTCGTGGTTGTTGAGAGCGATGATTTCGCTGCTGTTGTATGCCTTGCCCGTGTCCGACAGGAAATTATCGTAGGCGTATTCGTGCGTTTCGCCGGTGGCAATATCGATGGTGACGATGCGATTGGCTCGGCCGCCGTCGCCGCCGTCTTGAATCAGTGGGCTCTGCATGAAGCCGACCAATGTCTTGCCGTCGGGTGTAATCGCGAGACCTTCCATGCCTTTATTGGCGACACGCCCTGAAGTATTGCCGCTGATTTCAGTCGCGCCTTGGGCGTTTAGGTTCGAAATGGCGAGATTGGGCGGTAGATCGAACGTGCGGATGCGCTGTCCCGTCGCACGATCGAACTGATACACATATGGCCCATATTCGTCGCTTACGAAAACACTCTTGCCGTCGGGTGCCACTCGAATGCTCTCAGGGTCCAAGCGTGCGTTACTGGGCGTCAGTGAATTGCCCGCACCGAAGCCGTCGGAGCGGCCCGTGAAATAAAAGTGATCGTTGGTGTTGATCGAAGGCACGGCGTTCGGCAATCCGGCGGTGGCGCCGTAGGTCAGCGCGGTCGGGCTGGACAGGAGCGTCGTGTTCGTGAGGCTTGGCGTGAGCGAAAAGGGCAACGTGCCCGAAACGGACGGCGTCAAGGATAACGTGACGGTATCGAAGCGACTGATGTACGACGTAGTGTCGTCCACCGCCGAGTTCCAGGGAGTGGCATTCGGCCCGCGATCAGGCAGCGCCAAGAATGTATTGCCGCCGGCCCACGCGAGTCCTGAGCCGATACCGCCCAGTACGTTCGCCGACATGCCGTTTTCCAACGTTCCCGAAAGCCCGGACAGATCGGTCGTACCTGAAAGTGTTCCAGTCGCGAGCAAGGTGGGTGTCGCCTGCGCCGCGAGCGAAGCAAAACAAAGGCCGGAAGCGAATGTCATAGCCCAACGAAATTTCATTCATGCACCCGCAATAAAATTTAAGGAGGGCCGTAAGGTAGTGACGAGAGATGAAAACGAAATGAATCCGACGGCAGACATCTCGATATGCATATGTATGGGATTTGTATGACTCGTCCATGAGTAACCTGCGCGTGCCGATCAGTGTTGCGATTTCATGATTCGGCAATTTATATCGCAGACTGTAACGGCGGGTTAACGACCTTCGCTCGAGCGACTACACATGAACAACGGAAAAACGGTGTGGACTGGCGCATTGATCCGCATCGCAATCTTTCTCGGTGCATTTGCAATGCTCCAGTTGTCCTGGCAGGCGCTGCACGGCGGCCGCGTTGAACGCGCAGTGATCGACGATTTCACCGTGCGTCCGGCTGCATATCTCGCGAATCTAATCACACCGTCTGTGACGGTCCGTGCCGAAGGCTCCTCGTTACGTGCGCCGGGCGGCGGATTGAATATTTTGAATGGCTGCGAAGGTGTCGAAGTGCTTTTCTTGCTCCTTGCAGCTTTCACCGTAGCACCTCTTCCATGGCGGTCTCGAGTGCTTGGCATGCTGTACGGCGCGGCAGTGGTTTTCGTCATCAATCAGGCGCGCGTGCTGGCTCTATTTTATGCGTATCGCGCCGATCACCTGCTTTTCGACCGTTTACATGCGACGATCACGCCGATCGCCGTAGTGATTCTCATCGGGTTGTATTTCTATGCGTGGCTCAGCCGTGCGGCGTCCAATCAAACTGCGTAGTCTCGGCATTCGTTTTGCCGTGGCGGGCGCGCTGGTGTTGTGGCTCGCGCAGCTCTACGGGGATCAAATCACTCGGGAGTTCGTACCTATAGTGCGCGCGGCGCTCAATACAGTGCAGGACGATTTCACCGTTCTATCGATCGATATGGCTCATGAGAATGCGAGCACGACGATGAGCGTGCGGGCCGATCTTGCGCATCCGCTGTATGTAGCGAATCGCGTGGTCTATCCCCTGAACTCGAATCCGACAACGGCCGGATGGATGCAGGTGAACATCACGACGGGCGGCGTCCTGCAATATCTCGTCATGGTCGCAATCGTCGTGCTCGCGTGGCCGGCGTTCTCGATCCTCGAATATGGATCGAGAGTTGCAATCGGCGGTGCGCTGGGGTTCTTACTCGCCGTGTCTTCGACGGTGACCACGATTCTTGCCGAGCTTTGGTTTCCACTCCACGACGACTTGGCACCGACCGAAGTGTGGCCCTTGCTCGTATGGAGTCGCTTCCTGATGGGTGGGGGAGGGTTGGCGCTTGCTTTAGGGCTTGCCGCAATCGCTATTTCGATCGCGGCGAACGTCGCTACACGCGGCGCGTCGAGCGTGCGGATGCAGCATTACGCGTGAACAAAATTTCGCACTTGATCGAGCGCAGGATTTCATCGCGGCTCAATCCCTTGTGGCTTTGCATTTCCGTATAGGCCAGTAGTGCGCGCGTATGCTGTTGGTAGATCGTGAGCGCCGCATCGAATAGTTCATCGACCGAACGGAACGCCTTCAACGCAGCGCAGGATTCCACGAAATCATAGACGCTGGGATCCAGCGTGATCGTGAGAGGAATGCGACGACGACTGCGTCGTCGCGCCGATTTGGCGCGCTGCGACTTTGCCACAAACTGTCCCCACCGTGATTGCGCCGGAATCGGCGCTACCGGATGCTACTCGTCTACGGGTATTCGTCAACCTACGAACGTCCGCAGTCCCCGCCGGAAGAAGAAACCAGCCTTAATCGTCGATCGCAACCACGGGTTTGATCCGAATAAATAACCCGCAACCAACGACTAACTACCGTTTTGTAATCGCCGCGTCATAGCAACGGCCGCACAATAAAAAAGTTTTAAGCCGCTGCCGTGAGTTGCTCGAAAACGAGCGTGTATGCCCAAAGAAATATTAGTCGTCGACGACGAACAAGCCATTCGCACCATGCTGGGATACACCTTGAGGCGAAGCGACTACGTTTGTCGTGAGGCCATGGATGTCACCACTGCACGCGCTCAGGTGGCTGAGCGACGGCCCGATCTGATGCTCATCGATTGGATGCTGCCGGATCTCAGCGGGTTGACGTTCACCCGCCAATTGAAAAGCGATGCCGCAACGCGCGACATTCCCATCATCATGCTGAGCGCCCGCGCATCCGAGCAAGATAAAGTGATGGGATTGGAGAGCGGTGCGGATGACTACGTGACCAAACCGTTTTCACCCAGAGAACTGATGGCGCGCATCGCCTCGCTGCTGCGGCGTGTATCCAGAACGAATGAGGACGGTTGTCTAGAAATCGAAGAACTGGTGCTCGACCCACAGAGTCACCGTGTGATCGCCTGCGGCATATTCGTGCCGCTCGGCCCCACGGAATTCAAATTGCTCGAATTCTTCATGAGCCACATCGATCGCGTCTTCACCCGCGCCCAATTGCTCGACCGCATCTGGGGTGAAAGAGTGTACGTGTCGGAGCGCAGCGTCGACGTGCACATCTTGCGGCTCCGGCAAGCGTTGTCGCCGTTCAAATACGACCGCTTCGTGCAGACCGTGAGAAACAGCGGCTATCGGTTTTCGACCGTGCCGGAGTGAGAAGAGTCTGCAGTCCGCGGCGAGAGGTGGCAAATAGACGGTGATCGCTGTCTTATCCCTCTCCCGCTTGCGGGAGAGGGTAGGGTGAGGGTCTTCGTTACTTCAACGTCGGCTGCAACTTCGCAAGTTCAATCTGATTCACCGTGATCGCAAGCTTCGTGCTGAGCTGATTTACGTAAGCTTGCTCGAGCTCTTGCTTGCGACGTGCGCGGAGCACATTTGCCAACCCATCGTGAACTTCCGTCAAGCTCTTCGGTGTCGACGCCTTTTTGTCGACGAGCTTGATGTAGTGCAATCCTTGAGCAGTCTTGATCGGACCTGCGACTTCACCCACCTTCATCGTCTTCACCGCCGCCGCGATTTCCGGCACGAGACGGTTTTCCGGTAAGAAACCCAGATCTCCGCCTTGAGGCGCGCTCGGCGCGTGCTCCGATTGCTCGCGTGCAAGTTTCGCGAAGTCGCCGCTCGGAACCTTGGTGGAAAGGTCGCTCACCTTGCGGAATGCGGCGGCCAGCTTTGCGCTATCCGAGCCATCCGGCGCAGCCACGAAGATTTGAGAGATGCGATATTCAGCGGGTGCGGCGAGCGCGGCTTTGTTTGCTTCATACGCGGTCTTGATGTCGTCCTCGCTAGGGAACGATGCGGGCACTTGAGCCTGATTCGCTATCCACAACCGCATCACCGCCTCGTCGCGAATGCGGTCCAACTGCGCCGCGGCGGCGGGATCTTTATCGAAGTTCTTTGCCTTGGCTTCCGCCAGCACGGCTTTTCGAATGAGTTCGCTGCGCACGACTTGTTCGAGCGCGCGAGAGTCCGTCGCAACTGCGGAGCGGGTGTTCGCATCTAACGAAGCGACTAGCGACTTGATGTCGTTGGAGCCGAGTTCGACCGAGCCGGCCTTAGCGATGACATCGGCATGAGCCGATGACGAAAGTAAAAGCGCAGCAGAACCGTAGAGCCCCGTTAAAAAAAGGGACCGACGTAGACAATGCATCATGGTGCTACCGAATTAATTTGTTGGAATCGACCAGAGAATGAAGTAGAGCACGAATGTATTACGAGTCTGTGTCTTTCTACCGGTACGCCAACTCGAATGTATGACGTTCGTTATGCGTTTACGCTCTGCTGCTAGGGGAATTTCACGACAGCTTAACGGCCTAGAAATAGTGCACGGACATACTTTATGTCGGGTTCAAATGAACGAGCCGATCTAGCTCTGCGGATTATTAATCACAACTGGACGGGACCGCACATGAAGAAGGTTGCAATACTGGGTGGCGTTGTCGCCGCGTTGGCCACATTGGCTGCCAACAGTGCACTCGCCGATTTTGTCGTCACGGATACCATCACTAACACGGGCACCGTTGCGAGTCCAACGTATCTCGTGACGCCGGTCAATTCGCCGACGGCGAATGGCACGATTAGTCCAACGACATCGACGATTTCATTCAACCTTGGAAATTCTTTTAATGGTTCGAACGTTACGCACACGGGCGCGGACTTTGCGCATGCGGATGTGGATCCAACCAACAAGTTTCCTTCGGATGCTTGGAACTTTCAGGATGACTACTTCTTCAGCACCGGCGGTGCAACTGTTCAAACCGCTGTCATCTCCGGCACCTTGAGCGGCGTTTCCTTCCTGCAAGCGCGCATCATCTATCAAGGTGGAAATCCGTCGCCTACGCTGGGTGCACCGGCAGGGGGCACCGTTATCGATTCTTGGCAGGACTATAGCTTCTCTACCATCGGCGGCGTCGTCTTCTACAACATTTCACTTCCGAAGGCGATTCCGAACGGCGACTACGTCTTGCAGATTCGCGGCGAAGCCACTCCGGGCGGTGCGAGCGCCAGCAGCTATGGCGGCACGATTGCATTCACGCCGACGCCTGTGCCGCTGCCTGCGGTGTTGCCGCTGCTTCTCTCTGGTCTCGGGTTGCTGGGTGGCATAGGCAGAAAGCGCATCCAAGTGGCATAGGTGAATCGAATGTCCTCGGAAAGCCCAATCCGGCTTTCCGAGTCGGGGAAGCGAGGCGTACGAACTCGCGCCGCGCAAAGCGGCAGACACGTTCTCTATCATTTTAATAATTGCCGTACCGACAAACCTCTCGTTGCTACGACAATTGGCGTCACACCACTGTTACGATTTGCCGGTACAACGACGTGCCGCGCAAAAAAGCGCCGGCACATCTAACTGATGGCTGAAGCCATCTGAATCCAACGGTAACCAGAGAGTTCTACGGTGAATAGCAAACTTGCAGCAGTATTTGCGTTTTTGGTGCTGTTCAATGACGTGCAGGTACAGGCCGCTGATGTCGTCACTTCGGCATCTGCAAGTGAAATTCAGACAAAACTCAAAGAGCGGTTTCCCGATGTCAAGATCGACAGCGTTCAGCCGTCGCAATGGCATGGTCTTTATGAGGTGGTTACGCCAGAAGAGTTGGTTTATACGAGCGAGGACGGTGAATTCCTGTTTACCGGCCAAGTGATCGCCACAAAGACGAAAGAAAATCTGACGAACAAGCGTTGGAATGAGCTAAACGCAATCGATTTCGGCGCGTTGCCGTTCGATCAGGCGATCAAGACCGTAAAAGGCAAGGGCAGCAGAAAGATTGCGGTCTTCAGCGATCCTTTCTGTCCCTATTGCCAGGAACTCGAGCAAAATCTTCAATCCATGAATGATGTAACGATTTACACGTTCCTATTTCCTCTAGAGCAGATCCATCCAGGCGCTACGGAAGTTGCCAGCCATATTTGGTGTACGCAGAACCGTTCCAGCTCCTGGACCGATTGGATGGTGAGTCATAAAACCCCAGCCGCGAGAGCTTGCAAATCGACACCGATCGAAAGCGTCGCCGCGTTGGGCGCGAAGCTCAGAGTTAACTCCACGCCGACTTTGTTCTTTCAGGATGGTTCGCGTCTAACCGGTGCATTGTCTGCTGACGAGTTGCAGCAAGGTTTGACGGAAAGGATGTCCTTATCGTCGTCGAAGCACTAAGTCAAACCCGGTCGTAATCTGACTTCGCTGTCCAAAGTGCTGAGCTACCGAGGCATCAGTGGATTGCAGATCTTAGCCATGCTGGCGCTGAGTAGCCTCATTAGCTTGCCTAGTGCCGCATCGATGCGTCCTAGAATGACTACTGGCGCATTGGGTGCGCAGCAGGATGTGGGAACTCTGAGCGGCCGCTTCCTCAATGCTCCGCTGGGTGATGTGCTCGGTTCGTTGGCAGAGAAAGAAAACCTAGTCGTACGCTTCATCGATCCGTCGACTGCGGAGTGGCCGGTCTCGGCCGAATTTACTGCCGTATCGTTGAGAAACGCGATACGCGTGATTCTCAAGGACGTCTCGTACGTTTATTACGAGAGGCCAAAGCAGAATTTGCTTCTCGTGTTTGCATCGGCAGCGACTCGGTCACAGACCAGCGTGGGAATGCTGGCGATGGCCGGACGTTCCGAGCAAATGCTGACTGTCGCCAAGAAGCAGCCGCAAATAAGTAGAGGAGTGGATAAAAGAGGTCAGGCAGTCGTAAAAGAAGCGCAAGAGCACCTGCGTACAGGGGATGACGCCACACAGATGGCGGCAATTGCGGAGCTTGCGGGTGTCCGAGGTGATGAATCCGTGGCTGTTCTAAAGGACCTGGCAGCTGGGACGTTAGCTGCTTCACGAGACGCAAGTGTGGAAGCGGCAAGAACACTTGCGACCGATGCGCTACAAAATGCATCCAGCGACTCTTCGCAACTCGCCGCGTTGCAAGAGCTAGCCAGTAGTCCTAACGAACAAGTGCAGGGTATCGCGCGCGACACGCTCGAAGACATCGCGCGCCTGAGGAAATTTGAAATGCGGCGTCGGCTCGGGTTGGTTACTCCGGAATGAAATAAACACAACCTCGGCCGGCTAGATCGGTTCGGGGAACTGGGAGAACGTGTCCCTAACTCTCCTCGACGTCAGCGCGAATATAAGGATCTGCGCATTGACGAGCACGACAAGAAAATCCGCCACGCTGCTCGATGGGAGAGACGGTCCTACGCTGAGTAAAAGTTCTCGGATAGGAACGTAGGATTGCGCCAACGTGATCACGACGAGCAATGAGCGACCGTTATTCCAAAGCCAACGTACGAAGCGGCCGCTCGTTGGCGTTCTCTTGATGGATGCATAGAGCAGCGCCAGTGCCGGAACCCCGAGCAGGTAGCCCAACACGGGATTGGCATCGGGCAAGATATTTTGCAGATCGGCAGTGCTGCCGCTAAACCGCGTGACCGCAGCGATGATGGGCATCACATAGCTCCTGCTCAAAAACAACAGCGCGGCAATCAGCAGCAGCGATGGTTTCAAGCAAGCGTACTGATCATAAGCGCTGAATGAGTAGAGCAGGGGATCGCGCGTTTCTTTCTTGGCCATCTCGGTCATTCCACAACTCGATGATTTGTGATTTCAACGAGCGTTAGTCTCTCGACACTCCGTGACAACAAATCGTTGACGACATCAATGAAGTGCTGAAGCTCGTGATGCGCTAACGTGAATCACGAATGTCATACACAAAGAATACATGTAGCGAACAAGCGTGAAGATGTAGCGAATAGTCAAGTAAGAGTTGCACTAAACGAGCAGCAACTTTCATTGATGGTTAACCCGAGTGCCACATAAGACTGTTGGAATGCCGGCGCTTTGAGGCGAACCATGGGGATAAAAGGCTGGAGAGCTTAAGAAAACAGTCTCGAGCCGGGGTTCTTCCATGCGTAAGTCGGAGCAACAACCTATTTCATCCTCCAGAAGGGAGATTTCTTGTATGCGAACTGCGATCAAACTTGCTCTGATCGGAGCGGCGATGATCGGTGGAGCAGCGAACGCTGCCATCGTCACCAACACCGGCGGCTCGACTGGCGGTAGCGACCTCGTGTTGCTCGTTAAAGATACAAAGACCACGGCTTTCTACGTTGAAGATCTGGGCGTTCTCACGAGCTCGCTCCGTGATCCTAGCGTGATCGCTTCGGATCCTGGTTACAACACAGACTTCTCTCCTGCGACGACGGGTCCGTTGAATCAGCCAGCTTCCATCGCTCGCACGAGCGCAAACCTCGCTGCATTCTTCTCAGCACGTTCTGGCGACACCTTCACTTGGTCCATCCTCGGTGCAGACAGCTCGGGTGGCTCATTGGATGCGGGCTCGCAGTCAATTGCTTTGACTTCGACGCTGAATCACTTGACGGTGTCTCCAAATTGGCAGTCGGGTGACGTTGCTAATTCCGCAGCGTCTATCGTTTCGTTCTTCTCGGACGACTTGAATACACACACGTTCAGCAACGGTGTTAGCACTGCTTCCGGTTGGGGCGATGGTGCTCAAGGTGGTCAAGCGCCTGTTACCTATAACACCGCCGCTCAAGCGAACGGCGCAGCTGTGGGCACCGCTCAAACGCTGTATCTGATCTCGACCTATGGTGCGGGTTCAAGCGCAAACGTGTATGCAGCCTCTGCCACATTGTCGCTCGGCTTGGATGGCAAGCTGACGATCAATGGTGGCGTCACCCCGACGGTGCCTCTGCCTGCCGCCTTCTGGCTCTTCGGCAGCGGCTTGCTTGGCTTGGTTGGCGTTGGCCGTCGCAAAGCGACAAACGTCTAATCCAAATTCAACTTGGAGATTGATCCATGCGTAAGCTTTCCATTCTCTCTGCTGCGGTCGCCGGCGTGCTCGCCGGTGCCGCCGCAAACGCTGCGACCGTCGATATGTATGCGACGGGCGCAAGCGCACAGCGCAGCTTCTGGAAGACGGACCTCCTGGCCAGCTTCTGCGGTGCTTCGGGCAAGATTCTGACCTTCCAGATCACCGGCGCCTCCGCGAATCCGGACAACGAAGCCTATCGTTGCACGGCTGCGAGCACGACGGATGCGGTGACTTTGCCGACGGGCGTCAGCGCAGGTGACGTGATCACGTTGCGTTATTCCGCCGAGCTGGGTTCGGTGTGGGGTATCGCTCCGTTCATCCCTGGTGGTTCCACGAACCGTCTGTACGTGAACCCGGATTCGGGTGACTGTGGACTTTTCAGCACATCGGCCACCGAAGACATCTATCACTGCACGATCGGTAACTACGACGCTCATGCCGAGGCGTTCACTGCGCCTACAGGCAGCACGTTTGGCGATGCGCTAGTCCTTCACAACGGCGATGTGGGCCTGATGGATCTCGAACCCACCAAGTGGGCTAACTCGGATAACTGGCCGGAGCAGAATGGAACAGCTCCTTATTCAGCCATTGGTCCGGTTCCGCCGCTTTCTGATCTGCAAACTCTGCAGGCGTCCACGAACGCCGGTCCGGTGAACGGTCAGCTGTTCGCAGTTATCGTCAATACACAGGGTCCTTTGGCGACTGCAGCCGGCACCAACCCAGCGAACTTGTCGAAGGAATCGCTGAGCGCGATCTTCACGGGTCAGTACACGCGCTGGAACCAAGTGCCTGAAGTTGGTGGCGGCACCACCAGCAACACCGGCTTTATCCACGTGTGCCGTCGCGACCATGGTTCGGGCACGCAAGTCGCTGCCAGCGTCTTCTTCACGCAGAAGGAATGCGCATCACTGTTGAATGCAGCAAACCTGGGAACGGCTCGTTTTGTTGCTGAAACTCCGGCTAACGGCAATGCAAAAAGTCTCGGCGCTCTGAGTGGCACGGGCTGCCCGGTCCACACGGATGTCAACGGTGCCACCTCGGCTGCCTGCGTACAGGAGAACAACACCACCGGCAAGCTGCGTACTTGCGTGCAGAGCGATCCGAATGCGATCGGCTTCGCTTCTGTGTCAATCAACGCGGGTTGGAAGACGATCAGCATCGACGGAGTGCAGCCGAATGCGCACAACGCAGCTGCTAACTTCTATCCGTATGCGTTTGAAGCTTGGGCATACAACAACTCCGCAGCATCGGGTGCTTCCACAGCGGCGCAAAATACGATTGCACTGCTAATCTCCGACGCGAAGGCCGCTGCGAAGTTGCCTGCTAAGGAAACGGGTAATCCGTTGGCTGCCGGCAGCCCGAACGGCCCGATCGGCACTTGGGACAACCTGACCAGCCCGAAGTCTAACTTCGCGTTGTCGGGCGGTACCTTCGGTACCACGTTCCGTAATGCGACGAGCTGGAAGACCACCAGCCAAGCAGTGTCTTCGCTCCATAACTTCACGGGTGAAGCCTGCAAGGTCATCTTGAACCCGAATGGAGCCTGATCTGCTAGCGTAAAAAACAACGATCGAGTCCGGCCGCGATGCAACGTCGCGGCTGGATGCAAACTGGATTTGACCCCATTGATTCAGCCCGCTTACCGAAGGTGAGCGGGCTTTTTCTTTTCTTTACCGGGTCGGCTGTGTGTGTATAGAGCTGCGTCATCTCGCAGTAATAGTCGATGCCATAAACTACACCGCTCTGGCCGGGTTCGCAGCGCTCGCGCTGTCACCAACTATTCCAACGTACTCATGCGAAGATCAAAGTGACCTATCGCCTGTTGAATCGTGCTGCCTCGCTGCTCCTCGTTACAGTAATAGGCACTTTGCAAATGTCGACAGCCATCGCTGCCGCCGAACCGACGGAAGCCGCCGCAGCGGAGGAGAAGCAGCAGCCGACGTTTCAGCTCAATGAGTTGCGTGTACTTGGCAATACTGTACTCGACGCAGCGACCATTGAAAGCGTGCTGTATCCCTACCTTGGCGAACAACGTTCGTTGAAGGATGTGGAAGTCGCGCGCGCGGCGCTGGAGGAGAAGTATCACTCCAAGGGATACGGAACTGTTTATGTCGATATTCCAGAGCAATCGATCGGTGACGACGGAGTAGTGCGACTACACGTGACCGAAGCAAAGCTGCATAGGGCGCGCATTGCGGGTGCCCTTTATTTCTCCGAGCGTCAGATTCGCAACGCGCTACCCGCGGCGAAAGAAGGTACTGTTCCAAACTTGCCGCAGTTGCAGAGTCAAATCACCGCGGTCAATGCTGTGACGAGTGATCGCACGGTAATGCCAGTGCTCAAGGCGGGTCCGTTACCGGGTACCGTGGATCTCGATCTCAAAGTGCAAGATCGTTCGCCGCTGCATGCGTCGTTAGAATTTAATAATCAGTACACGGCGGATACATCGCCGCTGCGCGCGTTGGGTATCGTAAGTTACGACAACGCCTTCCGCAGATTTGACAGCGTCTCACTCCAATATCAAATGTCGCCACAAGATCGCAGTGAAGTGGATGTCATTGCCGGTGCATACGTGGCTCGACTCGACGAGAGAGGCGACAAACTAGCTATTACCTATGTGCACTCGTCAAGCGATGTCGCCACCGTAGGCGCACTAGGCGTGACCGGCAAAGGCAGCATCTACAGCGTACGGTTTGCACGTCCTCTGCAGGCGACGAGCAGTTTGACATCGCAGTTCTTCGTGAGCATGGATTACAAGGATTTTTCGCAAGACGTACTTGTGAGTCAGACCTCGTCGCTCAGCACTCCGATTTCATACGCCAGTTTCTCGGCTGGCTACAACCTGGGCGTGCGTGAATCCAGCCGCGTTTGGTCATGGTCCACCAGCGGTGTGTTTGGCATACCTGGGCTGGGTGGCACACGCGAGAAATTCTCGGATAAATGCTTCGGCTGTAAACCAAACTTTGCGATCCTCCGAATGGACGGATCTCTACAGCAGAACATACCTGGCGGATTCTTTGCGTTGCTGCAATTGGCAGGTCAATACAGCGCCGATCCTGTCATCAGTAACGAGCAATTTCTATTGGGCGGCGTGCATTCGGTGCGTGGTTATCTCGAGGCAGAAGACCTCGGGGATGTGGGTGCGCGCGGCTCAGTGGAATTTCACGTGCCCAATTATTTGCCTACGTGGATGCCATTTAGAGTATCGCCCTTCGTGTTCTACGACGCCGGGCAGATTTCGTATCAGGAGCCGCTCCCTTCTCAACCGTCTGCATCTACGTTGCGCAGTTGGGGCGCAGGACTCGGGATGAATGCGTGGAATTTCCTGTCGGCATCGTTGACTTGGGCGGATCCGCTCGTGGACGGCAGTCGTACGCGTCACGGCGATTCGCGCTGGGAATTTGTCATACGTGCGGCTTGGTAGTCGAAAGACATAGGAACGACGACATGTTCTTGAAGCTCAGAAGCATTGCGCGCGACGTTCCTACGGCCATTGTCGTGGCGACGGTATTGGAAATCTCCGCGATGCCGCGTAGTAGCTATGCGGGTCCACTGGCGAATCCGCTGCCTGTGCCCTGTTCTACGGGCACTTGCGGAAATGTGACCACTTGGGTGACGAGTGGCAGCGCAACAGGTGTTTCTACCGGCAACTCGCTGCTGATCAATCAGGCGACCGACAGGGCGATATTCAATTGGCGCAATTTCAACATTGACGAAGGTTATTCAGTTGAGTTCAAGCAGCCCAATAGCACTTCCATTGCGTTGAACCGGATCTTCCAAGGAGATCCTAGTTACATCCTGGGCACACTCAAGGCCAACGGTCAGGTTTATCTCATCAACCAGAATGGATTTTTGTTCGGTGATAAATCGGTCGTTAATGTGGGTGGACTGCTGGCATCGACGCTGGCATTCAATTCGAACGTTTATGGCGCTGATAATGACTTGTCAGTGCTTAACAATGACAAGGGACTGCTCTACGCGGCATCTCAGGGAGCCCCGGTACTGTCTCAGTCCGGGAATACGGCTTCCATAGTGATTCAGTCGGGCGCGCAGCTCACTACGAATGCGGCGGGCCAGAGAATCCTTTTGGCCGCGAGCAAGATTGAAAACGGTGGATCTATCAATGCACAGGGCGGCGGTCAGGTGATTCTGGCCGCCGGCGATCAGGTCTATTTACAGGCCAGCCAAGATCCAAACATTCGAGGCCTTCTGGTCGAGGTAAACGGCGACGGCAGTGTTCACAATACAGGCGCCGTCACTGCGGAACACGGGAACATCACGGCCGTCGGTTTAGCCATCAATCAAGATGGTCGTATGACGGCAACGACAAGCGTTTCTGAAAATGGATCTATTCGTCTGCTGGCGCGCAATTCCGTTCAGGTCAACAACCAGGGCAGCGTGCCTGTGCCACAGCCTCACAAGGGCGGACAACTAACACTCTCTGCCAACAGCGTAACAGAGGTGCAGCCCGGTACTGACGGAACCACTGCAGTCGACGAACAGAAGCAATCACTATCCACCATCGAGCTGTCAGGTCAGAGCGTCCATTTTGCGGGAGGCAGTCAGGTATTTGCCCCCGGCGGTAATCTCAGCGTTCTTGCCGCATCGGATCCAACTGATGCTGTAGCGACAGCTGCTCGCCCCAATGACCCCAATGCGCACATTCGCATCGATTCCGGTGCGATCATTGATCTTTCAGGGAGCAGCGCCGATGCGTCGGTTACCCGCAATCTAGTTCAAGTTGAACTGCGCGCAAACGAGCTAGCTGACTCTCCGCAGCAACGCAACGGTGCGCTGCGCGGTCAAACAGTTGTTGTCGATGCCGGCTACATCACTGCGAACGGCAATGTCGGAACAGATCTCGCCGACGTTTCCGGAGCAGTTGCACTAATCGGCCGTGACGTGAGGGAACGTACGAGCGTAGGCGGTACTGCGAAGTTCGACTCGTCGGGCGATATCGTCGTCGCAGATCACGCGCGAATCGACGTCTCCGGTGGCGTCGTGAATTACGCCGGCGCGACGACTGGCACGACTATGTTGATCAAGGCCGATGGATCGACCGTCGATATCGGCCACGCTAACAAGAACGACACTTACATTGGTCTCATCAATCCCGTTTATAAGCTGGTCTCCGATCGTTGGGGTGTCGTAAAGCTCATCGCTGCGCCGGGCACGGGTACGTATACATCGGGCTATGTTCAGGGCGCGAACGCGGGAAGCATCCAGTTCGAAGGCGCTGCGATGATTCTAAACGGCGATTTTGTGGGCAATGTCGTCAACGGACCCTATCAACGCACATCTTCCACAATGGCCCAAGGCGGCACCTTCATCATCGGTGATCCAACAAACGCCGTTAATGCACGCGCGCCCGAAATCGACTTGCTCGCGCAGCGTGTGCCCTCGGTAGTCTCGGAAGATTCGTCGATACCTCTTGGAGTACCCACGTCACTTGCTGTCGATACGGTCACTTCAGGTGGATTCTCGAGGTTGCAGATCGTAAGTAACAGCACCGTGTCGCTGGCATCCGATGCTTCGCTGGTGCTGCCAGCGGGTGGGACATTCAGTGCCAGTGCGCAACACGTGGAGATCGACGGCGACGTTGTGATTCCTTCCGGTACGATCGCACTTACATCGAAATTTCTTTCTGGATCCCCAATTAGCTCACTCGGCATAACGGTAGGTGATGGCAGCGTGCTCGATGTGCGGGGCTTGTGGGTCAACGACACCGGGGTGCCGCTAGATGTGTTGCCAACGGGGCTGACGCTTACGAACGGAGGGTCGATAAAACTCACCCAACAAGTAAGCGGTGGAACGCTATCGATTGGCGATGACGTCCAATTAAGAGCAAGTGGAGGTGCATGGTTACAACGGTCCGGCGTGGCCGTGGGCGGAACGGGTGGCAATATTTCCATCGCCTCGGCACGCACTCTCGATACCACGGACGGATTCACGTTGGAGAAGGATCGACATCAAACCGTATCATTGGGACGCGCAATCGAGATGGACGCCTTCGGAGTCCAGGGCGCGACCGGGGGAAGCTTTAGCTTGACGGTGCCAAGGATAGACATCGGAGCAGGAGAGCAGGCTTGGTCGGATACACAAACAATCAAGACAGATACGGGTACTGTCGAGTTGGGAGCAGGAATCTTCTCAAATTACGGATTCTCGAAGGTCACTCTAACTGCCGACGGTTTGCCGCTCACTGCTGATGCAACCAAGACCACATTCGATGTAAAGGCCGGTACGGATATCGATCTCAGCATGAAGACCTTGATGCTGAGTGACAACATGCCTCAATTCGTATCCGGCCTCGGTGTCGATGGTTTTTCCTCGGCGCAATTATTGCCTGAGTTTCAGCGCAAAGCGGTTACCGCAAATCTACAAGCACTGACGCGGCTGCCCGCGAGCGACGAGCACCAATATGGAGGTTTAACAGTTGAAAAAGGAGTCAACATCGTCGCCACGGCGGGCTCTACGCTTAATGCAGCGGCATTGGGCAATGTCCTATTCGACGGATCTGTAAGAATTCCTTCGGGAACAGTGCAATTGTCTGTTGCGGCCCCCTCAGATACGACATACATCGCGGAGCGCCAGTTGACCATTGGGGCCGACGCCCTGATCGATGTTTCCGGTACAACGATATATCAACCTAACGATAGCGGTCTGTTGACAGGCAGTGTGCTTCCAGGAGGTAGCGTTTCATTGATTGCAGGGCGCGGTTCGCTGTTGACCGAAGCGGGATCACAAATCAATTTCTCCGGGACCCAGGGAATACTCGATCTGCAAACGTCGGGTGCCACGCCAACGTTGACGCGCAAAAATATTGCTACGGACGGTGGTTCTTTACTGTTGCAGGCGGAAGAATCGATTATTTTGAATGGCGACTATGTCGGTCGAGGAGGTGTAGGAGATGCCGGATCCGCTGTAGGAGGTACGCTCGCGGTCACCTTGGATCGCCAGCTACCTGACGGCAATTCCTTGCCCCAATATCCCCGCAAAGCGCACGAGATAAGAATAACTTCGGGCCAAACCATAGCGACGGTGCCCACCGTGGGTCTCGCGTTATTAGACATCAACAAGTTCAATGGGAGTGGCGTCGACTCGCTTGTACTGCGAGCGGACGACGCTATTTCGCTGGATGCTGGTGCTTCTTTAGTGGTGGCACGTGGACTTACCCTGAAAGCCCCCGGCATCAAAGTCAATGAAGGATCCGCAAATATCACGGCGGCATATATTTCGCTTGGAAATGCTACCTCTGGTCTGCAGGCAATTCTTCCGGTATCCGCCAGTGGTGGTAGCGGAACACTCGAGCTCAACGCGCAGCAGATCGATGTAAAAGCAGCTACGTATCTACAAAACATCAATCACGCGACTATTCGTAGCAGCGGAGATATCACGTTCATTGGAACCGGAACTTCCGGCATGCTGTCGGCTGGAGATCCCAATAATCCCACCGATGTCGACTTCCGTGCCGCTCGCATTTTCCCTGCGACAGGCGTGGCCTTCACAATCACTGACTACAACGGAACGGTGAGTTTCCATCAAGAAGGATCGTCACCTGGCGTTCCACTCTCGGCAGCCGGATCTCTAACCGTCAACGCAACAGACATCGTCCAGAGCGGAACGGTTTTGGCTCCATTCGGCACGATCAATTTAAATGCTACCGAATCGCTTTCGTTCACGAATGGTAGCTATACCTCCGTGAGTGGCGCTAAGGCAGTAATTCCATATGGCCGTGTAGATAACGGCACTTCTTGGGTCTACGGCCCGACTCTGATATCCGAGCAGCCGGTGTTGCAAACGCCGTCGGATCGGGTTTCGCTAAACGGCTCGACTGTCGACATCGGCACCGGCGCGGTAATCGATGTATCTGGTGGAGGCGATTTATATGCGTATCAGTGGACACCTGGCACGGGCGGTAAGAGCGATGCGCTTGCCGGAACGGCCAGCGGCATGTACGCAATCCTGCCCGCGATTCAGGGGCAAGGTACGCCGTACGATCAGATGATTTGGGCGAATAGCGGCGTGACGCGCGGCCAGAGTATTTATTTGGCAGGAGGCGGCGGGCTAGCCGCAGGTGTGTATCAACTGCTTCCTGCTCGATATGCGCTGTTGCCGGGAGCCTATTTGGTTTCGGCTACGAAGGGTTTCCAAGATCTAGTGCCCGGTCAAACTGGATCGACTGCGGACGGTGCCACTATCGTCGCTGGATACGCCACCTTTGGTAGTCAAGTTAATCCTGCAGCTCGTTATAGCGGCTTCGTGATCAGGCCCGGTAGCTACGCTCGATCCTTATCTCAATACGACGATCGATTTGCTTCGCAATTCTTCACCGAAGCATCGAGCACAACGGCAACCAATCCGCGACTTCCGCAGGATGCCGGCACGCTTGCGATCCAGGTGCAACAGTCCTTTGCTGCGACGGGAAATGTACTAGGTGCCGGAGCTGCGTCGGGTCATAACGCGACCGTTGAGATCTCAACACCGCTCGCAATCGATGTGGAGTCGACCGTTGGAACGCCGACGAGTAACACGATTCGACTTTCGAGCGACCAGTTGCAGGGATGGCACATAGGCAGCTTGTTGCTCGGTGGTACTCGCGACAATAGCGGCAATATCAATGTCAGCTCGTCTTCCATCACTATTGGTAACGGTGCGAACGTCACAGCCGATGAGGTGGTCCTCGTAGCTGCGCAAGGAATAACCGTTGCTGAGGGCGCTACTGTCGACACTCGTTCTGGGACAAACGCGAATGGAACGCTCGATGATGTGCTCTTTGCCGATACAACACCGCTCACGTTGTCGGGCACGAATTCAACCAATGCTGCGGTGTTGGCAATTTCGGACCTGGCTTACTTAGAAGTTGCGCGTAGTGGAGCGCGAGTTGGTAGCGCGTCGGTGAATGTGAATTCAGGCGCTCACGTGGGAACGCGGGGCGCTATTGCAGTTGATGCGACCGGTGCTATCACGATCTCCCCGAACACGCTTGCAGCTACCGGTGCTTCGTGGTCACTAGGGGCACAGCACGTAGCGTTCGGCGCCGCAAATTCGGCGCCTGACGGCCTTGCAATCGATTTGTCCGACGCGAATCTTCTTACTTCTCTACAGAATGCGCGTGCTCTGCGAATCGATAGCACCGGCGCGTTGGATTTGATGAATGCGGTGACCCTCTCGTCAAAAAACTCGATTGCACTCACTGCTGCATCGATCAACTTGAACGGCAGCGGCACGTCGCAGTTCTCTGCCGACACGATTACGCTCGCCGGCAAAAACGCGACGTCGGGGAACGTTACATCCGGTTCTGCCTCGCTCGTATTTCAAGCGCGAGAGATTGATCTGGTAAATAACGTGCTTGGAATTTCCGGCGCGGCGGATGTCACGTTGAATGCGTCTGGTCGTGTGATAGGCGTTGATACAGGCGGCCTCAATGCCTCCGGCGACCTCACCCTGAATTCGGCCGTAGTCAGTGTGGTCGGCGGCAAGATTACGCAGCTAGCCGCGAATCAGGGCACGGTTCTCCTGCAAAGCGTTGGTGCAGCTCCCGCTGCTTCGACTCTCCCGCTGGGTGGCACCCTTGAGATCGATGCAAAGAACATCGCTGACTCCGGCAAAACGATATTGCCTGGGGGTGTCGTCAAGCTGTCCGCCAGTGAGGGCCTGTCGTTGGGCGCTGGTGCTCTGATCGATGTTTCGAGCTATATACCTGTAACTGCACAAAGTGGTCCCAAAGGCGGCAGCATCAATCTTTCGGCTGCAGCAGTGACCATGAATTCCGGTGCGACGTTGCGTGTTGCAGGGGCGCAATCGGACGCAGGCTCCATAAATATCGTCACGACGGGTGATGCTTCGCTGCAAGGGACGTTTGTTGGAAGCACGTCGCAAGGATTCGACGGCGGTATGTTCGCTTTACGAGCCGCCACATTGAATGGTGGTTCGGCCGGTGCGTTCGACGACCTCGCTGCAAGAATAAGCGGGTTCTCGGCTCAGCAAGTCGTTCATGTCGCTTCGGGTGATTTGAACGTTGGTGCATCGACCACCGTCACCGCGCGCGAGATCGAGCTCACCACGGATTCGGGAGGCATCAGCATTAATGGATCGTTGCAAGCCGTAAGTGGAGAGCAGCGCAGCAGCATCAGTCTTAACGCCTTCAACGATATTGTCTTGGGATCTACGTCGGTGCTGAATGCTAGCGCGTCTGATGCAACAACCTACCGAGGTGGCCGCATCGAGTTGGCGGTAATGTCTACCAGCGCGGCCACTAGTAGCGGGCACATAAAGATAGATCCTAGCGCCACAATCCGCGTCCAGGGTGCGAATAGCTCTGGTGAGCTGGTATTGCGAGCACCGACGTCGTCTACTGATTTCAATGTCGATGCGCTTCCGGGCGATCTCAGTCATATTGACTCGATTATTCTAGAGCCCGTGGTTCCCTATCAACTGTCAGGTACGCTCGATATGACGGCGACCAATCAGATCTTCACGGTCGTTAGTAACTATTTTACTGGAGCCAAGACAAATATTCGAAATCGTCTCGGAAATGTTGCAGCTATAAGGCCGTTCGTGGACATCACTAGCAACGGTGATTTAGCGGTTAACTCCGTGGATTTCTCAGATTCGATCGATCCATCAAATCCCAATTGGAGATTTGACGGACAACCCGCAGTGGTGTCGATACGTGCAACAGGCAGCATCACCGTCGCAACGACAGACGTGACCGATCAGCAAGGACAACACGCAAATACCGCAGCGTTCTCGGATGGATTTACCGAGACCTTTACGTCCAATGGCGACATGTTGGATCTGCTGCAAAACGGTTCATTGTCTTCCAGCTTTAGTTTCGTAGCAGGCGCCGATTTGGGCTCGACCTCCATCCGGGGAACGTCGTTGTCACCGTCAGCTGCTAGTGCAGATTTTGTTTTAGACTCTAATGCAATTGTGCGTACCGGCACGGGCGATATCTACGTCGGTGCTGCACGTAATGTCGTGTTTAGGCAGGGATCGAGGGTGTTCACGGCGGGTTATCAAGGAGCGGATACGACATTTAATGACGATGGTGTTACGTCTTACGGAAGGAATGGCGGAAACATCCAGATAGTGGCTGGTAACGATGTAGTGGGTAGCGTGGTCGCTCAGTCGGTGGCCGATTGGCAGCCTCGTTCTTCGTATACCACCGCTACCGGTGCCGCTGCGGCTTATTGGGGCATCGACGTCAACGCATTCCATTGGAATGTAGGTGCGTTGGCCGGTGGCGATGTCAAGGTCGTCGCCGGACGCGACGCGAAGGATGTTACAGCGGCAACCGCAGACAGCCTCGCACTAGGGCTGAATGGTCAAGACAGGATTGAATTAGGCGGAGGCAACCTGTCAGTCATTGCAGGAAGAGATATCAGTAGCGGCATGTTCTACGTCGGCCAAGGTACGGGGGCGATACGTGCTTTGGGAGAGTTGAACGCATCCGGGAACCGGCGGGACGCGCAGCAAAACGATATCGGTACGTTGCTCTTGGCGGGTGACGCTAGTTTCGACCTATCTGCGATCGGCGATGTCCTATTCGAGGGTGAACTGCAGCCGACGACTTTCGTCCCATCCCGCTTCAATGATGCGTTCGTTTATTTCTCCAGGTACAGCGAATCCTCTGACCTTCAGATAGCGAGTGCCGGGGGTAGTGTTGTATATAACTCAAGGAGGAGTCGAGCAGGTGCTTATATACGCTTCGACCCCAATACATCGGAAGCTGTCTTTGAGTTCGCCCCACCCAGCGTCGAAATAGCGGCTTATGGCGGGGATTTGGATATGAACGACGGTCTAAAGCTCGTGCCATCATCCAACGGCAACATAAACCTGTATGCCTCGCGCGATATGACAGGAAACGTAGCGATGCGCGAGAACAGCCTCGCGAGCGTGCCGTCGCCGACGAATGTCTACCAAACGGATACACGTTTCGAAAGCGCATTGCTGCGTGCCGGAAGCGTACTGCACATAAACGACGTGACTCCGGCTTTCATTTCGGCAGGCCGAGACCTGATTGGTATGGGTATCGACATACCGAAATCGGTCCAAATACAGGCTGGCCGAGATGTCACGAACTTGAGCTTAGCGAACTTTAATGTGAGTCCGACCGATATCACTCTTGTCAAGGCGGGCCGAGATATCACCTATTCGGAAGATCTCTTGCATCTCAGCGCAGGAATAAAGACAGGTGGTCCAGGTCTCCTGGAGGTTTTGGCCGGCGGCAAAATTGCGCTGGGATTCTCCGACGGTATTACAACGACCGGCAATCTAAACAACAGCAATCTACCAAGCGACACAGGTGCAGATATCCTCGCCATCGCCGGCCTAAGCGCTCCTGTGGGCGTGGGGCAGACAGCGCAATCACAGGACTTCATCTCGCAAATCATCGCTGCGAGCAGTAGCGAGAAATCCTCACTAATCGACTACGTCAAACAGCAAACCGGCGTTACTCCAAGCGACTTCGCTTCCGCGGCTGACACGTTCCGCTCGTTGCCGCTGATTCAGCAACTTCCTTTCCTTTCGCAGGTACTGTTCACCGAGCTGGTCAAATCGGGGCGGGAAGCAAATGCGAATCCATCTATCGGCTTTAAGAACGGCTTTGCCGCGCTCGAGAGCCTCTTCCCCGACAGTCACACACCGGGAGTGGACAATCCGTATTCCGGAGATATCTCGTTGCCGTTCAGTCGCATTTACACGCTGGCAGGAGGTTCCATATCGCTCCTCGCGCCAGGTGGAAAGATCGACGTGGGTCTGGCGAATCCGCCCGGCAATCTCGTCCAGCTGGGCTTCAACAAACAAGCGTATCAACTAGGTATCGTTGCGCAGAAGCAAGGCAGTGTTGATATCTTCACGCAAGGGGATGTGAACGTGAATAGCTCGCGTGTCTTTACGCTGGGCGGCGGCGACATCGCAATCTGGTCCTCTGAGGGCAATATCGACGCGGGTCGTGGCGCCAAATCGGCGATCTCGGCGCCGCCTCCCACTTTGTTGATCGACTCGCAAGGAAACGTGACGCTTGACGTGAGAGGAACCGTTGCAGGTAGCGGTATCCGCACCATTCTTGCTGTGGAAGGCGCACCTCCAGGAAACGTCGACTTGATGGCCCCAGCAGGGTTCGTCAACGCAGGCGATGCGGGCATCGGATCCGCGGGTAACTTGAACATCGCCGCTCAACACGTCATTGGTGTGGACAATATCCAAGTGGGTGGAACGGCGACGGGCGTGCCTCCAGAGACGAGCGGACTGGGTGTCTCGCTTTCAGCTGCATCGACAGCAGGTGCGAGCTCATCCAACTCGGCGAATAGCGCATTGAGTGACGACAAGAAGAAAGAGGAGCAAGCACCGATAGCTCAGAGTGCACTTTCCTGGCTCGAGGTGTTCGTGGTCGGCTTGGGTGAGGACACCTGCAAGCAGGACGACATGGAATGCCTGAGACGGCAAGCGCCGAAGTGAAATTGTTGGTGCAGATATGAGTAAGCGAGAAGGGCGACGCGCTCAGAACGAAAAGGCTACACCTGCGGTACCTTTTCCGGCTCCTCTATTGCAACAAGCGACCGCTTTGCATCATCAGGGCCGGCTGCAGGAAGCCCACGCGTGCTATTCGGCCATCCTCAATCAGTTTCCAAAACACTACGACACGCTGCATTTCTTTGGCGTGCTGCAATGTCAGCTCGGTAACTACACCGCTGGGGTCGAGTCGTTCAATTCCGCTCTCAATGTAGAACCCAATGCGCCCGAAATGCACATGAATCTCGGACGCGCCTACAAGGACATCGGGCAATTGCCGAAAGCACTGCGGAGTCTCGATAGAGCTGTCTCGTTGCGTCCGCAGTATCCGGAGGCGCTCAACGAGCGCGGCATCGTTCTCATGGCAATGGGGCGCGTAGACAAGGCGGTAGAGAGCTATGAGACAGCACTCAAGTTCAAGCCAAATTTCGTCCAAGCACTTTACAACAAAGGCAATGCACTCGCGGCCTTGAAAAGGCGTGAAGAGGCACTCGCTTGTTACGATGCGATCATGCAAGTAACGGGTTTTCCGGAGCTATTCAACAACCGTGGCAACGTGCTCACGGAGTTGCATCGCTATGTGCACGCGCTTGCCTGTTACGAAAAAGCGCTCGAGATGCGACCTGATTTCGTGGATGCCCTATTCAATCGCGGTCACGCACTGCTCTCCTCGCAGAGATATGAGGAGGCACTCGCTTCCTATGAAAGAGTACTGGCGATCAAGCCAACCGATCCCACAACTCGAGAGGTGTTCGATCGCACTACTGAGAGATTACAGCGTTTCAAGAACGCATTGGTCAGCTTCGATTCGCTGCGCGGCGTGAGTCAGTTTTATCCGCATGTGCTTGGCGGGTACCTCTATGCTTCTTTGGCATGTGCTCAATGGGACCAATACGAGCTCAAAATGACGACAATGATTCAGGGCGTTCGCAGTACGGATAACTGCGTCGATCCGTTGCGTTTCATGGCATTTTCGGACTCGCCGCTGGATCAATCGGCGTGCGCGCAGAATTGGGTCGCATTCAAGTTCTCCGATAGACCTCAGGCGATACCTCGTCCGTTGCATTATGCGCACGAACGCATACGAGTTGCCTATCTGTCTGCCGATTTCAATCGGCATCCGGTCGCGTATTCCGTGGCGGATTTGTTTGAATCTCACGATAGAGGCAAATTTGAGATCTTCGGCATCTCTTTTGGAGCTGACGATAAGTCGGAAATCCGCGCTCGGCTCGAGAAGTCCCTCGATCATTTTCATGATGTCATGGACAAGTCTAGCGAGGACATTGCACGTCTCATTCGCGACCTCGAGATCGACATTGCGGTGGATGTGATGGGACACACGAACGGTGCGAGGCCGGAGATTTTCACGTACCGTCCTGCGCCGATTAGCATCAATTATTTGGGATATCCAGGGACGACTGGGTTGGATTGCATCGATTACTTGATGGCGGACCCGTTCGTCATCCGTAAGGAAGACGAGCAGTTCTATCGTGAGAAGATCATTGCTCTACCCGATTGTTATTTGCCCTGCGACACCAAGTGCAAGATAGCCGAGCAAACACCGACGCGTGCGAGCGAGGGCTTGCCGGAAGCGGGATTCGTATTCTGCTGCTTCAGCATGCACTACAAAATCACCCCTGGAATTTTCGATGTTTGGATGCGGTTATTGAGCCAGGTAGAGGGTTCGGTACTCTGGTTGCAAGGAAATAACGAGCTTGCCAAGAAAAATCTGCGTCTCGAGGCGCAGGGCAGAGGCGTAGATCCGGAGCGGTTGGTATTTGCAAAGAAAGCGCCTCGATTCGAAGATCACCTCGCGAGGCACAGGCTCGCAGATCTCTACCTCGATACGCCTTTGTATAACGCACATTCCACTGCACGAGATGCGCTATGGACGGGTGTGCCGCTCATCACTTGTTCCGGCCGCGCATTTGCCAGCAGAGTTGCTGGCAGCATTCTGCATGCAGCGGAACTGCCTGAGCTCGCGACCAACAATATCGGAGAGTACGAGGTGCTCGCGTTCACGTTGGCGACGACACCTGATTTGCTCAAATCATATCGCGATCGCTTGGTTGAGCGGCGGCAACGATTACCTCTCTTCGATATGGACCGCTATCGCCGTCACATGGAGCAGGCTTATACGACCATCATGGAGCGGCATGCGAAAGGCGAAGCGCCTAGAAGTTTTGCGGTATCTAAGATCTCCTGAGTAGATGCACGATGGTTCCAGAAAGCCGGCAATTGTTGGAGCTAGCGGCATACAAGCTGCAGAGTGGGCATACAGCCGAAGTCATAGATGTATGCAACCGCGTCTTAGCTCAACAGAAGCACAATCCGGATGCTATGCAGCTGCGAGCGCTAGCAAGAGCGAACTCGGGAGATACCGCAGGCGCCGTCGCGGATTTCAAGCTACTGCTGAATGCGCAGCCTAATAATCCAGGGGTGCTTGCCAATTTAGGAAATGTGCTGCTCCAACTGGGTCGGCACGACGAAGCTGTCGCGGCACTGGGACAAGCGGCACAATTGGTTCCCGCGCACTCGGTGCTTCAGTACAACTACGCCAATGCGCTTGAGGCCGCAGGAAAATATGATGCGGCGGTGAAAGCGTATCGTCGTGCCATCGATTTGGATTCGAAATTTGTGCTTGCGCATAACAATATAGGGACTACCTTCTGCAAGATCGGAGACGTGAGTGCGGCCATTCAGCATTTTAGGCGAGCGATAGAGCTCGATCGGGCGTTCGCCGCCGCTCATGCGAATCTCGGCTCGGCGTTAATAGAAAGCGGTCAAGTAAACGAGGGAATGGAGACTCTCAAGCAAGCGTTACTCCTAAACCCGGCTGATCGAAGCTCATTGCTAGAGCTGGTGCATGCCGGCACTGCAGTCGGCGACTTGCCGATGGCGTTCTCACTCATTCGACATGCGATCGAAGCGAATGGGGCTGATGCAACGCTTCGAGATGAATTCGCGGCCGTGCTGCTGAAGAAAGGATTTTCTGCGCAAGCGCTGGAGCAGGCAGAGAAGGCTTTGGAGATGGATCCGCATCTCGCATCAGCGCACGTGACTTTAGCGACTGCATTGGTAGCGTCGAAACGCTTTGATGAAGCCGTTGCTGCCGTAACTAAAGCAATTTCGCTGCAAACCAATGTTCCGTCGGCTTGGTCCGTCCTGCGGGATGCCAAGGCTTCGCTTTGTGATTGGCAGGGGATGAAAGAGATTGAAGTTCGTGTCATGGACGTTGCGCGGAACGCACCCGAACTGGTCAATCCGCTCAGTCTAATGATGTTGACAGACGATCTCGAGCTGCTGCGTCACACCGCAAGGGCGGCGACGCCGGTAATGAATGGCACCCGCACGATGCCTTGGTTGAGCGGACGTTGCGCGATCGCCTACGTGTCTGCCGACTTTGGGGAGCATCCAGTTGGGATGTCCATGGTCGAAGTGTTGCAACGTCACGATCGTGCGCGTTTTGAGTTGATCATCGTTTCGCTTACACCATTGGACGGCAGTGAAGTGTCACAGCAAATACGGTCCTGTTGCGATGTGTTCATAGATGCCTCTCAAATGACAGATGCCGCGGTCGTTTCCGCACTCAAGGCTCATCGAACGAGCATCGCCGTGGATTTGATGGGTTACACATCAGGAAGTCGGTCTGTGATCTTCGCCATGCGTGCGGCTCCCATTCAAGTTAGCTATCTGGGCTTTCCCGGCACGCTGGGCGCGCCATACATGGACTACATCGTTGCCGACAAGCACGTAATTCCGCCAGATAGCGTTGGTGATTACGACGAAAAGATCGTATGGCTGCCGGGAGGATTCTTTCCAACCGACACGAGAATCTTGCCGTTGGTCGCCGCACACACGCGTTCGCAAGAGAATCTACCGGACGACGGCATCGTCCTATGCGTTTTTTGCAACTATCAGAAACTCTCGCACACTGTCTTCGATATTTGGTTGGAGATTGTTGGGCATAGGGAACGCGCGGTGCTCTGGTTATCCGAAGCATCGGAAAGGCAGCAGGAAAACTTGAGATCGGTCGCCGCTGCAAAGGGTGTCGATCCCAATCGGCTAGTGTTTGCAACGCGAGTTGCTGCGCGTGCCGAGCACTTGGGGCGTTTAACGCTAGCCGACCTATTTCTCGACACGTGGCCGTACAATGCTCACTCGACTGCGCGCGACGCTCTCTGGGCTGGCGTGCCCGTGCTCACTATAACAGGACGTAGTTTTGCCAGTCGGGGGGCTAGCAGTCTGTTGCACGGATTGAATATGGGTGAGCTCGTCACCCAAAACTTCGATGATTATCGAGCTAGAGCGCTTCAGTTGATTTCTCAGCGCGAAAAACTAGTCGCCTTGCGAGCACAGCTGACTGCCTCGAGAGATCGAAGCGTATTTTCGGCACGAAGGTTGTCCAGGGAGCTGGAGCGTGCCTATTTGCGAATGATCGAAAGAGCCTACGGTGGAGAAGATCCAGCGCACATCGATCTAAACGACTAACCTTGGACCAGAAAACGGGAGTAATCCCCCGGCGTGGAATAATGTTTGTCTCGATCGAAAGGCGACGAGGCTAATTGTGCCCATGGAATGGACATGAAGACTTGGTAGGGCAACGAGACCGGGAAGCCATATTTCATCTTGAAGCGGGCCCAGTTCTCGTAGACGCGCGCCCAGCGGCGAGACAACTTCGCATCGCGTTGCTCCTTCGGCAGATAGCCGAAGTTTGCGTCCTGCTGATGATATGCAAAGGCACCCCGGACTACGCACAATTCGAATCCTGCGATTTGAGCGCGCAAGCCGAAGTCCGGATCGGCGAAATAGCCGAAGAACAAAGGATCGAATGTGCCAATCTTGTCTATGACCGCCCGGCTGACCAAAAAAGCATCCCCGACCAAGAACGGATCAGGTAATACCGCCGGCCCGTGTTCCCGTGCCATTTGCTCGCCAAAATTTACCAGCGCAGCGTATGAATTGATGGGAGATCTGAGCTGTATGTTGTGAGTCGGCAACTTACCGTTGTCGACGAAATTCGAGCTGCCGCGCAGAATTCCGAGCTTACTGTTGCTCTGTGCGGCCGCTAATAGATTGCGTATATAAAACGGGGTGACGAAGATGTCGTTGGATACGAAAAACATCCAATCGCCGCTAGCGTGAGAGAGAAGCGCATTCAGGCTGCCGCTGTACTCTAGATTTTCCTGGAAGAAGAACACCTTCGTGTTGGCATGATGCTTTTTAGCTTCCAAGAACAGGTTCTTGATCGCGCCCCCATCGGGCGAGCAATCGTCGATTAGAATGAGTTCGTAGTCGCCGGTTACGCTTCTGAAAAGAGAATCCAGGCAAATTCGAGTTGTCTCGGCGTTGCCGTATGCCGCGGTCGCAATGGTAACGTTCGAGCCGAGCGTTACGCGTTCCGTGTTCGAGTGAACAGCATCTTCAAGTAGTGACAGAGCAGCCATGATGTAGTGAATCAATAGAGAGCTATGCCAAGAATGTATTCGCCATGTGACATTTGAGTTTCGGCGAGGATTGGAAAAAAGGCAGGCGAACTCAAATTCCAGGATGCTGTCCCTGGACTGTCATAAAACCATCATTCCAGCTCTCGATAATAGCCGCCGCTAATG
>Ga0068855_100001464_pt1 | contig 29476 bp, 29 predicted proteins | sample KBSCornC52_FD_66592 | JGI IMG/M metagenome (GOLD analysis project Ga0068855, IMG submission 66592) | Corn rhizosphere microbial communities from Kellogg Biological Station, Michigan, USA - KBS Corn C5-2 | ecosystem: Host-associated > Plants > Roots > Rhizosphere > Soil ... | reverse complement strand
CGGAGTGGGTTGGCCACTGCGATGAGCCCGAATGGTACTGCGAGTGCGGCGTTGGTGCGTGCCGACGTGCTCGTGCTGTTGCGCGAGAAGCGTTATGAAGAGGCGCTGGCCGTGCTGTATCGCGCGCGCTCGGAGTCTCCGGGCAGCGGAGAGCTGCAAAAAAGCATCGATCAGATCAAAGAATTTTTGATCGGTGCCTACGCCAAGCGCCTGGGTGGGCTCGATCAAATCGCTCGGCCGATCCCGGTCACGGCCTCGCGCTCGCCGGATGTGGTGCTGGTTTCTCGCTACATCGACGGCACCTCCACCTTGGGAGACGTGGCGCGAATGTCGCCGCTGGGCCAGCTCCGCACGCTTCAAGTCTTGGTCAGCTTGTACCCGAAGCCGGAGCCCGCGCCCAAGATCGTCGTGCCCCGGCTCGGCTTACCACCGCCCGAAGAGCTGCCCGAGCCGGTGCTCGGCGTGCCGCTCAAAGAGCCGGACGACTTCGCTCCCCCCGAGACCGAACGCCGTCCTTCCTCCATGCCGGCGGCCGCGCCGGAGCTCGCAAGGGCGGCCGAGCCCGTGGCCGCACCCGAGACGGAAGAAACGCGTCAATACCGCGAGCAGTTCACGCTCGGCACCGCGGCCTTCGTGCAGCGGCGCTTCGCCGACGCAGTGGCGGCCTTCGAAGCCTGCGCGCGCCTTCGCCCGGGCGACGGCGCGGCCGAGGTGATGCTGCGGCGTTCACGCCGCGATCTCGAGAGCCTGTAGGAGGATGAACCTCGTCGTGATCGCCGACGCCGATCTGCGCGAGCGCATGCGCTGCATTCGCATCGTCGCCGATCAAACGCCCGCCAGCGCGCTCGGCGCGGCCACCTGGCTCGAGCTCGAGCAAGTGCTGGAGGACGCACCCGGCGTCGGCCTGATCTTTTACAGCCATTTTTTGGCCGGCGCGCCCGACAACGCGATCGAGCGCCTGGTGCCGCGGACCAAGCGCCTCGTGTTGGCGGTCGATCAGGACGAAGACATCCCCGATTCGCCCGGCCTCACCCGCACTACCCGGCCGATCGCCGAAGAGACGCTGGTGGTCATGGCGCGCACCTTGAGCACGCCATCGACGCCTCCGCACCTGAGCTTCGTGCCGGTCGATTTCTTGCAAATGATTTGCATGTCCGGCGGCTCGCACGTGCTCGTGCTCGGCCAGGATTCGGGAGACGCGGGAGTGATCGAGGTCCGCGGCGGTGAAGTGTGGACGGCCTTCGACGGCCTCGGTGTGGGCGAGGATGCCTTCGCGCGCCTGATTCGGCCGGAGATGCGCGCGCGGGTCAGCCCGGCCACCGGCTCGATGAAAGAGCGCACCATCTTCAAAGGCTTGAACGAGCTCGTGCTCGAGTCGCTACGCCGCATCGACGAGGGCGTAGTGTCCGCCACGCGGCCGCTGTCGCCGTCGCAATTGGAGGCCACGCTTTCTTCACCCGAGCAGCTAGCCGCGCGCGTGCAAGCGCTCAACGCCGACGCACGCCGCCTGCTGATGAGCCGCAGTTACGACGAGGCGGCACGCGTGCTGCTCTGCCTTTCCGAGCTCGACCCTACGTCTCACCTCGTCCGAGCCAACCTCGAACAGCTCCGCCGTCTGGGATACCCGAAATGACATTGTCCATCGCATTTGCCAGCCTGAAAGGGGGCGTCGGCAAAACCACCACCGCGCTCAATTGTGCGTTCGCGTTCGCGCGACGCGGGACCCGAACGCTGCTCGTGGATACCGATCCGCAAGGAGCCATCGGCTTGTCCTTGGACGGCGTGGGCGACCGGCCCGGTCTCGCGGCCAGCATGGCCAACGGCGATGTCGGGTTGGCCGGCGTGCTGAAAACGCGCCTGCCCGAGCTGCAAATTCTGCCCATGGGCAGCGTCGATGCGCTCGATGTGGACGAGCTTTCGCGGGGTGCTCGCGCGAACGACGTGCTGCGCCGAATCATCGATCGCAGCCAACACGAGTACGACGCGGTGATCTTCGACACTCCTGCGGGCCTCGGCGGCATGACGCGCCTGGCGCTGGAAGCCGTCGAGAGCGTGATCGCCGTCGCCCAATGCGAGCCGCTCGCCCTGCGTTCGCTGCCGCGCCTACTCGAGCTTTTGGCGCAGCTCCGCGAAGCAGGCGGGGATTGCTCGCTCTTGGGCGTGGTCTGCAACATGAGCAGCTTCCGCGACCCGGTCGTGCTGGCCTCGCTGGAGGAGCTGTGGGGCCTGTATCGAGATCGCGTGTTCGATACGGCGATCCCGCGCGACAGCACTTTTTTGCAAGCGAGCCGCGCGGGTGTTCCGCTCGGGCTGCTGAGCCGACGTCCGCCAGCAGTGGCGGCCGTGTTCGATAGTTTGGCCGCGGAAATCGAGGGACGCTTGGGCGTCGGAGAAGGAGGCGATGATGACGGACCGATCCGTCTCGTGGACTGATGCAGACACCGTCGCGCGCCTGCTCGCGCGCGCAACGGCTCCGAGGCGCGCGCCGAAGGCTCCCTTCGGCCCATCGGGCGCTGCCGCCGCACGTCCGATGCCCGCGCCGGCTCGCGCGTCCGTGCCGCCGCCGCCATCGGTGAGGCCGCCTGCGCGATCCAAGTCACTGCCGCCCAAGGCGGTACCGCGGCTGGAGCATACGTCGGACAATCCGTCCGATCGGCTCGACGCGCTGCTTGCCTGGACGCTCGACAACCAGCGTTGCACCGGCGCGTTCGTCGCGGACGACAATGGCCTCACTCTAGCTGCGCACGGCATTTCCGAGGCGCACGTATCGCTCGTGGGGCCGTTGCTCTCGGCGCTGGTCGGCGTGCGGAGCATCCCGGGCATCGATGCCACCGCGGGCGCGCTTTGGCTCGGCAGCAACATGATGTCCTGGGTCGAAGCCCGGACCGAGCGCGGCGGTTTCTGTCTTGGTGCGGTCGGACTCGAGCCGCTCTCCACGCGCGCGTTCGAGCAACTCAAAGAGGCCCTCGAAACCACCGTGCGCGGCCTCTGATCTCGCCTTCAGCGCCGGTCAAGCTCGGCGCATGCGCTCCCCTTCACTTGGAAAGAACCATGATTGACACGAAAATCCTCGACCTCGCCGTTCAAGACCTTCGCAACGTGCTGCGTGACGGGCTCGTCGCGACCGACATTTGGGACCGCACGGCCGGGCTTTCGCTCGCTGGCTACAATCAGCAGCCCGTCGCGGTGGCGCTCTTCACCCGCATTACGGCCGAGCTAGAGAGCTCTTTGGCCGACTCCAACTTCCCGCCTCTGGCGCGCTTTTACCTGCTGGACATGGAGGGCAACCACACGGTCGCGGTCGTCAATCACGGAACTTTGCTGCAAGGCATGTTGGTCGACAACAAGCGCGCCAACCTCGGCATCCTGATCTCGGTGGCCATTCCGCGCATGCTCGAGGCCGTCGCGCGCGCCAAGCCCCGCTGAGCATCGCCCCCGTCGACCACGAGCACGCCGAGCGTGCCCGTGATGCCGGGACCCCGCTGCTAGCCGGACTTCAACTCGACCGTCGGCTCCTCTGCCTCGACCCCTGCACCGATCTTCCAGGTCGATGAGGAGCGCACGGTTGCGTACTCCGAGCGGCGCCCGGACGAGGGATGCGACAGCGCGTAGCGCAAGAGCTCGTGCGTCCAGCCCAGCGCAGTGCGAAGCCGACGCGAAGCCGAGCGGATCGCGAAGATACTCGGCGCAATCGCTGGCGCGACTTCCTGCGTTCGTGCGCACTGCCGAAACCGCGCCACGCCGTAGCCGCTGATTGGTCGCAGCAGCGGGTCCGGAGCCGAAGAGGCCGGAGGGCCAATCGCCGCCTCATTCAAGTCGAAGCTGCGCGCCTGTCGCACGACACGCCGCATCTTCGAGCAAGCTCGAGGCCGAGGCCGAGGCCGAGCGCGCGCTCGCGCATACCGCGCGCTGGCGATCACGAGCAATCATCCTGCTGCGGCGCGGAGCAGCGGCCGTTCAGCAGGCCTTGCCGCCCGAATCAGTGCACTTGAAGACACCGCTCTGACATGAGCACGTGCAACTCGTGCCGTACGGGCCGCACATCACGCTGCTGGCGAGGCTGCACTTGGTCGAGCCGCTGGTGGGCTTATTGTCGGGGCATTCGCAGATCTGGTTGACGCAGCTGCCGCCTTTGCAGACGTGACCGCAGGCGCCGCAAGCGTTGACGTTGTTTCCGAGATAGGTCTCGCAACCGCAGCTGGCCGCTCGACAGGCCGGGTCGTTGCGGTTGTTGTCGCAGTCGCCCTCGGCAGCGAAGCAATCGCGTGAGCACACGCCGAGCGCGCACTGTGCGAGATTGACGGTGGTGAGGGAGCGGCGGTTGCAGGCCGCGCCGCAGGCTCCACAGTTTGGGACGCTGCCGTTCGAATCAGTGACGTTCAGTTTCGTCTCGCAGCCGTCGTCCGGGGCCGAGCCGGCGTCGAGCGCCGCGCCGTTGCAGTCACCCCAGCCCGCATCGCAGCTGATCTGACAGCTGCCGCCGTTGCAGCTCGGCGTGCCGTGCGCGTTCGAGCACACGTGTCCGCAATGTCCGCAATTGTTCGGATCGGTGTTCAGGTTTTGCCGGCAGGCGCCGACGTTCTCACAATCACCGAACCCTGGGTTGCATGAGGAAATGCCGCATTGTCCGGCCTGGCAGTGCGGCGTGCCACCGTTGGCAGGACAGGCAAAGGCGCAGCTTCCGCAATGCGTCGAGTCGGAGTTGATGTCGGTCTCGCAACCGTTCGCGGGATCCAGATCGCAATCGGCAAAGCCCACGGCGCAGGTCGGAGTGCACGCCAGATTGCCGGCTTGAACGTCACCCGTGCAGGTAGTGAGCCCGTGGCCGTTCCGGCATTCGATGCCGCAGCCGCCGCAATGAGCGGCCGAGTCGAGCGAGGCCTCGCAGCCGTCGTCGGGGTTGCCGTTGCAATCCGCGAAGCCCGCGGCGCAGCTGGGCGGCCCGCACGGCCCGCCGTCGCAGCACGGACCGCCGTCGCAGACGGGCGGCGCGCACGGACCGCCATCGCAGCAGGCGCCGCCATCGCAAATTGCGCCGGCATCCTTCAGTGGCCGCTGCGCGTAGTCTTCGAAGCTCGGCACCTGGCAGGCGCCGAGCCCGAGCAGCACGAGCCACAGCCAGCGGCGACGAGCGCACGTCGCTGGCTGGTTCGCGGCTCGGTTTAGCAAGAGCATTTCAAAACTCAAAAGCTATCATGGGCGAGCAGCCTGACAACTGTGCGCGTGCGGGGCGCGCGCTGTGACGACGATTTTCGTGCCCTATGGTCGCGCGCCTGCCCGCTCGTCAGCGACTTCGGGCGGCTCGGCCGGCGGCGTCCTTCTTCGAGACGGTGTGCGGCAATGCCCAGGAACAGCGAGCTGCGCGGACCTCGACGCCGAAGGCTGGGCCGGGCCGAGACGCCGCTCGTGACCATCAACCCCCAAACCCCAGAACGTGCGCGCTCGAGTGAAACCGCTTCGCCTTGCGCGCGGCGGGCCACGGGCTCGCGCAACGCGCGGGATTTCTCCGTCACGTTTTGCTGACGCATCCGGTCTATCCGCCATGGAGCAAAGAATTTTGGTGCTGGGTGCGACCGGAAACACAGGCAAGGAAGTGGTCGAGCTCGCGCTCGCGCGCGGGCATCGCGTGACGGCGTTCGTCCGCTCGCCGCACAAGATCACTCGCCACGACGAAAGACTGAGCGTGATCCAGGGCGAGCTCACGAACCCCGCTGAGCTCGCTCGCGCCTTGCCTGGACATGACGCAGTGATCTCGACGCTCGGGCCGCCGGCGCGGGAGGCGTTCCGGCCGAGCCGCCTCTTGGCGGAGTGCGCGGGCACGACCGTGGCGGCCATGACTCGCGCCGGTGTCCGCCGCTTGGCGATCGTCTCGGCGGCTCCGCTATTTCCGGAACGAGGCCTGAAGTTTCGGTTTTTTCGTTGGTTTTTGCAGCACCACTTGCGCGACTTGGAAGCGATGGAGGCCGTCGTGCGCGCGACCGACTTCGAGTGGACGATCGCGCGGCCACCCCGGCTGGTAAAATCGCAAGAGCAGACCTATGAGAGTGCGGAGAACGCGCTGCCTGCCCACGGGCGCAGCATGTCATTTCGAGCCGTGGCGACCTTTCTCGTGGATTGTATCGAACAGCACCGTCATTTTCGAACCGTCGTCGGGCTGGCGGGCACGGCCCATTGACGTCGACACCCGACCCGCGCGCGGCGTTCGAGCCGCATCGACGCGATTTGATTTCGCTCGCCTACCGTATGCTCGGCGATCTCGCTCGCGCCGAAGACATGGTGCAAGAGGCTTGGCTGCGCTTTGCGCGGCAAGAAGAAGCAGTGGCGTCGCCGAAAGCGTTCCTGGTCACGATCGTCACGCGGCTCTGTCTGAACGAGCTCGACTCGGCGCGAGTGCGTCGTGAAGAAAGCCGCGGCGATCGCCTGCCCGAACCGGTCGCGCTGGACGAGCATGGGCTGGCGCGCCTCGAACGGATCGAGCAGATTTCAATCGGATTTTTGCTGCTTCTCCAGCGTCTGCGGCCGGCCGAGCGCGCCGTGCTCGTGCTGCACGACGTCTTCGATTTCGAGCACCGCGAAATCGCGGACATGCTCGGCAACAACGCCGCTGCCTGTCGCAAGCTCTTGGAGCGCGCACGCGCCGAGCTCGCGCTCGGGCGGCGCGCGCTCGTGGCCTCGGCCGACGAGCACCGACGACTGCTGCACGCGTTCATGGCCGCCGCAACGAACGGCGATGTCGCCGCGCTGGTCGGGCTGCTCGCGGATGATGCGCTCATGATCAGCGACGGCGGAGCGAGCGGCCGCGTCGCGGGTGGAGTGCGCAATCTGACTCGCCCGCTCAACGGAGCCGCGCGGATCGCCGCGTTCGTGGTGGCCGCGACCTCACGCACCGCGAACGAGCTGGAGGTCGACGAGCGCGAGCTCAACGGCCAACCGGCGGTCGTGTTTTGGCTTTCCGGCGAGCCCTTTGCCGCGCTCTTGCTCGGCGTGGAAGCGGGCAAGATCGCGCGCGTGTTTTTTCACGCGGACCCCCAGCGCCTGCGCCATTTGGGCTCACGCGCCGTCGCGCGCCCGTAAAGGCGAACGAGCCGCGGCCTTGCGCCCATTCGTCCAGGAAAGGCGGCTCGGGGACCGCGATTTTGCAGCATTTTCGCGGCTGGCTCGGTTTTTTGCGGCAGATTTGCGCAGCACGGCGATCTGCCCTGCCTTGCGCCTCTGCACTCGCCGGCAATTCGCGGCATACTCCACGAGAGCAGGTCAGGAACCGTCGCAAATGCCCGAGAACAAACCCCGTGTCCCCGCGCAGGCGGCACCCGCGGTCGCACGCCGCGACACCTCTCAGGATTTCGATGACGTGACCGTGCTCTTCGCTCCTCCACCCGAACTGCTCGAGCAAACCGCGGCACGGGATGAAGAGGTGACCACCTTCCGCACGTCGGCAGGCGGCGGTTGGGAGAGCAGCGACGATGAAGCGACGCTCGCGATCCAGCTGAGCTCGGCGTTGCCGTTCTTGCAACCGCTGCAGCCGCTGCCCACTCCGGCGGCCGCGCAAGCACGAGCACCGTCGCTCGAGCCGCTGCGTTCAGCACCACACGCCGCGCCAGGGATGACGCTGCCCGCTCCTTCTTCCGTCGAGATCGGCGAAGCCGAGCTCGGTGCCATCCTGGGCCCACGCCGCGCAGCACGTTGGCTGGCGCTGGGCGGCGCGCTCACGCTCGTGCTCGTCATCTTGGCCGTGGCTCGGCTCGCGCCCTGAGCCGAGCGATCGCGATGAATGCCTGCCCCGTCGAAGACGCATGACCAACGCCCCCCAAGCCGAGACCGTAGCCCACGACGCAGCGCCGCTGCTGCTGCGGCCAATCGGGCGCGTCGAATCGCCCTTGCTCGAACGCGCTGACGCGCCCAAACAAGGCGACGAAGGGTCGCCCGCGGCGTTCCTGGTTTTCGACGACGAGGTGAGCGCGGGCCTGCGCGATCTCACCGTCGGCAGTGACGCGCTCGTGCTGACTTGGTTCGACCGCGCGAGCCGCGAGGTGTTGCTCGTGCATCCGCGCGGCGATCGCGCACGCCCAGCGACCGGCGTGTTCAGCACCCGATCGCCGGATCGGCCGAATCCGATCGGACTGCACCGCGTGACGATCACCGCCATCGACGGGCTGCGCGTGCAGGTTCAGAACCTCGAAGCGTTGCACGGCACGCCGATCCTCGACCTGAAGCCGATCCTCGGCGACCCGAGCGAACGTTGAGACCCGCCTGCTAATGACGGAACAAGCTCAGCACGATTTCGAGCAGGATCAGTAAGATCACCGAAGCCTCCAGCAGCACGAGTCTTCGATCGCGAGCCACTTCGGTGAGCAGGCTGAGCGCGTCTTGCACGCTGCGCAGCTTCAATTCGAGCGCCTGATAGCGGTCCACCAGGTCGAACTCCGAGCGCAGCTCACCGTAAATCCGCTCGGCGCCCGCGTCGTCCCAAATCACGTCCGGCTTGTCGAGCAAATGCAGGACCGAGATGACCTCGCTGCGCGTGCTGATGGCTGCGCCGATGAACCGCTGCAGCTTGGCGGTGAATACCGAGATGTTGCCGTTCTTCTCCAAGCGAGCCACGAATTGGTCCGTGTCCGCGAACATTTGGTCGACGATGCGCTCGTAGTATTCCATGGCCGCGCTCTGCGCGACGGTCAACGCGACCATGCTCGCGCGCTCGGCCGTGAGCCGATCGACGACCAGGCAACCGTCTTTGATGTCCGTACGCTCGCCGTCCAGCTCGCGCACCGTAAATTCTTCGGTGATCACCTGGGCATCCCGAATACCGCTCGGTGCCTGGCGCAAGCGCAGGAGCTCCCCCTCCCTGCCGGCTTGGCCGAGATCCAGAAACACCACGACGCCGAAGCTGAAGATGAATACCGTACCGCCGGCGGCGGCCGTATACCAAAGGTGTTGGTGCGCGCGCTTGGCCTCGGGGTAGTGCGCGCCCAGCTCCTTCAACGAGAAGTTTTCGATGAAGGCGAGCGCGTGAAAAGTGTGAACCGTGGCCACGAGTGCGGGGCGACTTTAGCCCAGCGTCGGAAGCGGGCACCATCGCGCCGCCCGCAGGCGCAATTTCGCCCGGATTCGCCCGCGCAAGACGCACAACAAAGGGGCGCAAAAGTCCGGAACTTGTTCCTATCGTGAGCGGGAATTCCCGCTCACGGCCCGTGACGCGGCAGCGAGACGGGTGTAGTTGACTCACGTTGGAGGTGCGAGCGCTCGGCACCTGGAACGCACTCGCGTCGTTCGAGCAACTTCGGGTGCTGCACCGAAAGCAGATCACGAGCCGAAGATTTCAACGACAACGCCAGTCAGCAGTGAGCCGGGACAACCTTTCTCGGTAAACCGCGTGCGCTGATCGGCGGAGCGCGGTTACTCCCAGTGGGTGGCGGAGATCGCCACATTGTCAAATACAAACATCCAGGTAAAACCTTGATGGATCATAGCTCATGTCGTCCACTCTTCCCGATCGACAGCTCTCGCTCTCGCCCTCATCGGAGCGCCCCGACAGCGCGAAGCTCGCCTCGCTGGTCATGCTCAGCGGCCCCGATGCAGGCAAACGCATCGACCTGAAATTGAGTGAGATCGTGCTCGGTCGCGATAGCGACGCATTCTTGTGCTTGAGCGATGACTCCGTCAGTCGCCGGCATGCGATCATCACGCGCGTGCTCGGTCGCTTCATCCTGCTCGATCTCGAATCGACCAATGGCACCTTCGTCAATCAGCGGCGCGTCGAACGCGCGCAGCTGAAAGAGGGCGACGTGATTCGAGTGGGCAGCGTGACGTTCCGCTTCCTGCAAAAAGCACCGCCGAACGAGCTCACGGCGCGGCAGCGCCGAGCCGACACCAATCCGTCCTCGAGCTGAGCGTTCGGCGAGCGCGTGCTGGCGAGCCCGGCGTCGTCGCGCAAAGCGGGCTCCGCAACGCGCTCCCTCCTGGCAGACGGTTTTCGCCAGCCCGTGCCAAGCCACTCCGGCTGTTCGGTGCACGATTGGGGATTCTTGACACGCAATCGATACTCGAGGTTCGCATTGTGGACACGAGCCTCTGGCAGATTCGATCCATGCTGGCCGAAGAATTCCCGCTCACGGAAGCCCCCACGAGACCCATCGGTCCTCGCCCCGTTGCTCGCGCTGAGAGTGCCCCCGCACGGCGCACGCATTTGATGCTAGTCGGTACGCCGCGCTTCTCCCCGCGCGGGCTGGCCTGGCTCCGCCGCAGCTCAGGCGCCGAGTTCGACGGCGTCGAACTCCAACGCATGATCACACTCGAGCGATTGAGCCTCGGCTGAGCTGCGCTCGCGCGAGTGAGCCCGAATCGCGGGCTCCTTCTCATTCGACATTTTGCCCCAGGCATTTCGCGCCAGCGTCGGAGCACCCGGCGGGCCACATCGCGAGCCGCTCGAGCCAGCCCGAGAGCAAAAGCCTCGCTCGAATTTCGAGCGCAGACTCGGCCCGAGAAAAAGATCGAAAAGCGATGCTTGGCGCGTTACGAAAGCACTCCGCGAAATCACACGCGATTGAATCACTTCTCGCTTAACTCGTGCCGAGATCGTGCGTTCGTCAGCTGCGTGCCGCTCGTCGCGCGTGATTGAGCTCGCCCCGTGCGCGTCCAGAGCAATGCTCGAAAGCGCGCATGGCGGAGTCCGCCGCTTGCGTGCGTGCAATGGACGACTAGTTCGTAAGCAAGGGAATCCGCCTTGTTTATCTGCGCGTTCAGCGCGCAACGCGCTTCGCGCCTAGCTGCGAAATAGCGGCCATTCCCGCGAGAAAACCGCGCGCTCTGCCGCATGCGCCGTGAGCCGACGAGCTTCCGTTTACGGCCCGGCACGTGTGTTGCTAACCGGAGCCGGCCCGAGCCGAGTTGGTTCAACACCAACGCTGGGATCGGCGAAGGGCGCCTAACCAACTCATGGGAGAATCGTCGATGGTACGTTCACGTCCTTTTTTCGCGACCGCTGTTGGTTTCACGATTCTACTGGGGGGTTGCGGCAATCGACATGAAACGAAAGCGATCGTCTCTTCGCCCGAAGCGCTCGATCCCGTGCAAGGTCAAGAGCTCGCGGAAATGGCCTCCGCGCCCAACGTGCCGCCCCCGATCGCGCGCACCTTCCCAACGCGCGTGATTCTGAACATCGAGATCAAGGAGCACACCCAGTCGCTCGCCGACGGGGTGACCTACACCTATTGGACCTTCGGCGACGAGACGCCCGGCAAGTTCCTACGCGTGCGCGAAGGGGACATGGTCGAAACGCACCTCAGCAACCACCCCGACAACACGCTCGCTCACAACATCGACTTCCACGGTGCGACCGGCCCGGGCGGAGGCGGCGAGGCGTCTTTCGTGGCTCCGGGCCATACCACCACGTTCACCTGGCGCGCCATGCGACCGGGGCTCTTTCTGTATCACTGCGTGGCGGCGCCCGCCGGCCTGCACATTGCCAATGGCATGTACGGCTTGATCTTGGTCGAGCCGAAAGGCGGCCTGCCGCCGGTCGACAAGGAATTTTACATCGCGCAGGGTGAGTTCTATACCGCGGGCAAATACGGTGCTCGCGGGCCGCAGGCCTTCTCGCTCGAAAAGGCACTGCGCGAGCAGCCGGAGTACGTCGTGTTCAACGGCCGCGTCGGCGCGCTGATGGGCGACAACGCACTCAAGGCGAAGGTCGGCGAGAGCGTGCGCATCTACCTCGGCAACGCCGGGCCGTCGCTCGTCTCCTCCTTCCACATCGTGGGCGAGATCTTCGACGCCGTATACAGCGAAGGCGGGATCGTGCCGAATCAACACAACGTGCAGACCACCATCGTGCCGGTCGGCGGCTCGTCCATGGTCGAGTTCACGGCCAGCGTGCCCGGTGAATACACGCTCGTGGACCATTCCATGTTCCGCGCGTTCAACAAGGGCGCGATGGGTCAGCTGCGCATCACCGGCAAAGACAACGACATGATTTATAGCGGGCGTCAGGGCGAGGAGGTGTTTTCGCCCGGCACGCATTTGCAGCAACTCTTGGCCAAGACCGCCCCGCTCGACCCCAGCGTCGTGCTCTCGACCGAGGAACTGATGCAGCGCGGACAGCAAGTGTTCTCGACCGTGTGTTTTGCCTGCCATCAGTCGAACGGCCAGGGCCTGCCGAACACCTTCCCGCCCTTGGCCGGATCGGATTTCTTGATGGGCGACAAGGACCGCTCGATTCGCATCGTGCTCTCCGGGTTGAAGGGCGAGATCACGGTCAACGGCAATAAATTCCACGGCGAGATGCCGAAGCCCCCGCTCAGCGACGACCAAGTTGCCTCGGTGCTCACCTACGTCCGAAACAGCTTCGGCAACAGCGGAGAACCGGTCACGCTGGCCGACGTGCTACGCGTGAAGCAAAAGCTGGAGGCCGAGACTCCGCCCGTGCAGCAGGCGATCTCTCGCGCCGAGGAGGAGTGAAGCATGGGCACGGCGAAGCGCCGCGCGCGCTGGGCCATGTTCGGTGTCCTCGGCGCGTTGGCGCTGTCCGGCGCGTCGAGACCAAGACAAGTGGCAGCGCACGCGCAAGAACCGGAACGACCGGCGCCTCGCGCCACCCCCGATCTACCGGGCGCCGATCTGCCGGACGCGCCGCTCAGCGTGAACCGAGCGCCACAGCTCAGCATTCCGAGCGGCGATTTTTTGCCCTTCTATCGCGGAAAGGACGGCAGCCGGCCGGTTCGCGTCGAGGCCTTTCGGATCGACGCGAGCCCAGTGACGCGCGAAGCCTTTCTCCGTTTCGTGACGGACCACCCGTGCTGGCGGCGCTCGCGTATCGGTCGTCTGTTCTCCGAGCCCAGTTACCTTGGTGACTGGGCCGGAGATTTGGATCTCGGCAGCGCCGCACCCAGCGAAGCCGTGACCGACGTGGCATGGTTCGCCGCCAAGGCGTACTGCGCCAGCATGGGCGCGCGCTTGCCGAGCACGGTGGAATGGGAGCGCGCGCTGAAAGTCATCGGGCCAAGCTTTGCGGTGACGAGCGGCTCGGCGACGGGCGGAAGCGTTGCGGCGAGTCTCTGGGAATGGACGCGTGATTTCAATTTTTTGCCGCTCGCTGACGGCGACGTCAACGACTCGGCCGCGAACTTGTTTTGCGGCGCGGGCGCACGCGCGACTGACGCCAGTGACTATGGCGCGTTTCTTCGCTACTCCTTTCGCAGCAGCCTGAAGGCGGATTTCGCGCTGAAGAACTTGGGCTTTCGCTGCGCGGTGGACGGCACTTGATGGCAGGCCCGGCGGTGGATCGACGGTGGGTCCTGCGCAGCTTGCTCGGGGTCACGCTCGGCGCAGCCATGTTCGGCTATTTGCGGCCGGTTTTGGGCCAACGACGCGCGCCGCGCCACCGCCCGAGCGCGCTCGGGCCGCTCCCGGAGCGTTCGCTGTATCGCCTCGGCGCAAGCTTCCGTTCAGATTCCGACCGAGCGTTCGACCTTCGCGAACTCCGCGGCAAGTTCCAAGTGCTGGCGCTGATCTTCACGCGCTGCCCGAGCGTCTGTCCCACCCTGGTGCACGAGCTTCAGGCGCTCGAGCGCGCGATGCCCACGGAGGTGAGCGAAGCGACCGGGTTCACGCTCGTCAGCATCGATCCGCGTCACGACACCCCCGCGGTGCTTCACGCCTATCGCAAGAAGCTCGCGCTGAACGCAGAGCATTGGAGCTTGCTCCGCGGTGAGCCCGACGTGGTGCGTGATCTGTCGGCGCTACTCGGCTTCAGCTACGCGGACACGGACGGGATGCCGCTCGCGCACTCCAAGCTCGTGACCGTGTTGAACCGCGACGGCGAGGTGATTCACCAGCAAGCCAGCGTCGGCGCGGATCCAGACAAGCTCATCGACACCATTCGACGCGCGCTCTGACCTTTCGAAGCGAGTAAGCAAATATGGCCGAACCCCACGCGGCAGAGCCCCACCTGGTTCATCACTTTCATACGTCGCAACAACAGTTCGACGCCGGAAAGCTCGGAATCTGGCTTTTTTTGCTGACCGAGGTGCTGTTCTTCTCGGGGCTATTTTGCGCCTACGCGGTGTATCGAGCCGCGCACCCGGAAATCTTCAGCTACGCGCACTATTTTTTGGATGCGCGGCTCGGCGCGTTGAACACGTGCGTCCTGCTCGTGAGCAGCCTGAGCGCTGCGCTGGCAGTGCGTTTCGCCCAGCTCGGGCAGCGGCGGCGCTTGGCGCTCAATATCCTGTTCACGATCGCGTGCGCTCTGACTTTCTTGGGCGTCAAGTACGTGGAGTACTCGCACAAGTTCGAGGATGGCCTACTGCCCGGCGTGCACTTCAACCCGAGCGAGCACGTCTGGGAGACGGAGGCGTTCAAGCGCCGACATCCCGAGGCGAGCGCCTACGCCGAAAGGCTCCGTGCCTTTGCCTCCAATGGCAAAGCCGAGCAAGTGCTCGAGCACGATCGCTTACACAAGCCGACCCGCGCCGAACTCGAGCCCTTGCTAGAGGCCGGGATCTTGGGGCCGAAGGCCGAGTTCCCCCAGTTTCCGTCGCAGCCCCGCAACGCGCACCTCTTCTTCGGCATCTATTTCATGATGACCGGGCTGCACGGCATTCACGTACTCGGCGGCATTGCTGTTTGGAGTTGGCTGCTCGTGCGCGCGCTGCGCGGTGAGTTCGGGTCCGCCTACTTCGGGCCAATCGACTACGCGGCACTCTATTGGCATTTGGTGGATCTAATCTGGATCTACCTGTTTCCGCTGCTCTACCTGATTCACTAGGACCTCGGCAGACGGAGGCTTTGCGTTCCGCAGCACGACTCGGAAGGACCGCCCCTTCACTGCCCATTCAACTCGGTACCCCATCTGTCATTGGCGTCCGGCGTCCGGGAAAACTCCAGGTCGTCGTACCAGCAACTCAAAGGACCGTCAGCGCATGAAGCAACGACCGCTATCGATCATCGGGCTATTGGCAATCACCGGCGCGTGCAAAGTAGCGCACGCCCAAGAAACGCCGGCGAGCACCACGGTCGGGGGCCACGTGGGCATCGCCCTGCCACTCGTCACCGTCTCGTCCAAGACCACCACGCTCGCCGACAACGTGACGATCCTCGATCCCATCGGCGTGAGCGTGAAGATGAGCCCGCGGCTCGTGATTGACTTCGAGACGGTGGTCTCGACGCCCGTGAAGCCGACGGGCGGCTCAACGGGCCTAGTGGTCGATCCCGGGGTGGTTTACAATTGGGGGCCGGTTGCGACCGGGCTGCGCGCAGCCTGGCAGATCGAGGCGCCACCGAACTTTGGGCTCATTCCGCTGATCAACAAAGGCTTGGTCGACCTCGGTCGAGCGACTTGGTTCGTGGAGGCCGCGTTTCCGACGGTGTATTCGGAGCACAAGCTCGCGTTCAACGTCGTTTTTCACACCGGCGTCGGCTTTTGAGCGCGAGACGGCGCGGCGCGGCCGAAACCAGTTTGGCCGCGCCTTTTAGCGGTCAGGCGTAGCGCAGGCGCCGCTTCGCGACGCGCAGCGGGCGCTCCGCGCAACAGGGCGGGCCGATACTCCCGTCGCGGTCGCAGTGGGAGAAGGCCCCCGGTGGTGTGCAGTTGAGCGCCACGTGGTCGGCCTGGGAAACGAACAACACCGCGCTCAAGTCGTGGCCCAGCGGGCAGTACGCGACGCTGATCAGGGAACACAGCAGAGTCAGGGAAAGGCGGAACAAGGGTCCCTCGTCTAGAACGGCGAGGGACGAATTTTTCTAAGGGGCAGCCGAGCGGGCGAAGCTTCAACGCATCGAGTCAGGGCTGCGAGCGCGGCTTTCGCAGGGCATAGCGATCGAGCAGGCGCAGAAAGTGCACGCGATCGAGCTCTGCTGCATTGGCGGCTGCCGTGATGTTGCCGCGATGTTGCGCCAGCACTGAAACCAGATAATCCCGCTCGAAGGCTTCGACCAGGCGAGCTTTGGCGATCTTGAACGGCACGTCCACCGCCGCCGGCCGTTCCGGAGCGCCGTCCAGGGAAACCTCTTCGATCCCAAAAGCAACGATCTGCTCGACCGCGTTGCGCAGCTCACGCACGTTGCCCGGCCACGAGCGGCGCATTAGCCGTTGCAGCATGTCCTCGTCCGGCGCGGCGCTCACCCCTTGCTGCTCCAAGAAATAGCGGACCAAGGCGGGGATGTCGTTGGAGCGCTCGCGCAGAGCAGGCAGGCGCACACAAGCGACCGCAAGCCGATAATAGAGATCCTCACGGAACGCGCCGCGGTTGACCTCGCGCCGCAGATCGCGATTGGTCGCGGCGATGATGCGCACGTTGACTGGAATCGGCACCGAGCCGCCGATCGGTTTGACCTCACGTCGCTCGAGCACGCCGAGCAGCCGCGGCTGAAGCTCGATGTCGAGCTCGCCGACCTCGTCCAAAAAGATAGTGCCGCCATCGGCGTGCACGAATGCGCCGAGCCGCGCCCGATTCGCGCCCGTGTACGCGCCGCGCTCGTGACCGAACAACTCGGCCTCGAGCAACGCGCGCGGGATCGAACCGCAGTCGACCACCACGAATGGCCCCCCGCTGCGCGAGCTGGCTTCGTGCACGGCTTGCGCAGCCAGCTCCTTGCCCGTCCCGCTCTCGCCTTCGAGCAAGAGGGTGGCGTCGCGACCGGCAATCCGTGCCAGCCGGGTGAAGACCACGCGCATCGCCGCGCTGTCGCCGATCAGACGTCCGAAGCGGCCTTCTGGGTGCAGGCCGATTTCTTCGGCGCCGCCGAGTACGCTGAACGAAATTTCGGAGCCGCCGATGCAGATGCGCGGGTTCGGCGGCAGCTGCACCTCGCGAATGCGAATCCCAGCCACGCGCGTGCCGTTCTTCGAGCCCAGGTCACGCAGCACGTAGCCGTCCTCTTCGGCGGCCACTTCACAGTGCATGCGCGATACGAACGGATCATTTATCACCAGGTCCGCTTGCGGACTCCGGCCGATCAGCGCGCGATCTTCGCTCGAGATGAGCTCCGAGCTGAAATCCGCGCCGCGCTCGACGGCCAAGCGGAAACGCTGTCTCGCAACACCGCGCCTCGCTTCTGCGCGCAGCGTGACTTTCGTGAGCTCATCGTCCGACACAATCGTCATGAGTCTCGGCTATCTCCCAGTGGTCGCCGCAAACAATTTGCGCGCGCGGCACCGCCGCCCGCGCGCACTCTGCATGACACATTAGTTCATAATCCGCCGCGCGACACGCACTCGTGCTCGGCGCAGACCGTGATTTGGCGCCTTCGAAAGCGTAACGAACAATCGTATCGCGATGTCGATTTAACCATGCGCACGAGCGGAGACCCCCTCGCCAATGCCCGAGGGTGAGACGTCGAGCGTCCCGCGATGCACACGACTCGTCGTGCGCGAGCCCGCGCGCAGGGCGACGGATCCCGTCAGGAATGAAACGCTAGGGGATGACGTGACCGCAGTCGCCGATTTCCGGTACGCACTCGGCGGAGGACAGGTTGTAGACGTCCCCGCACACGTAGCCGGACGGGCATCGTCCGTTGCCGTAACCGCAAGCGTGGCTGCAAAAGCGATAACCTCCGCGCGTCAATTGCACGCACGATTCCTGCTCATCGCAGTCGTAGCGTGATGAGCACGGCGTGCACAGATCGCCGGCATCCAGACCCGTTCTGCCGCCGCCGCCGGTGCCGAGGCCTCCGTCAGAGGCCAGGCGGACGATCGGATCGGCGACGTCATCGCCGCAGCCCAGCGCCAGACTCGGAGCCAAGAGCCCGGCCGCGGTCAACACGGCACGCCAGCGCGAGCGGCGCAGGGACGGGACCAACCGGACGGCCACGGCCCCAGCATAGCCGAAAAGTAGCCGCAAAATCTCGGTCTCCATCGGCCCTTGAGCCGCGAACGATCCACGAGGACACTATTGTCTCGAGGCTATCCACTTTGACCCACGAGTCTTCCGCCGCCGACCTGCTGCCGATGCCGAATTCCGGCGTGGCACGGCTGTCGTTGCCGGAATCGGACGAGGCGCTCGTGTCGGCGCTGTGTAACGGCCGACCTGACGCTGCCGCCACACTGTTCGACCGCTACGCGGTGCACGTGCGCCGCGTGCTGGCGCGCGTGCTCGGACCCGACCCCGACATCCTCGATCTGGTGCAGGACGTGTTCGTCACGGCGCTCGAGTCGATCCACAAGCTGGACGAGCCCCGGGCCCTTCGCGCATGGCTCACGCAAATTGCCATCTTCAGCGCGCGCACGCGCATTCGGCGTCGCACGCGCTGGCGATTTTTGCGCTTCGTGCCGAGCGAGGAGCTGCCCGAGCTCGCGCTCGATGCGGTCGACTACGACGGCAGCGAGGCGCTCCGCGCCGTGTACCGCGCGCTTGCGCGCCTGGACACCGATGACCGAATCGCTTTTGCACTGCGCTACATCGAGGGCATGGAGCTGAGCGACGTGGCCGGCGCGTGCCAGGTCTCGCTGGCCACGATCAAGCGCCGCCTGAGCCGCGCCCAGACGAGCTTTCGCGAGGCGGCCCGACCCGAGCCCGCGCTCGCTGAATGGCTAGGAGGCATGCCGTGAGCAGCTTGCCCGAGCTACTTTCGGACCTCGGCAACCGGGTTCGAATCGAGCAGGACGCGCTGCTCTGCGCCGATCATTCGCTCGGCGCCGTCAGAAGCCGAGTTTTGGGTTTGGAACGCAGACCCGCGCCGGCGAATTTCCGGCACCTCGGGCTCCCGGCCGCCGGCGCGCTCGGCGCAGCCGCGGCCGCGCTGCTCGGGCTCCACCTGCTCCGCCCGGCGCCACTCGGCGTCACCGTGGCCACCGATCACCGCCCAATCCAGGTCGGCGACTGGATTCGCGCGGGAGCCAGCAAGGTAGCGCTCGACTTCTCGGACGGCACGTCGATCACGCTCGAGCCCGGCTCGCGCGCGCGCCTCGAGGCGATCGACGCGGTAGGCGCAGGGCTCGCAATCGAAACCGGGCACGCGGACGTACAGGTGGTGCCGGGGCGCGGTGGGCACTGGCACCTCAGCGTGGGCCCGTTCGGCGTCGATGTGACCGGCACCCGGTTCGACATCGCTTGGAATCCCGAGGCCGAAGAGCTGACGCTCGACATGCACGAAGGCAAGATCATGGTCTCGGGCTGCGTCCTTGGGGACGGCCGCCCGCTGCTCGCGGGCGAGCACCTCACCGCCTCCTGCCGCGATCGGCGATTCCAGGTGGTGCGTCCGAATACTGCCCTGAGCGATAGCTCGGCCGCCGCTGAGGTGGCGGTGCCTGCCGACAGCGGGCTGGCCGCCGCCGCGACGAGCTCACATGCGGCCACGGACGCGCTGTCTTCGGCAGCGCTCGGGACGCCTCAGCGCGCAGAGGGCGCGGTCCTGCTTCCCGATTCCTGGCAAGCATTGGCGCGTGCCGGCAAGTACAAGGCGGCATTTGCGGCGGCCAACAGCGCCGGCTTCGAGCTGGAAGTCGCGCGCTCGAGCGCCGAGGAGCTGTCGCTGCTCGGTGACGTGGCGCGCTTCGGCGGCAGCACCGATTCGGCGCTCAAAGCTTATCTGCACCTCAGGCGCCGCTTTCCCCACACGCCGCTCTCCGCCAACGCCGCTTTTGCCATCGGACGCATGGAGTTCGATCAGCGCGGCGCATTCGCCGAGGCCGAGCGTTGGTTTGCCAATTATCTTGCCGAACAACCCCACGGCCCATTGGCACGCGAAGCCCTCGGTCGACGGATGGAGGCGCTCGATCGAGCGGGCAACATCGACGCCGCACGGGCCGTGGCGCAGAGCTACAAGAGTAGCTACCCGCGCGGTCCGCACATGCGCCTGGCCGAGCGGCTACTCGAAGGCCGATGAGTGCACGCCGGCGGTGCCGGCCCTGTCTAGCCTACATAGGTTCCGCTTTCGTACACCGCGCCTTCTTCGGCTGTCCGCGCGCTCGGGCGGCTGATAGTCTTCCGCGTCGGTGCGAGGCCAGGCAGTACTCTCAGGGCTGTTGTGCGGCGCTGGGCTGATCGGCACCGCGCGCGCACAGGTACCCGCGCCTGACGCCAGCACGAGGCGGCCAGAGTCGAGCGCCACGCAGCCTGCCGAGCAAGCCTTGGCGATCGCGCTGCTCGAAAATCCGGAGCAACGCGCGTTGATCGCGCGGCTGCGCGCCGAGCTCGACGACCTCGGCTTTCGCGTCGAGGAAGTTCCGCCTGACGAGAACCCCGAGACGCTCGAAGTGCTCGCCGACGGCACACGCGTGCTCGCTCTGGTGCGCATCGACGAGACCGCGCAGGCAATCGAGTTTTACATTCACGCGCCCGCCAGCGGCGACGTGCTGCGCGACCGCGTCCCGATCCGTCCTCGGCGTGCCGACGTCGCCGCGGTGGCGACGGTCGAGCTGCTCCGCGCTCGCTTGATCAAGCTCGGCATCTTGCAGCCACCGCCCGAGCCGGTAGTGCCACTGCCTCCCGCGCCACTGCCGCCGCCGCCCCCACCCCCACCGCCGCGTGATCCGAGCTTGACCGCCGACGTGAATGCGGGCGCGTGGTACAGCGCCGGCGGTCTCGGCGCGAGCCCTGCACTCGTACTGGGCATGCGCGCGCACCCGAAGAATTGGCTCGCGGTCGGCGCGCTCGGCGCGTTCGAGCCGCAGAGCTCCGAGCTCAGCGCGAGCGAGGGCTCGGTGCGCTCACACGCGATGCTGCTCGGTGTATTGACCGATTTCGGGTTCAGCGCGGGTCGCACGCGCTTCGAACTCGGTGGCGGCGTGGCGCTCAGCATGCTCTCACTCTCCGGCGACGCGGGCTCACCCTATGCGGGCCGCGTCACGCATTCATACGGCGTCGCGCCGATCACGCGCTTCAACCTGGGCTTTCGACTCGCGGGGCCGGTGAGCCTACACACCGAAATGATCAGCGGAGTGTCGAGCCCGCGCATTGCGGTGCGCTTCGCCGAGCGTACCGTGGCGCATTGGGGACGCCCGTTCGTGCTCGGACTCGTCGGCCTCGAAGTCGGCTTCTAAGGGCCCGCGAATAGCGGATCACCTACCAGCACAAAGATCCAGCGTGAAGCTCCCGATCGGTCTCGGCTTTTTCCATGGCTGAGCCGCGGAGCTTGCTTCGGGACACCTCACCTGCGGTACCACTGCAACAATGCCAACAAATTCGCCTCTCTCCGAGAACGGGTGCATGTCCGACGGACGCTCGATTTGGCTCAAGCGTGGGCTTCTGCCTGGAGCGCTTGCGCTGCTGCTCGGCGCGATCGCCGGCAGCGGCTGCCACAGCAGCGACTCCGGCAGCGAGCTGACGGGGGCTGACGCAGGCGGCGGCAGCGGCGGGATGGACGGCGGCGGTCTGATCGTGGGCGAGCCGGATGCGGCTCAGGCCGGACAGGCCGGCGCAACCAGCTCCGGGCCGGGCGAGTGCAGCGAGCTTTCGGGCCTGGGAGATTGCGGGATCACCACCGTACAAGCCCAGCACGATGTCGCGAGCATCCTGCTCGTGCTCGACAAATCCGGCAGCATGGTCGATCAGCCCGACGGGTTCAGCCTCGATAAGTGGGACGCGCTCAAGACGGCGCTCGACGCAGCGCTACACAAGGTGGAAGGTGAAATCAATTTCGGCTTGGTGCTGTACCCGTTCGCGGCCGATCACCCGATCCCTGCTGATTGCGGGAACGAGTGCTGCGCGCTTCCGACTGGCTCGCTCGCCGTAAACGTGCCGATTGAGCCTGGCGCCGGCGTGAGCAAAGTCTTGGACGCGGTGAACGCGGCCGAGCCGAGCGGCGGGACGCCCACCGCGGCCGCGCTCGCGAGCGCGCTGCAGTACTTCACGGTCGGCGCGGGCGCCGCCATTCAAGGCCAAAAATACGTGCTGCTCGCCACGGACGGCGGCCCCAACTGCAACGCGGACAACGTTTGTGACGCCGCGCACTGCACGCAGAACCTCGATGGCCAATGTGCGTCCGGCAACTGCTGCGCGAAGAGCGCCCAGAATTGTCTAGACGATGCCAATGTGGTCACGCAAATCAAAGGGCTCGCGGACGCCGGTGTGTCGACCTTCGTGGTCGGCATCCCGGGCAGCGAAAAGTATGCCCAATACCTGGATACGTTCGCCGTCAACGGCGGCGTGCCCAATCCCGGCGCGCCGCCGTCTTACTACGAGGTCTCGGCGAAGGGCGGCGTGCAGGGTTTGGTCGACGTCTTTACCAGCATCACGACCCACCTCGTGCGCGATTGCGAGATCGCGCTCGAGAACACGCCGCAGAATCTGGATCTCGTCAACGTCGCAGTCGACTGTCAGGTCATCCCGTACGCAAACGGAGCCGGCTGGAGCATCAGCGGCACGGATCAGAAAACGCTCGTGATCGCCGGCGACGCTTGCCAAACCATTCAAACCAATGGCGCCGAGCGCGTCGACGTCGTCTACGGCTGCCCAACCGTCCGCTGAGCGGACATCGTCGTCGCATCTCGACTGGAGGCTCAGTTTGGCCATGTCTCGAATCATCCGCATTTCCTCGACCAGCGCGGCGCTCGCTTTGGCGGGCGGCCTCGTCATCTGCGCGTGCAGCAGCAGCAATTCGGACGGCTCGGGCGGCGGCAATCTCGCAGGCTCGAGCGGCCACAACCAAAACGGCGGGGCGAGCTCGGCGGCTGCGGGCAGCGCGGCTCAGCCGGGCGCCGGCAACTCGAGCGGCGGCAATGGCGCGCTCGGCAGCGGCGGCTCGTCCGCGACCAGCGGCGCAGGCACGAGCGGCGTGATTTCGTCGGTGGCCTGCCCCGGCTTACCTTTGGCGAACAGCGCTGCAGCCGGCGAAGGCGGCGCCAGCGACGAAGCGTGTACCGGCGTCTCGGTCGAGGCCGAGTCCGTGCCCGTCGACCTGTTCATCATGATGGATCGCTCGCAATCGATGGGCTTTACACTGCCGAACAGCACGATGACGCGCTGGGACGCGCTGAAGCAGGCCGTACAAGCGTTCGTGTCCGCGCCTAGCGCGGGAGCGATCGGAGCTGGCATCGGTTTTTTCAGCCTCAGCGGCGGCGGCGACGACACGCTCGACTGCAGCGTCGCCGACTACGAAAAGCCCGCGGTCGGCATCGGTCCGCTTTCGACTACTGGCGCGCAGCTGGTCAAAGCGATCGACGCGATTCCGCCGGCCGGGCTCACGCCCACCGTGCCCGCGTTACAAGGTGCGATCGGCTATGCCCAGAGTTGGGCGACCGCGCACACCGACCGCGCAACCGTCGTCGTGCTCGTGACCGACGGCTATCCGACGCAGTGCGGCGCGGCCGTCGATCAGGTCGCGGCCGCCGCGCAAGCCGGCTACGCCAGCGCGCAGCACATCAAAACCTACGTCATCGGCGTGGGCGACATCGCGAAATTCAACGTCGACAACTACGCTCGCGCCGGCGGCACCCAAAAGGCATTTTTGGCCGATGACTCGCAGGCGAGCGACGCGTTTTTGCAAGCGTTGCTCAACATCAGCAATTCGAAGCTGGCTTGCGAGTACGCGATTCCAATGCCCGCCGACCAGAATATGGTGGTCGATCCGGACAAAGTGCAAATCGTGTATACGCCGGCGTCTGGTGAGCCGCTCGAGGTACCCAAGGTCAGCGCGCCCGGCGGCTGCGCCAATTCTCCGAGCGGCGGTTGGTACTACGACGATCCCGGCGCGCCGACGAAGATCTCGGTTTGCCCGTGCACGTGCGCGAGCTTTGCTGCTGGCCGCGTCGATGTGCGGCTCGGTTGCTCGCCGCGCGTCGTGATTCGCTGAGCGAAGCTCGGTCGCGGCAGCGCGCGCGGCCATAGGCGCTGCCTGCTCGAGCAGCGGCGGAGTATGCGTTCGCTCGTCCGCGACGCCGAAGGCTGGGCCGAGCCGCGCCCGCTCTCGGTGACCATCAACCCCAAAATGAACCGCGCCCACGACCTCCGAGATTGGGGGGCGTGGGCGCGTGGCGGCGCGGCGGGCGGCGCGTTTTCGGCGCTGGCAAGCGCAGCGTGCGAGCCCGGCGAGGCGCGACTATTTGACGGGCACCACTTGGTCGGTGCTGCAGCCGAACACGAGCTGCACGTGGGCGCCAGTGTCGGCTTTGACCTCGCTGCAGGTCTGCGAGCAGAGCACGACTTTGTCGGTGCCGTCGAACTGCCAGCCTTCGGTGCAGGCGCCCATGTTGTCGGGCAAGACGAGCTTGGATGCGCCGCTCGCGGAGGTGATGATCAAGTTCGTCAGGTTCGGATCGATGTTCTGGCCGGCGGGCGGCGCCGGGATCGTGAACGTGCACGAGTCGACGACTTGACCGGCGATCGCCGCCAGACCCGCGGTCAGCGCGGCGCCGAAATCCGGCGCTTGGGTCATGTCCAAGTGGCAGAAAGTCGGGCCCTTGTCGCTGCAGCCGGCGGTCGCGGTGCCACCGGCGGTCGCGGCCGCCGAGAGCCAGGGCCGCATGTCCATCCCGCCCTGCGACGACATTTCGCTGCCGGGTGAGCCGATGATGAAGGTGCGAATGTTCATCGATTTGGCGCCGGCGATCTCGGCAATGATCGGCGCGGTCGGCTGATCCATGACCATGCCGCCCCTCGTGCCCGGCGCGATGTCGTTGATGCAGCCCTGCCGCATCGTGGGCGCGCCATCCGTGATCAGCAGCATGAATTTGTTGGCCGTGGTCTTGTACGGCTCGAGCCCGTTGGTGAGGGCATACTTGTAAGCGTCGTGCGTGGGCGTGTAGCTGTTCGGCATGATCGCCTGTAGCGAGGCGGTCATCACGCTGCGCTGCATGGAACCGGCCGCGCCCAGCACCGCCATCGGCACGACGGTTTTCGTATTGACGCAGGCCGACACGTCGCGCGCGGCCGTGCTGTCGCCCGTGTCCTTGTTCGGGAAATAGGTCGCGCCGAGCGAGACCGAAGCGGGCAGCCCGTCGATCGCCGCAATCAACGCGTCGCGCGTCACGTCCCACTTGGACTTTGGGTTTCGGCGCGTGCTGCCGGGCGCCGGGTCGTCCATCGAGCCGCTCGTGTCGATCACGAGCTCGAGCGCCGCGGGCAGGTTCTCGCCCTCGCTAGTCCAGCCGGTACAGGCCGAAGACGTGATCATTTTGACCTGATCGGCCGTGAGGGTGACCGTGCCACCGTCGTGGCTGCCGGTGAGCCCACTGCCGTTTCCGGAGTCACCGCCGACCGTGATGTTCGGACCACTACCACCCGAACCGTTGTTGCCCGAACCGTCGATCTGCGAATCCTTCGACGAGCCACAGCCGACGGGTAGAATGGCCAACGAGATCAGCGAAAGCGTGATCGGGGCAAACTTGAGCATGCTCTAAAAATCCTTCGGGCGCGGAGCCTGGGGGATCGACCACGGGATCGATACCTCGAGAGGTGAGGTGTCCCAGGGATCACGCCACGGCTCATACAGCCGCGAAGTGCGCTTTGCGCTACAGCCAGCGCGCTTTTCTCTGCCCACAGCGGAGAACGCCGGCTCCGCGGGCTCTGCGGGCGCCCACTCGATATCAGCGCGCGCTCAGCCCACCCGGCAGCTCGCGCGCTCGTCGGACTCAGCCGACCGCCACCAGTTGCAGCGGGTTCGGCTTCTTCGGTTGGGTCGCAAGCAGTTGCGCCAGCTCACCTTTGCACGAGCCACAGCCCGTGCCCGCGCGCGTGACCTGACCGAGCGCGGCCACCGAATCGGCACCGGCGGCGATCGCGGCGCACACCGCGCCCTCGGTCACCTTGTTGCAATTGCATACGACGCGCTCGCCCGAGGGCGGCGCCGCGCGCAGCTGGCACAAAAGCTCGAGCGGGTCTTCCGGCACTTTGTCGCCGCGATCGAACAGCTGCACGAGCGTGGCCGTGGCCGACGTATTGCCTACGAGCATGGCGCCGACCAGGCGGTCATCGCGAATGATGAGCTTGCGGTAAGCGTCACGCCGCTCTTCCACGATTTGCACGACCTGGTCGCCCTCGAGCTCCGGCTCCAGCGTGCCCATGGCCGCCACTTCCACACCCGCCACTTTGAGCCGCGTGTACAGCTTCGAGCCGCGGTAGCGATCTTGGGGTTTGGTGCCGCTCAAGACGTCCGCCAACACGGCCGCCTGCTCCCAAACCGGCGCCACGATGCCGTAGGTTTTGCCGCGGTGCTCCGCGCATTCCCCGAACGCGTACACGCCCGGCACCTCGGTCGCCAAGGTGTCGTTCACGAGGATGCCCTTGTTCACGGGCAGGCCGGAAGCGCGCGCGGTGTCGACGCGCGGACGCACGCCGCAAGCCAGGACCACCATGTTGGCAGAGAGCGACGTGCCGTCGTCGAGCGCGACGCCGGTCACGCGTTCGTCGCCGTAAATGCCTTCTACGGTGCGGCCGAGCCGCGTGAAGATGCCCGCGCGCTCGATCTGGCGAGACAGCATTTCGCCGCCGATTTCGTCGAGCTGCGCGTTCATCAAGATCTTGGCGCCTTGCACGACCGTGACGTGTAGTCCCATGTCGCTCAAGACCTTGGCCGATTCGAGCCCGAGCAGGCCGCCGCCCAGTACCACCGCACCGTCGCCCGCGCGCGCATAAGCGCGCATGCGCAAGCAATCGGCGATCGTGCGGTACACGAATACGCCGGGCCGGAGCTCGCCGTCTTCGCCATGCATGCCTTCGAGCGGCGGCACGAGCGGCTGACTGCCGGTCGCGAGGATCGCCAGATCGTACGGCCGGCTCTGGCCGTCTGCCAACTCGACGCGCTTTCGCAGCGTATCCAAACGCAGGACGCGCGCGCCCGAGGTCAAACGAATGCCGTGCGCGTCGTACCATTCCGGCGTCTTCGTGACGATCGCGTCCGGAGCCTCACCGGCCAGCACTTTACCGAGTAAAATGCGATTATATGCCCCGCCCCGCTCTTCGCCGAAGACCGTGATTTCGTAGCGGGCGGTGGCATCCCGACGCACGAGCTCGTCGAGCAGGCGGCAAGTGCCCATGCCGTTACCGACGATGGCGAGTTTTCGTTTGGACGTGTTCAAGATGGGGCTCGCTCGTTCAACGGGTGTGCGGAGGTAGCGCGACTTGAATTTTTCCGGCAGAGACGCGGATCGGATAGACCGCCAAATGCACGTTCGGGTCGTCCAAGCATTCGCCGGTCTCGAGGCTGAAGCTCTGCTTGTAAATCGGCGAGGCAATCTTCGGCACGCCCGCGCGGTCGCCCACGATGCCGCGCGCGATCACGTACGCTTCACTGAACGGATCGAAATTGGAGAGCGCCGCAAACAGGCCGTCCATCGTGCGAATGATGGCGATTTGCTCGCCTTGAACCAGGGCTGCCACGCCGGTGCCGGGGACCACGTAGTCGATGGGGCAGATCTCGTACCACTTCGTTTCTTCGACGCTCGTTCGTTCGTAGCCGATCACTTGCTGAGTGGACATGCTCGTTTTCCCAGAATTTACGCCGAATACACCGGCAAACGGATCTTCTTGGTTTCCAACATCGCTCTTTTTTCGGTCGGAGTGGCCGGGCGGTGTTGTTCGCGCTCGCGGACGAAAGCAACGCTCGGATCGGGCACATCCGTGTTGACGAACGCCTTGAAGCCGCGAAGCTTCTTCGGATTCTCGAGCGTGGTCTTCCACTCGCAGCGGTACGTACCGACGATGCGCGCCATGTCCGCCTCGAGCTCCGCCGCAATGCCGAGCCGATCATCGATCACGACGCTCTTCAGGTACTCGATGCCACCCTCCAAGTTGTTGAGCCAAGAAGCCGTGCGCTGCAGGCGATCGGCCGTGCGCACGTAAAACATCAAGAACCGATCGAGATAACGGACGAGCGTCTGTTCGTCGATGTCGACGGCCAAGAGCACCGCGTGCTGCGGCTTCATACCGCCGTTGCCGCAGACGTACAGATTGTAACCCTTTTCGGTGGCGATGATGCCGAAATCCTTGCTCTGCGCTTCGGCACATTCCCGCGCGCAGCCGGAGACCGCGCCCTTCAGTTTGTGCGGCGCGCGCAGGCCCTTGTAACGGTTCTCGATGCGCACAGCGGCGCCCACCGAATCCTGCACGCCGTAGCGGCACCAGGTGCTGCCGACGCATGATTTCACGGTGCGAAGAGCCTTGCCGTAGGCGTGGCCCGACTCGAACCCGGCCGCGACCAGCTCCTGCCAGATCGCCGGCAATTGGTCGAGCCGCGCGCCAAACATGTCGACGCGCTGTCCGCCGGTGACTTTGGTGTAAAGGCCGTATTTTTTGGCGACCTGACCGAGCGCGATCAATTGATCCGGCGTGACCTCGCCGCCAGCCAGCCGGGGCACCACCGAGTACGTTCCGTCACGTTGGATGTTGGCGAGATAGCGATCGTTGGTGTCTTGCAGACCGACATGCTCGCGGCGGAGCACGTACTCGTTCCAAGTCGAGGCCAAGATGGATCCGACGGCGGGCTTACAAATCTCGCACCCCTGACCGCGACCGTGGCGTTCGATCAGCTCGTCGAAGGAGCGGATCTCGTGAATGCGCACGAGGTGCGCGAGATCTTGCCGACTGTGCGGGAAGTGCTCGCACAGGTGGTTGTTCACCACCACGCCCGCGCGCTTGAGCTCGTGCTTCAGCAGCTGATCCACGAGCGACACGCACGAGCCGCAGCCGGTGCCGGCCTTGGTGCAGGATTTGACGTCGGCGATGGCCGTGATCTTCTGCTCGCGAATGGCGGCGCAGATCTGGCCTTTGTCCACGTTGTGGCAGGAGCAAATCATGGCCGCATCCGGCAAGGCGTCGACGCCGAAGCCGGACTTCGCGCCGCCCTCGCGCGCGTGGAGTACGAGCTCTTCCGGACGCTCGGGCAACTTCATCCCCGTCTGCACGTGGGCCAAGAGCTGGCTGTAAGCCGAGGCATCGCCGACCAACACGCCGCCGAGCAGCTGTTGCTTGTCCGCGGAGACGACGAGCTTCTTGTACAGCGACGACGCCTGGTCGAAGATGCTGATCACGCGCGCGCCCGGGGTGGTCGCGAACGCATCGCCGAAGCTGCCCACGTCCACGCCGAGCAACTTGAGCTTGGTGCTCATATCGAAGCCTTGGAAGGCGAGCGATTCGCCGGCCAAGGTGGCGGCAGCCACGTCGGCCATGCGATAGCCGGGCGCGACTAGGCCGTAGGTCTTGCCCTCGAATACCGCGCACTCGCCGATGGCGAAGATGCGCGGGTCGCTCGTGCGGCAAGCCTCGTCGATGGCAATTCCGCCGCGCTCGCCGATGGTCAACCCAGCGGCCCGCGCGAGCTCGTCGCGCGGGCGGATCCCGGCGGAAAAGACCAAGAGTTCGATCTCGATCTCGGTGCCGTCGGCGAAGCGTAGCCCGGTGACGCGTCCGTCCTCGCCGGCAATGATTTCGCGCGTGGTGGTGCTGAGGTGAACCTGCACGCCCAGCTCCTCGATGCGCGCGCGGAGCACCGCAGCGCCGATCTCGTCGACCTGTAGCGGCATCAAGCGCGGCGCAAACTCGATCACGTGCGTTTCTAGCCCGAGCGAGAGCAGCGCCTTGGCCGCCTCGAGACCGAGCAAGCCGCC
>Ga0068855_100001460_pt1 | contig 29509 bp, 28 predicted proteins | sample KBSCornC52_FD_66592 | JGI IMG/M metagenome (GOLD analysis project Ga0068855, IMG submission 66592) | Corn rhizosphere microbial communities from Kellogg Biological Station, Michigan, USA - KBS Corn C5-2 | ecosystem: Host-associated > Plants > Roots > Rhizosphere > Soil ... | reverse complement strand
AGCGCGATGAGCGCGTAGATCGAGCCGAGCGAAAGGCCGTTGATGATCTGCTGAAGGAACTGAGTCACGCGGATTTTTGCGCTGCTCCGCGGAAGCTACGGAGCGATCGAGGTTTCGAACTTCGCCTTGCCGCCTTCGATTTTGAGGACGACCGCGCTCTTTTGCGGATTGCGTTGTGGATCCATCGTGATCTTGCCCGTCACGCCTTCGAAATCCTTGGTCTGCGCGATCGCGTCGCGAATGGCGGTCGGCTCGTCTTTGCCTGCGCGCCGAATCGCATCCACGAGCACCTCGGCGGCTTCGTAGCCGAGTGCGCCGAGCCCGCTCGGGGCAACGCCGTATTTTGCGCTAAATTTGGCGACGAATTGCTTCGCCTGCTCGGTCGCTAGGTCGGGCGCGAAGTGGTCGGAAAAGTAGGAGCCGTTGATGGCGTCGCCGCCGATCTTGAACAGATCGGGCGAATCCCAGCCGTCGCCCCCGAGGAGCGGAACCTTGAGCCCCAATCGATCCGCGGTGCGCGCGATCGAGCCGACCTCGGAGTAATAACCGGGTACGAAGATGGCCTGCGCGCCGGTGCCGCGAATGGCCGTGACCTGCGCGCTGAAATCCGTATCACCCTGCGAGTACGACTGTTCGACCACGATCGTGCCGCCGAGCGCGGTGAATGATTTTTGAAACGCGTCCGCGAGCCCGATCGAATAGTCGTTCTTCACGTCTTTCAGAATAGCGACTTTAGAAAACTTCAGATTCTGGTGTGCGAACGTGGCCATCACCTTGCCCTGGAAGGGGTCGATGAAGCACACGCGAAAGATGTAGTCGCCGACCTCGGTCACCTTCGGGTTTGTGGATGTCGGCGAGATCATCGGGATTTTGCGCCGCTGGGCGACTCTGCCGCCAGCCAGGGACAGGCTGGAAGCGACTTCCCCGAGCACGGCGCTCACTTTCTCGACGTCGATCAAGCGGGTGACGGCGCTCGCGGCTTCGGCGGAATCGCCGCGCGTGTCGAGCGTGACGACGCGCAGCTTCTTACCGAGCACGCCGCCCTTGGCGTTCGCTTCCTCGAATGCGAGGCGGATGCCGCGGTCGGTATCTTGGCCGAAATGCGCCGTACTGCCGGTCATCGATGCGTAGTGACCGATGACGATTTCCGAGCCTCCGCCGGCGTTGCCAGTAGCGCCTCCGTCGGCTTGCTTCTTCTTGCAACCGACGGACACGCTCAACGCTGTGGCGCACAATCCAGAAATTAGGGTTCGTCGCGGGATCCGCATGCTCTCACTCCTCGGGCGCCGGCCCGATGCGTCGCGACGCTATCACAAGGCCCGTGTCCGGCGGGTACTGCCCGGCAGGAGGCAGCGCGTACGGCGCCCCGTTTACTTACAAGGGCGCAGTATTTTCAGGCCGTCGACCTCGACCTCGCACATGTGTGAAGCGGCGCTGTCCGCGCGTTTCGCAGGGGCTGCCCCGACGAGCTTGATCGTGACCTTCTGATCGCGCTGCGCGAGCACCTTTGCCGTGCCCTTCAATGCGCCCTTCGCGGCCTCGAACTCGAGCGTTTCGTTGGGGGTGGCGAGCACCTCACAGGGGGTCGAATCGCAGACTTGGAAGCCATTTTTCGACAAGGTGGCGCCCGTGGGCTCGCTGGAAACGTCGAGCCGAATCGCGTTTGCCGCAGTCACGCTGGCGGTGGCGAGCTCTGCGGATTTCGCACGCTCCGCGGATGACGCGGGAGGCGTGTTCGCGGCCGCGGTTTGGGGCGCCGAGATTGGCGAGGTTGCCACTTTTGCCACGCTCGGCGAGTTGACCTCGGCGCTCGGTACCGTGCTCGTCGTGCTCCGCTTGGCCAGGATTGCCGCGCCGCCGGCAGCGAGAATGACCACCACCGCCAGCACGGCCGCCAGGCCGCCGCGTGAGCGCGCAGCCGGGGAATGCGTGATGGTCTCGCCCCCGAGCAGCGTTTCGGCGCGGGCGAGCTCAGGCGCCGGTTTGGCCAGGGTTTCAGCGGTCTGGCGCGGGTTGGCAACCGCGGCCGCGCTGACGGCGCCCGGTACGAACTGCTGCGCAGTGGGCGTCCCAGGGCCGTGCGGCACGAACGGGATCGAGTGCTCCGCCAGCGAAGAAATGGTCGGCCGATAGCCGAGCGCGGCGGCGTCTGGAGTAGCGGTAATCGCCTGCGCCAGCTCGAGCATCGACTGATAACGAGCTACCGGATCCTTTTCCAGCGCGCGCATGATCACGGTCTGCAGCTGCGGCGAGATCGTCAGCTCCGGATAGACCGCGTTCATCGGCGGCGCGGGCTCGTTCAGATGCTTGGTCAGCACGCCCAAGAAGGTTTCGCCCGTGAACGGCACGGCCCCGGTGAACATCTCGTACATCATGATGCCGACGGCATAGATGTCGGCGCGCAGATCGGCATGTTTGCCGCTGGCTTGCTCCGGCGCCATGTACTCGGGAGTGCCGAAAATCATGCCGGTTCGCGTCAGGCGCCGCTTCGTTTCGACGACCGCGTCGTCCTTCGAGCGCAGTTGGGCGATGCCGAAATCGACGATCTTGACGATTTCTTCGCCGTCGGCCGTGCGCTGCAAAAAGACGTTTTCCGGCTTCATATCGCGGTGCACCACGCCGTTTGCGTGAGCCGCCGCGAGCGCACGACAGATCTGCATCGAGACGCGGATGCCCGTTTGCGCATCGAGCACGCGTCGGCGCGTGAGTTCGTCGGCGAGGTCGCAGCCCTCGAGAAACTCCATCGCCAGGTAAAAACAGCCGTTATCGAGCCGCCCGAAGTCGAACACGTCGAGCACGTTCGGATGTTTGATGCGTGAAGCGCTGATCGCTTCCTGCTGAAAGCGCGTGACGATGTCGCCTTTGCTGGCGTACTCGACGCGCAGGACCTTCAACGCGACGCGCTTCTCAATCGCGACGTGCTCGGCCAAGTACACTTGACCCATGCCGCCTTCGCCGAGCTGCCTGATGATGCGATAACGCCCAGCAGCCAGGGTTCCAATCAGCGCATCGTTTGGATCTATCATTGTACGCGGCGCGAGCTCCCAGCGAGAGCCGGCCTAGCCTGAAACCATAGCGTTCCTTCCGCGCACGGGCCACAGGCCTGTCGCTGCGTCGAAGGGCGGGCGCCGCTTGCACTTCTTCGGCGTGGGCGCGAGTGTCCGAGCTAGCAACGAAAGCCGCCCTTTGATAGGCTCCGCGGCCCAATGATCGTCGTGATGGAGCCCAATGCCTCGGACGCGGCGATTGAGGGCGTGATTTCATTCCTGGTCGCGGCCGGTTTCGACGTACATCGTTCGAGCGGCCAATTCCGCACTATCCTGGGCGTCGTCGGTGAAGTGACCGGCAACGACGTTTCAGTCGTGAGCGAACTCGAGGGGGTGGCCCAGGTGACTCGGGTGAGCGAGCCTTTTCGGCTCGCTTCGCGTCGCTTTCGCCAGCGTTCGACGGTAGTCGAGGGGCCTTGGGGCAGCATCGGCGGCGAGCGGCCCTGGATCGCGATCGAGCCGGTCGGGCCGCACGGCTTGCAGCGAAAGCGCGCCTCCGACGAAGACGAGGCTCCGGCTTCGACCGAGCTTCCCTATGCCGTTGCGGCGGGCAGGCCGTTCGACGCGGCTGTCACGCGCTCGCATTTGGCACTCGAAAACGTGGGCTCGCTCACTTGCCTGTCGATGCATCCGCAACCGCTGCAGCAAGCCTTTGCCGTGCGCTTCGTCGAGCGCGCGCCGAGCTGGGGCGCAAACTCATGGATCGGCGCGGCCGAGCGCGAGCTCGAGCGTGGCCAAGATCAGGTCGTGCTGCTCGAAGCAGGCGGCGAGTATCCGAACGGCGCGCGCACCTTCGAGATTGCGGCCATTGCCCGCGCGAAGATCCGCACCCATTTGCCGATCGTGGTGGACGTCGCCAGCATCGCTCAGCGCGCACGCTACTCGACGCCGGTCGCCTGCGCGGCGATCGCCGCAGGCGCAGACGGTGTCATCCTGCGTACCTGGGTTGGCCGGGAAGGCGATGTACCGCGAGTGCCGGCAACGCTGCGTTGGACCGAGGCGGTCGAGCTCGCCGAGCGTTTGCGTGAAATCGGCGCCGTCGTCCGAAAATGAAGCAGCTGACGGTGTTCGGCTTCGGGCTGGTCGGGGCGTCACTGGCTGCCGCGGTGCGCGAGGCCAGCCCTGAAATTCGGCTGATCGCCGTCGATGTGCCGGCGGTCGTTCACTCGGAGGTGGCGCGGCGCTTCGCGGACGAGCTGATCGAGAACGACGACCTGGCGCGCGTCCGCGCGGCGGCTGAGGCGTCGGACCTGTGCGTCATGGCGTCCCCCGTCAGTGTGATCGAGGCCGAGCTTCCCGCGCTGCTCGAGTATGCGCGGATCGTCACCGACTGCGGTTCGACCAAGCAATCGATCTGTCAGGCAGCGGCGCGCTCGCCGCGGCAGGCGCGCTTCGTCCCTGGCCACCCCATGGCTGGCGGTCCCGAGGGCGGAGCCGGGCAGGCTCGCGCGGACCTGTTCCAAGGCCAAACCTGGCTCATCTGCCCCGAAAATAGCGCGCCTGACGCAGTTCTCACCGTAAAGTCACTGATTGTGATGGTGGGCGCGAGCTGCGCGTCGATTGACGCCGCAGCGCACGATCGCGCGGTCGCCTACACCAGCCATGCCCCGCAGGTGCTGGCGAGTGCTTTGGCCGTCCTCGCGGCGCGCGCAGGCGCCGGTTTGGCCGCAGGTCCGGCGTTTCGCGGCACCACGCGCAGCGCGGGCGGCGCTGAGGTGATGTGGCGCGACATCTTCGCGGCCAATGCGGGCGAAGTTTCCCGAGTTCTCCGCCAGCTCTCCGCCGAGCTCGATGCCGTCGCCACGGGGCTAGAAGCGTCGCCGGTCGACACCGGCGTCGCGCTCGCGCTCTTGGCGGAAGCGCGCAAAGTGCGCTGAGCAGTCGTCAACAGCCGCCCGGGCTGGCAAAAGAATTGCTACACTGAGGGTGGATGTCCGCCGGTTTCAGATATTGGCCGTGGCTCGCGCTTGCAGCGATCGCGGTCGCTTGCAGTCTGAACCCGCAGCCCGAGCTGCCGGGCGCAGGGGGTGACGGCGCGGCTGCCGGAACGGGCATGAGTGCCGCTGGCGGAGGTCCGGTGATCAGCGGTGGCGGCTCCGGCGGCGCACCGAGTGGCTTCGGCGGGGCGAGCTCCGGAGCCGGGAACCCCGGGAACTCTCTTGGCGGAGCAGGCGGAAGCGGCGCAGCCGCTGGCGGTGCCCCCGGCGCCGCCGGCGAACCGAGTGAGGCCGGAGCAGGCCCTGAAGCGGGCGCGGGCCCCGTCCTCGGGGTTGCCGGCGCCCACTGATCGGAAAGCCCTGGTTTGTGCCAACGTGTGCCGCGCCGCATAATGGGCGCTGGGCCTGATCAGCTAGTTCCGCTGGCGTGATGCGTGCTACCACCGGCGGTGTCGATGCGAATCCGTTGGCACAAGTCGTGGCTCCTCGCGCTCGCGCTCAGCGCGTGTTCGCTGAACCCCCAGCCTGACTTGCCGCTCACCGGGAGCCACGGAGCCGGCGGCTCTGGCGGAGGGGACTTGAACGCGGGCACAGGCGGCAGCCCATCCGCGACCGGCGGCTCGCGTGGCTCCGCGGCGGGGGCCGGCGGCTCCGCAGTCGATGTCCCCACCCCAGATGCGGGCACGCCCCCGGGTGAAGGCGGCGCGCCCGGCGAAGGCGGAGCGTCCAGCGAAGGCGGAGCATCCGGCGAGGCCGACGCGCTCAGCGCTGCGGGCGCACCCGCGCTCGGCTCGGCCGGCTCAACCCGTTGAAAGAGTGAGCCGGGGATTTTTGATGGTCACGCGCGGAGGCGCAGCTCGGCGCAGCCTTCGGCGTCGCTGGGCGCCCTTCGCTCAGCTCGCGCCCGGCCGCATCATGTAATGGTCGAGCACGTTCGAGATCAGGTCGGCCAGAATGCCGTCTGCCACCCGCAAGCGGCGGCTGAGCTCCCGCGCCAAATTCAAGACAATCAGCGAATAGGAGCGCAAATCGTAGCGGTACAGCGCGTCCAGGTCGGCCGCGGTGATGCGCAGGAGCCGCGACGGTGCCAACGCGCGGACGGTTGCCGAGCGCGGCTGAATGTCGACGATGCTCATCTCGCCAAACCAATCGCCCGGCCCAAGCAGCGCGACGCGTGACTCGGTCGACCGCTTGCTCTTCTTCAGCACTTCCATCTCGCCGTTCATCACCACGAACATGGCGTTCGCGTCGTCGCCTTCGCGGAACACGATCTGCCCGGCATCGGGAGTTTGGACGGTCAGCGTGTCGGCAAGGTGAGCGATCACCTCGTCGCTCAGCGCGCCAAACAAGCCGATGTTGCGCAGCTCGGCCGGGTTGAGGCTATCCGAGGGAGAATTGCTCATGGCGTTCGGCTCTCCGGCCACTTCTATCGCCGATCGCCTGCGCGTCAAATACAAGCCGAGCGTTCGGCGCTAAACCCTCGCGAAATATCGCTTTTGAATCGCTGTGCCGCACTCGAGCTCGAACGGCGCTCAGCCGTGCTCGTAGATGAGCGGCGCACGCTGCCGGCAGTATTCGGAAATCGCCGCCAGATCTTCCGAGCTCAGGCCGCTGAACGCGACGCCCATGCCCGGCGGCGCATCGTCGCTCGGCGCCCGAGTCCAACGCACCACCCCGTCGATTTCGAGCGCGTGGCCGCTCGGTAGCACGAAAAACAGCGTCAACCGGCTGCCAGGCGCGGCCGGCTGATGCGTGCTGACGAACACGCCTCCCGCCGAGACGTCGTAGCTCAGCCCCGCGTAGAAATGGGACTCGCTAAATAGCCCAATCTCCACTTGGATCACCGCGCGTGGCCCAGAGTCGCCGCGGCGCTCCGTCCCGCTGAACGAGGGACTCTTGCGATTGGCAGCGCTCTGAAGCTTCGCCAAATCGCTGTCAGTGAGCGCGCCGGGCGGAAGCACATCACGCCGCGGTCGAGCGTGAGAGCGGGACAGCGGATACAGCATGGCGAGCGTGCGCGCCACGCTTTGCGCCGGCTCGTCGAGCGCCGGATCCCTTCGCCGAGCTTCGTGCAAACGGCTCAGCGCGCGCGTCAGCTCATCGATCGCGGTGCCGACAAAACTCACGGCAGCCTCGTCGGTCAAGGCCTCGTTTTCGAGGCGATAGAGCGCGTTCGCCGCAGCGGCCAACTCATCAATCGGCAAGGAAAGCGACGGCGCTCGTGATTCGATCAGCTGCACGGATCCGAGCGCGGCGGACAGTGCAACACGCGCCCGACGCGCGGGCAGCGCCGCGGCCACGCGGCCAAGCATGGCCGGCGGCATGGTCAGAAGTTCTTGTTGAACACCACGCGTGGTCGCGCCGGACCGGCGTAGTCTTCGACGCTCGTCACGGTCCAGCCGGTGGCGCGGTGAAAGGCAATGGAGCCTTCATTTCCGCTGGTCGTAATCGCCTTGAGTCGGGTGCACCCCGCCGCACGCGCGTCCTCTTCGAAGGTCTGATAGAGGACCTTGCCCACGCCGCGGCGGCGGTAATCCGGGTGAATGCCGACCAGGTGCACATAGCCGGTTTTTGGCGGCCCAGGCGCGACGAAGCCAAGCAGAAAGCCAACCAGTATTCCGTCGTGTTCCACGACTCGCGCCATCGCGCCGAGTTCGTAAAAGAAGATCGGGTGCGCGAGAGCCGTCGTCGGCCCGCCCCACCAGCGATCGATGATCTGCACGATGTGATCGTAGTCTTGCTTACCGAGTGGCCGAGTGATCATTGGCTCAGTCTGCGCAGCGGCGGGAAGATTCAGGTTTGAGACGTTACCGTGAGAGTAACACGCATTTCAGACCGAACCGCCAGAAAGCGCCCTCTCGGGCGACCCACAAAAAGGACTCACCCGCGGCCTTCCCGCGATCGGCTATGCCGAGGTGCGGAGCGATGGCGCTGGCCGGGGAAGAGCGCGTCGGCTATCTCTCCTCGGGACGCCTATGGCTAATGAGATCCGCATCGCCCCATCGATCTTGAGCGCCGATCTCGGACGGCTGGCCGAAGAAGTGAAGGAGGCCGAGCTCGCGGGCGGAGACTGGATCCACGTGGACGTGATGGACGGCCGGTTCGTGCCGAATCTCACTCTGGGACCGCTGATCGTGCGCGCGGTGCGCCGGGCCACCAAAGTTCACGTCGACGTACATCTGATGATCGTCGAGCCCGAGCGCTACATCGAAGCATTCGCCGACGCGGGCGCCGACTCGATCAGCGTTCACGTCGAAGCATCACCGCATCTCCAGCGCACCCTGAATCACCTGCGAGAGCTCAAGGTTCAAGCCGGCGTGGTCCTGAACCCGCACACCGACGAAGGTTTTCTGCGCTACGTCTTGTCCGACTTGGATCTCGTGCTGCTAATGACCGTAAACCCGGGCTTTGGCGGTCAAAAGTTCCTCACCCATGTCTTGCCGAAGATCGCCGCAGTTCGGCGCATGATCGACGAGGCCGGCGTGCAGATCGAGCTCGAGGTCGACGGCGGCATTGCGCCAGACACCGCGGCTCAGGTCGTCGCGGCGGGCGCTCGGATGTTGGTCGCGGGCAACGCCGTCTTCGGGCAGCCTGATCGCAGGGCAGCGATCGCGGCTCTGCGCGCTGCTGCGCAAAAATGAGCTGGCGTGCGAGCGGCGCCGCCGTCGTGGCCAGCGCGGTGTGGGCTTGCAGCGCGGCTCAGTCGGCCAAGCGTCCGCCCTCGCGGCTCCCTGCGACGAGCCCAGAAATTCGCGAGGCTCGCGGGCGGCCATCGCTCGCTCGAACCAGCGAAGCGCCTCCCGCCGAGTCCGGCGCAACCGCGGAGCAAGCGGTCGCTCGCGCGCTCAAGTACGTCTCTGCGCTGCGCGAGCTGCCAGCGACGAGCGCGGTAAAGGGGCAAGTCATCTCGCGCGACGCGATGGTTGGCTACGTCGAGCGCGACTTGAACGCGGAACTGCCGCCGGCGGTCGTGACCGCGTCCGGCGAAATCTTGTTTGCTTTGGGCACGGTCCCCGCATCCTTCGACTACCGCAAAAGCCTTTTGGACGTGATGCGCGCCGAGCTGCTCGGCTTTTACGAGCCGCACGAAAAGACCATGTTTCTCGGCGCAGATTTGCACGGCCAGGAGCTCGACTCGACGCTCTGGCACGAGCTCGTGCACGCGCTTCAGGATCAGCATTACGGGCTCGAGAAGCTGCTCACTTTCGCGGACGACGCGGGCGATTGGCAGAGCGCCGTGCACGCCTTGGCCGAGGGGGATGCGACCAGCGCGATGCTCGACGCCATGTTCGCACCCAAAGGAGCGCACGCGCCGGATCTGCCTGATTCGGTGATGGATCTTCAGGGCGCGCTTTCCACGGGGGCAGTGGCGCAAGTCCCGGCCATCATCAAACGATCAGTCGTTGCGCCGTATTTGGACGGCTTGTCGTTCGTCAATTCGCTGCGCCGCCGCGGGGGTTGGGCTGCGGTCGACGGCGCTTGGGCTCGCTTGCCCCGAAGTACCGAGCAGGTGCTGCACCTCGACAAGTACGACGCGAATGAGGGCTTCGCGACGCTGCCTGCTCTCGAGCCGCCATCTGCGGCGCTCAGCCACGCCACCTACAGCGACATCTACGGCGAGGAGACGCTTCGGGTGCTGTTCGAAGAATGGATGCCGGCCGGCGCGGCTCGCGAGGCCGCCAGCGGTTGGAACGGCGATCGCGTCACGGCCTTTTCGGACGGCGAAGTCAGCGCAGTGGCCTGGGTCATTCGCTATGACAGCGATGCCGCAGCGTCGCGGGGCTTGCACGCCTTTGCCCGGGGCGCTCTTGCACGCGAGGACCAAGGGCTCGACCCGCGGGGTCGTTTGGCCGAGTTCGTCTCAGCCCACGATGCGGCGCGTGAGACGCGGGCCGGACATCTGTGTCGCGAGCGGCACACTCGGGGCCCGTTTGCCCTGCTTGAGCGTGCGCGTGATCTGGTCGTCACCCTGGGTCCTTTTCGACGAAACTCGGGCTCAGTTGCGGCCGAAGGGGATTGCGCTGCCGCCGTGAAGTGGGCCACCCGCCTCGCGGCGCAGGTAAAGACCGTCAAATAGCGCGATCTCTCGTTGAGCCGAGCGGGTCAGTTCGGACCTCGTTCATGGGTCACCTCTGACCGCGGCCCACTCGACAAACCGGGACTAACTGCCCGATATGGGACCATTGAGCCTTGCACCGTCGTTGGCACGATGCGTGCTTTATCCGATTGCGAGAAACGAAGTGCTCGCCCAAACGTTGATCCAACCGGTAGAGGCAAACTTGGCAAATTCGGAAAACACCGCAAGAAAGAGTCGCAAGCCGCGCTCCTCGGTCGTTAGCTCCGCGGCTGCCGGCGCCTCGTGGATGGCCCTGCTGGCAGCAACGAGTCTCGGCGCCGTATCGGTCGAGCGCATGCGCGCCGAGGTGTCTGCCCATGATTTGGTGGCCCCGACCAGCGCCGGGTACCGGTTGATCGTCCAATCCTACGCGCGAGAGAGCGTGGGTGCCGATCAACTCCCGAGCGCGGGGCAACGCCCGCTCGCTTCCGCACAGCGTGCGGTCACCGCTGAGGAGCTGGCCCGCGGTGTTGCCGTCGATGTCTTGCAGATCGACCAAGCTCGCCCTCAGGAACAAGCGCCAGTCATCGTGGCGTGGATTGAGCACGGCGCCCCCGACCTCGAGTTTGACGCCCTGCGCGCTCGTCCGAGCCGCGGCGCCGTGTACGGCGTTGCCCAGACTTCCGCCGGGTCCGCACAGGTCGTCCTGCGCCGGCAAAGTGCCTGAGCGGGCACTTGTCCGCTGCCCGTAACAGTTGTTACGCCGCAGCGCGCTCGTTTGGAGGCCGCTGTTGGCGGATCGCTCGAACGCGACGGGCGAAATCTCGCCGTTCTTCGGGCGTGAGTGCGACACCTCCGAACCGAGCGAGCAGGTAGCGTTCGGTCAGGGCCAGCGCTTCCGCGCCGAGCGGATGCCCCATCGCGGCAAGGGCCGCGGCGTGGGCTCGCGGCGGGGTTCCGGTCGGCCGGGTTAGGCCACGCGCCGCCAGGGCCGCCTCCAGCTGGCGGTAGAGCTCGACGCTCTCGCGCGCCTGGGTTTCACGCTCGCTCGCGGCGCGCACCGCGGGGGATAGCGCGCGCCTCCGCCGCTTCCACCAGACTGCGCCGTAGGCCGCCACCATCAGCCCGATCACGCCGAAGAGCAGCGATCGCGGGGACGACAACAGCCGGCCCACCGCGCCAGGGCGATCGCGGAGCGCGCTGTAGCTACGGTGGACCGAGCGCAGAATTCCCACCTGCTGTTTCAGGTCATAGCCGATCACGTGCCGGTTCCAACGTTGCGTCGTGGCCTCCACGAAGTCGCGCACGAACGCCAAGAGTCCCGTGATGTCGCTCTGCGGTGCGGCGTTGGCGGGCGGCGTCGGGTCGAAGCGCGTCCAACCCGAGTCATCGAGGTAGACCTCGACCCAGGAGTGAGCGTCGCCCTGCCGCACCGCATACGAGCGCGCGAAACGATTGTACGTGCCGCCGATGAACCCCGTGACGTTGCGGGTTGGCACACCGAGCGTGCGCAACATCACGGCCATTGCGGTCGAATAAAATTCGCAGTGGCCGCGTCGCGATACGAACAGAAAATCGTAGAGCGGGTTTTTGGCGCCCCCCGACGGAGAATCCACGTCGTAGCGGTAATCCTTGCGCAGCCGAGCCTCGATCAGTCGCGCTTCTAGGCGCGGATCGGTCGTATTTCCCACCCAGCGGTGCGCAAGCTCGGCAACTTGCGGCGGGAGGTCGTTCGGCAGAGTCAAATAGCGTCCGCGCTCGTTCGGGGCGAGTGGCCGCGAGGTCGCCTCGTCCGCCGCGGCGAGCGACACGTCGTAGCGAAGCCCGCGCTCTTCGGTGCTCTTGTACGTCAGCGAGCCTTCGGGGCCCGCGGTCAGCTGCGGGACGTTGGCCAACATCGGCAGGCCCTGAACCGACACGCTCAGCGCGACCGCGTCGGGAGGCAAGAACACGACGGGCGGCTCGATCGGTTCGAGCTCGATTTGCATGTGCCGGTCGCGTGCTGCCTCGGGAAATCTAAGCAGGCGGATGAGTCGGCCACGTTGGTCGATGTGGATCGTTCCGCCGGCGCTTCGCGACCAGCTCTTGCCCTGATAGCTGTCGAACGCGGCTCCTCGCAGATAGAGGGCCAGGCGCGGGGGCGATTCCTTGGGCAAATCCGGAACTTCAACCCGCATCACGATCGTCGGGTCGCTGCGCAAACGCCCGACGCCGCCGAGGTCCACGTGCTCGGTGAAGCCCACCATGCGCTCGGCCTTTGGGTGACTCAGCATCAGGAGCGATAGCCCGACCCGCGGAAATGCCACGAACAATGCCAGCGTGAAGAGGAAGATCGGCACCGATAGCAGGCAAGTGAAGACCAGAAAGGAGCGGCCAATCACCCGGCGGCTGCGCAAGATTCTGGGCACGTCGACCGGAAGACCGGTGCGATCGCGCGCTCCCTGGCGATAGTTGCCTTCGACTTCGCGCCGTAAGTGGCTGAGGACGAGCGCGCCGGGCGCGACCACCAAAAAACCGAGAAAGCACAGGCCGTACGCGAGCCCGCTGCCCAAGACCGTCGCGGCGATCAAGTGGAGCAGCGCGAGCACGATGACCTGCTGATCGTGCGCCGCGCCGCGCCGGGTGGCGAGGCGAATCACCTGTAGACCCGCGGCGAACTCGACCGCGGTCTCCAGCAGGTTGGCGTTGAGGAACAGGCGCACGGCCTGCACGCCGAACAGCGCCAGCGGGAGCACGACCGCAATGCGCCGGGCAAAGGGGCGATCTTGGAAGCTCTCTGGGATCGCAACGGCCACCATCATCCCGACCAAGATAGCGACCGTCAGCCAGTGGTTCAGCTCGCCACTCGTGACCAGAGCGAGCAAGCCGAGGGCCGCGAGGCTGTCGGTCATGATTCGGTGAATCAGGCCGAATCTCATGCGGGTTCCTCGTGCTCCGGGGGGTGCGGAGCGGGCATTACGGCAGGCTTTGCTTCGAGCAGCGCCAAGAAACGCAATACGGGATCGGCGCCCACAGCGGTCGTGGCTCGAACCCGTTCGCCGGACCGGGTTCGCACTGTCACGCCATCGCCGCGCTTGATGTGCGCCACTGCTCGCGACGCGACGTCGCGGATCCGCCGCTCGAAGCGCGCGGTCCAGTCTTCGTCCGGGACGGAGCCGGGGTGAGTCGAATCGATGGCGTATGAAACGTCGCGCCGAACCTCGCGCGCCCGCTCGCGCACGATCATTTGCTCGACGCTCTTTCGCCAATAGATGTCGCGCGGGTCGTCGCCCTCGCGCATCAAGCGCAGTGACAAAATCTCGTCACCCGAGCCGCGTCCGAGCGCGGAGTTTCCGCCCAAGCGATCGCCCGGCAGGTTGCTCGGCAATACCACGGCATCGACCGCCGGATAGATGATGAGGTCCCCTTCAGCCGCCAGCTCGCGCGATTTTTCGAATAGACCGAACGGAAACCGCGTGGCGACACGGAAGCCCACGTGACGGTCTCGGCCGCGCCGCGCCGGCGTACGCCGATACGCCGCAACCTGCGCGGAACGCGGGCTAATTTTCAGGAAAAAGCAGCGCTTGTCAGCGGGCTGACCTGCCCGCAGGTCTTCGACCTCGATCGCGTACGAAGGAATGCGCCGCTTGTGATTGAAGACTTCGATCTCGACCAAATGCGGTCGTGCGACTTGGGCCCGGGGTGGCAAACGCCGCACGACGGTGAGCTCGCGCAAGCTGAGCTCGCTCAGCACGCCCGAGACCACGATCATCGACAGCAGCATGCCAAGCAGCAGATAGAGCAAGTTGTTGCCCGTATTGATCGCCGCAAAGCCGACGCCAAAGGTAATGCCGATGAAATACTTGCCCTCGCGAGTGACTTTCAGTTTCCTCGGCGGGCGGAAAAGCCGCCGGGCGCGGGTCATGAACAGTTCGGTGCGGCTCGGTAGCAAGGGCGACGTCGCGGCCGCCCGTGCGCTCGGCCCGCTAGGGGGAGCGTCGGGTGTGGTCGGTGCATCGCGCGCCGTACTTGCGTCTGTCACGGCTCCCCCGGGCGGTTAAAGCGGTACAGGGACGCGCGCGATGACCTCGCGAATGGCAGCTTCGGTCTCTTCTCGGGTCGGGGCGTAACCCTCGGCGTGGGCGGCGAGTCGCACGCGGTGAGCGAAGACCGGCACGGCCAGGCTGTGGATGTCGTCGGCGATGCAGTAGTTGCGGCCGTTCAGCAAGGCGCGAGCGCGTGCGGCGCGCGACAGATTCATGCCCGCACGCGTGCTCGCGCCGAGCGCCAGGACGGGGCTACCTCGAGTTGCGGTGATCAGCGCCTGCAAATACGCGCCGAGCGCGCCATCCGTCGTCACGCGGTCGACTTCGCGTTGCAGGCTGACGAGCGTTTTTGGATCGAGCACGACCGGAACATTTTGAATTCGGTCGTGATCCGGCTCCAGCATCAGCCGCATTTCGACTTGGGGCGGCGGGTAACCGATGCGGATCCGCATCATGAAACGGTCGAGCTGGGACTCGGGCAGCGGAAAAGTTCCGGCGAAATCTTGAGGATTTTGCGTGGCGACGACCAGAAACGGCTCGGGCAAGGGATGCGTTTTGCCGTCGAGCGACACTTGCTCGTCGCTCATTGCCTCGAGCAACGCCGATTGGGTGCGCGGGCTCGCACGATTGATCTCGTCGGCCAGAAGCACGTTCGAAAAGACCGGACCGTGACGGAGCACGAATTCGGAAGTGCGTTGGTCGAATACGGAGACGCCGAGCACGTCGCTCGGCAGGAGATCACTCGTGAATTGCACGCGCCGCATCTCGCCGCCGACCGCTCGCGCCAGCGCGCGCGCCAGGGTTGTCTTGCCGACGCCGGGCACGTCCTCGATCAGAATGTGCCCGCGCGCGATCAGTGCGATCAGCGCGAGCTCGACGACTTCGGATTTGCCCTCCAGGGCACCTTCAACGGCACGGCGCAAGTCGAGCAAATGCTCGAGACGTTGAGCAGGCACCGCCAGGGCAGAAGAACTCATACGACCGCCATGTTAGCATGCGTTCATCGGAAACTGGGTCAAGCCAAAACAGCCATGTTTTCGCAGAGTTCAACGCAGAAGCGCCAGCCTGGGGGCTCAAATCCGACACGGGCGAGCAGTTGCGTCCGGAAAATCCGGGGCCTTGTCGGCCCAGCTTGCTGGAATGGGCGCAAAAGGAAACGGGCGTGATCGAGCACATTGAAGTTCGCGCGGTGACTCGGCTGTTTGGAGCAACCCCGGCGCTACGGGCTGTCAACGCGCGTTTCGATGCGGGCACGATCACCTTTCTGGAGGGCCCGAACGGCGCTGGCAAAAGCACGCTCTTGGCGGTGATCGGGACGGTGCTCAGCCCGACGTCCGGCGAGGTCGTGTATCAGCCGCTCGGCGTCGAGCTCGAGCGCGTGCGACCGCACATCGGTTGGGTGGCGCATGAGTCGCTCTGTTATCGCGAGCTCAGCGCGCGACAGAACGTCGAGCTTGCTGCGCGTGTCTACGGGGTCGACGTGGAAGGCGCGTGGGAGCGAGTTGCCGAGCGCGTGGGCGCGAGCGCGCTCTCTGATCGCCGCGTCGGGACGCTCTCGCGCGGTCAGCGCCAGCGAGTCGCGCTCGCGCGCGCTCTGGTACATGATCCTGCTCTTTTGTTGCTGGATGAGCCATGGTCGGGGCTCGATCGCGCGAGCGCCGAACACTTGCAGCAAGCGCTGATCGAAGAGCGGGCACGCGGGTCGGTGGTGATCGTGGTCAATCACACCGACGGCTTGGCCGAACGGCTCGGCGCTCGTTGCGTCCGCTTGGAGAACGGGCGCGTCGTGCAGAGTTAGAACGCGGACTCGTGCGGCGTCGCCAACAAGCTTCGAACCAAGTCGCGGATGCCGGCGTCCTGATGACGTCCGAGCACCGCAGTCGGGCTGGTGATACCGAGCAGGCGCAGCTCTGCGGCGTTGCTACCGGTGCTCGCGTCCGGCTCGCGCGCGGCGCTCAGCACCACGTGATCCGGTGTCCGGCCGCCGGCGCGCATCGCCACGAGGGTGGCGGTGAGGTCGTGCAAAACGCCGAGCGAGTCGCTGGCAACCAGTACCCATATGGCGGGGTCCAACGCGGTTGCCAGATCGAAATTCGTGGCGTCCGAGGCGAGGGGAGAAAAGACACCGCCGGCTGTTTCAATAACCCGCCAAATGGCCCTGTGTGGCGCTACATGTGGTGTCACTGCGCTTTCCACATTTTCGAGCCACTGGCGAGCCGCTGAGACTTGGATCTGAGTCCCAGTTCGGCGTGCCGCCAGGTGCGGTGAGATCGGCTCGGCGAGTGCATAAAGCGGATGCGGCGCTGCTGCGGCCAATGACCCTGAGGCAGCCAAGAGATGCGCGTCCGAGCCCGGCCCAGCGAGCCCGGAGATCGGCTCGATGCCCGTCTCGATTGGCTTTAGTCCAATGCACGCCAGGCCTTCGGCGCGGAGTTCTCTCAATAGCGCAGAACTCACGCGCGTCTTCCCCACACCAGTTCCGCAACCGAGAACTATCACTCGCGGCATGCTGCCTCCGTCGCGTGGGCCAAGCGGGCGATTTCATCCCCGCTCATCGAGCCCTTCACGGTCAACCGCAGGCGCGCGGAACCCACTGGGACTGTCGGCGGCCGCACGGCGTGTGCGAGAATGCCTACTGACTTCAAGCGTGCGGCGGCGACGGTCGCGCGCTCGTTTTCGCCGAGAATCACCGACACGATGGGCCCGAACGATCCATGGACGAGCGTGAGCCCCGCCTTAGTAAGCGCGGCGCGTAACCCTTGCGCGTTGGCCCGCAGGCGCGCCCGAGCATCGTCCGCCTCTTGAGTCGCGCATACCTGACTTAGGCTGAGCTCAGCATGCGCCGGCGAAAGCGCGGTGGAGAAAACGAAACTGCGCGCTCGGTTCCAGAGGTATCGCCGCAACAGACTCGAGCCCGCGACGAATCCACCGTGCGTGCCGACCGCTTTTCCCAGCGCGCCAACCAGGATGTCCGGGCGAATTCCCAGTTCCGAACAGCGTCCCGAACCGTGTGCGCCAAATACGCCGAGCGCGTGCGCCTCATCGACAATCAGACACGCATCCTGCTCGTCGCAAAGGCGGCGCAATTCCAGGAGGTCCGGGCCGTCGCCGTCCATGCTGAAGTAGGACTCCGTGACGACCCAGCAGGCTTTGGCGGCGCTCGCCCGGCGCAGCGCGGCCTTCACGGCTTCAATCTCGAGGTGCGGCACGACCACGACCTCGGCCTTTGAGAGCCGCGCTCCGTCGATCAGGGACGCGTGATTGGCCGCGTCGGAGATGATGACCGTCCCTTCCACACCCAAAGCGGAAATCAGCCCCAGATTCGCGGCGTACGTCGACGCGAACAAGAGCGCCGACTCTGCCCCGACCCAACGCGCCAGCTCGGTCTCGAGCCGCACGTGCTCGACGACGGTTCCATGGATGAGTCGCGAAGCGCCAGCGCCAGCCCTGCCGGATGTTTCACGTGAAACGCAGCGTTGGGCGAGCCCAAGGTAGTCATTGGACGTTGCGTCGAGCAGTGAGAGACCCAGCTCGGCAGCACGAGCTTCCACCGTTTGCCGTTCACGCCCGTCATCGGGTTCCCGTAGCAGGCCACTCTGGCCGAGGTGGTCGAGCGTGGCGGACAAGAAGGACTCAAATCTCACCGCGCCTTCCCTAGCACCGCTCGTGGCGCGCGAGAGCCGATTCTGCGCGGACCGAGAAGCGGGCTCCTTTGCGTTGGCGAAAGGTGACCGATCCGTCTGCGTCTGTGATCGGTGACCGACCGTGTTGTGCGGGAACTTAGTGAGCGTGGGCCGAGTGTCGGGGACCCAGACCGCCGGGTATTGGGCGCGGGATCAAATCGGGCGGCGAGCGATGCGTCGTAGCGCCGTCTTCTCGGACGGCAAATTCTGAACGAGTCGGCTCGTGCGCGAAGTGGTTTTGTACTGCAGTGCCGCCGAGAAGCGCTCGTGCGGCGGTGAGAGTAGCCGACAGTGGGCGGTGTTCCTGCGAGATTCAGCTCCGGTGAGCAGCGGGAGGTCCCAGCGGCAGGAGGTCCCAGCGGCAGGAGGTCCCAACGGCGGGCAATCATCAGGACGAAACCAGGTGGCTTTGTACCCCTTTCGTTGCTTTCAGCTCGCGAAGCTCCGGGTTTGAGGCTGCCAGGTGATGCGGTGCCGGATCTAGGCTGGACGTGGATTCGGCAGCGATCAGGCCAAAGCCTCCTGACGAGGACGGTGGCGTTTGACACCGGTGCGGGGGACCAGTTGCAGCCGGATCAACTGGGCCGCGTGCGACTTCAAAGAAGGAGTGAACCCACGACGCAACCCTGCAGGCACAGGCATCGGCGCGCACAAGGCCGCCCGAGTGAGCCAAGTCTCGCACCGACCCAACGAATTGGTTCCCGACGTGCCCCGCGCCGAACAGCGGCGCGAGCGCCAGCGGCGGCTGGGGCAAGACGCATTAGCGAATCCTCCGAGACATGTCTCAGCTCAGCGAAAATCGAGCGCGGGAGACGAGCTTATGCGGCGGCGATCCACGGTTAAGCGGTGACGGGCGTCGACGCACGCGAAGCGCACCGGCGCGCTTGCCGTCGATTAGAACTCGGATTGGACTTGAGCGCGGAAATCGGACGCTGTCCGCGGATTTCGCGCCGCCGTGCGGGCTCAGCGAACCTCCGCACGCCTCAGGTAGCCGTCTCTCTCAAATCGGCCGACCGCCGACTCCGCCTCGCGTGCGGGTGGCGCCGCAGTTGTGGAAGGCGGACACGGCTCCGAGCAAAGGGCTGCGTCATGCCTCCGCGTCGAAGACGATATGCCTCAGCTGATCGCGGGCCGCCCGCGGAAAGATGCGTTCGGGATTTAGAATGCAGCGTCCGTTTCGGCGTGGCGAGCTCGATCGGCAGTGCAAGTAAGACTGCTGTTGGCGCAGGGCGCGTTGCTCACCCAAATAGTCAGAGCACTTGAATCGCCCCCGCAGCGGCAAAGGAGCGGGCGGGTCGCCACGGTGCAGCGTCCGTGGGAGCCCGCATCTCCTTACGCTTCCGTCGTGTAGTGCCCCGACCGGCGCGGACCTCGTGCGGGCCGAAGTTGTGCGCTTGCTGCATCCGTCTCCGGAGCAAACAGGGCAGCAACGCGGAGACATGCGTCTTCCCCACGCTTGGTGTCACGCCCGAGCTCGCCTCGAGGCATGCAACCCGAGCTCGCGCCCCGACCCGAGCTCGCCCCGCCGCACGGGCGTTGGACAACCTGTGCCGGCGTGCGCGAACAGTCTCCTTCCACCAGTGTGTTTCACGTGAAACAGATGAATACTCAAGCGTACTATTATCTTGGATTGAATCCTGATGGGTTACAGGCTCCCTCCAGCCCCTTACACATCGCATTGATATGCACACGTCTTATTGTCCTGAGCTCTCGTGGCCAATGTCTTCCCAGTGCCCTCGGTACGTCATTGAGATAGGCTTCTCTTAATGAAGCACGGCGTTGCCCTCACTCCTGCGCCAAAGCGGGGTCACTACGACCGCGCGCTGAGCCGGTACGAGCGCCAGGCCGTTCAGCGCGAACGAGTGACCACCGCGGTCGCCGCTATTGCGGCGGCTGGCGGCGAGCTCAGTGTCGGGAGCGTCGTCGAACGCGCGGGAATCGGACGGAATACATTCTACGAGTATTTCGACGACATTGAGCATGCGTTGGCCACGCTCCGTGCTCGGACCCTGCAGGAGTTGGACGCGCGAATTCAGCTCGCCCTCAGAGCTGCTCGAACGCCGCTCGAGCGAGTGCGTGCATTGGCACGCGCTTGGGCGGACAGCGCTCTCGTTAACCCCGAGCTCACCTCGCTGGTGCTGCGTGCTCGGCTGCCGGAGCGCGACGCACCACTTTCGCCGCTCGGCTGGCACCTCGTGTACGTGCTCGAACAGGAGACCGAGTCGCGAAGCGCTTTGCCGGGCCTCGCCGATCGATACCGGTTGTTGGCCGTGGCAGCAGCGTTCGACGCGGTCACCTTCAGTTGTTTGGCAGCGCCGTCGCAAAAGACCAACCTCGCGCTGGTGCTTGCCGAGCTTGCTTTGCGCCTGCTGCGCTGAGTTTCACCAGCTGTGGGGCCAGTGTGTCTTAGATGTGGAAAACCTGAGCACGGCTTGGCAGTGGCGTGAGCGGCCGGTTCTCCGCGGTGATTTGGCGCCGTGAAGCATTTCCATCGCACGGCTGGGGTGCTAGCGTCCGCCGGGCATGCCAAAAGGTCCGGTCGAGCTCCGTGTCGGGGGGCAGACCTACCGCGTCCTCGCGACCGCGGATGAGGCCGACTTGCACCGTTTGGCGGATGTCGTGGATGACCGTCTGCGCAAGCTGACCGCACCCGGCCGCGCGGTCTCGCCGCAGTCATTGCTCCTGGCCGCACTTTCTCTGGCGCACGACCTGGAGGACGAGCGAAACCGCCGGATCCGCTCGGAACAGCGTGCGCGCGAGATGCTCAGCAGCTTACTGACGCGAATCGACACGGCGCTCGAGGCGGATTCCGCCGAGCTTGCGGCGACTCCCGCCCCGAGCGTCGCCGAGAGCTCCGAGGAGCCCGAAGTGGAGTTCGATTTCGGCCCGTCGCTCGAGCCGTAATCCTGGGGCAGGACATCGGCCGCGCGCGATTGCGCTGCGAAACTAGCGCGAACCCGCCGCCGCTCTGGTTAATCCCCGGGATCCGGCGAGGGACTGAGCCACTCGTAGGCAAAAATGAATGGCAGCGCGAGCCACAATCCGTCCACCTGTAACCCTGCGTAGAGCGTGTTCGCGTGGTCACCCGTCATGCTCGCGTCACCGCCCAACACGACCCCGCTCGCCATCGCATACGCGCCGTGAAAATTGTGGCTCCGCAAACCGAAAAACAGCTCGCTGCTCAGTCGAGCATCGCGACCGTCTCGGCTGAGCGCGCCGGCCGAAAGCACGAACGGAAAATCGCCGCCGAACGTCGGCACGAGTAGGCTCAAGCCGCCACCGAAACGCGCGTCGGAAAACTTCGCGGTGCCGAGCGTCAGGTACGGTCCAAGCGCGAAGTCCGCGTTGCGCTCACGGCCAAACAGCAAATCACCGCGGATCGCCCCGCAAAAGCGCGTTCTCTGCCAAATTCGGCCCTCTTCGCCCAGGCCGCACAATGAAGTCTGTGCGGCCACGTTCCACTCTGGCTCGGCGCTGCAGACGCGCGTGCCGGCGAGTAGGCCGAGTGCCATCGCGAACAACGGAACGGCGCGCATGACCGACAGCTAGGCAGATTATCGCGCGAGTTCCGACGCCCTATTGCGTGCAGCTCGCGGCATACGTCGGGTTCTTGCACGGGTCTCTGCACACGTCGTAGGCCGCCGAGCAGAGCGTGCATGAAAACGGCTGGTCTTGACCGGAGATGCACGGCCGAGCCACGGTCGTTTGCGTCGAGCTCGCGGTGGTCGTCGCGCACAAGAACGGCGACCCCGCAGGCTGCGTCGTGTCGGGTGTGTCGAAATCGACCAAGCAGCCCGTGCAGACGTTGATCTCGTAATCGAGCTCGCTCGAAGTGACGGAGGTGCCGCCCAATGTCTCGCCGAAAACCCTGATTTTCGCCAGAACCTGCGGGGGTAAGCCGGTCAAGCCAGCCGGAATGAGGTTCACCGCCATGGTTGCGTAAGAGGGCGTGTCGCCAGCGGCGGGATCGACGAACCCGGTGCCCACGGTCGAGAATGTGCCCTGCGCGCCCGCCACGTTCAGCGCCTTGCCGTCGAGCGTGGTCAACTGAACTTCAGCGCCGCGCAGGGTGACGCGCGAGGTCTCCGTGCGCAATTGTTCTCGCGAGCCACGCTGCGTGAGCTGATTGCCCACGAGCACCAGAGCCGTGTAACCGGAGGCAAACGCGGTATCGAGCGTGCCGGCGCTGCGGAAGGGCCCCGTGTTGTCCGGCTTACCGATGCAGGACGTGAGATCGATATCCAGAACCCCCACGATGAACAGCGAGCTGTTGTTGTCGGCGCAGCTCGGGATGAGCGCAACGGAGCCGAGCGCTAACAAGCCGGCAGTAAGCAAGGATTTGGTAATCGAGCGCGACATGGGGGACCTCGGAGGCTCGCGCGCGCCCGAAAAGCGCGCACGTATTTGCAGTGTACCGAGCACGTCAGCGGGGCGCCAAGATTGTGCAGATCCGCGCTTACTGAAGTCGCAAAACGTCGAGAAAGTGGCTCAATTTGCCAGTGTGGTGACGTGTGCGGCAAGCTCGCTCAAAGCAATCGGGAGCGATTCGACGCGTCCGAGTTGGCGAGCGAATACGAAGCGAACCGATGAGCCCGCGCGCTTTTTGTCATGTCCAATCAGCTGCGTGGCCAGTCCGAGCGCGTTCGCGTCCAGCGCGACCGGTAAGCCGAGACGTTTCAGCATGTCGTGCGTCCGCTGGCTCAAATCGACGGGCGTCATGCCGAGCCGTTCGCCCAAACGCAGGGCCGCGACCAAACCGAGGCTGACGGCTTCACCGTGCGTCAGACCCGTGTAGCCCGCTTGCGCCTCGAGCGCATGGCCGATCGTGTGCCCGAGGTTCAGCGTCGCGCGCAGGCCGCCCTCGCGTTCGTCGAAGCTGACGATCCGGGCTTTGACGCGGATCGAGCGGCGCACCAGCTCGGCGCACAACTCCGGATCGCGTTCTGCGACGCGTTCTGCCTGCTGTTCCAGCAATTGGAATAGTTCGGGATCGCCGATCAAGGCGGTTTTTACCACTTCGGCCAGCCCGCTCACGAAGCCACGCCGCGATTCGGTCGCGAGTAGATCGATGTCGCACAGCACGATGCTCGGCTGCCAAAAGGCGCCCACTGCATTCTTCGCCGATTCGAGATCCACGCCGGTTTTTCCGCCCACTGAAGCGTCGACCATCGCCAGCAACGTGGTCGGGACGCAGATCCAACGCACCCCGCGCATGTAGGTCGACGCGGCAAATCCGGTCATGTCCGTGACCACGCCGCCGCCAAAGCCGACGAATGTGGACTGTCGGTCCGCCGAGCCTGCGAGCGCTGCGCGCCACACCGATTCGACAGAACCGATATTTTTGTGCGCTTCGCCAGGCTCGAAGTCGACCGACACGAGCTTCGAGCTGCATTCGCGGAGCGCGCCGCGCAGCGCCGCGCCGTGCAAAGAAGTGACGTTGCGATCGGACACGAGCACCGATACCGGGCTTCGTTCGAGCTGCGAGGCAATGCGCGCGAGAGCGACGCCAGGCCCGATATGCACTGGGTACGACGCTTCTCCCGCGGCCACCGCCAGCTCATCGCGCTGCCAAACCTCGCGGACCGCGCTCGCCACTTGCTCCGGCGGAGCTTCGCAATTGATCCGCGCGTGCGCCTCGGCATAGCCCGGCGCACGTTGGGCAAGGAGCTCCCGCACCCGAGTTTCCGGGTCACCACCGGCAAGTAACGGCCTCGAGCCTTGTGCGAGCGCTCGGCGAATGAGCTCGCTGGGCGAGCCCTCCAGGCTCACCACCACACATTCGTCGAGCGCCCTCAGCCGCAGATCTCGGGCCATCAGCGCGCCGCCGCCGACCGCAATCACAGGTGGTTCGCTGGCGCTTTCGGCTTCCGCCAGAATCCGCGTTAGGCACGCGCGCTCGAGTGCGCGGAAGGTTGCCTCTCCGCGAGTTGCGAACAGGCGGTCGATGGTTTCGCGTCCTTCGCTCTCGATGACGCGGTCCAAATCGATGAAAGGGCGTCCCGTCGCTTGCGCGACCAACCCTCCAATCGTGGATTTGCCGGTTGCCATGAAGCCGTTGACGATGAGGGGGCGTCGCATGAGCTGGTTTCGGGTCGAAGTCGGACCGCGCGAGAGCTTGCCGGAGCCGGGGCTCGGGCGCCAGCCACGCCCGGCGTGTAAAGTCGGCCCCATGTCAGAGCTGGAGCTCACCGAACGAGCGGGGGCGCTGCGGTTTCGCGTACGAGTGAAGCCGCGAGCCTCCCGAAGCCGGGTCCTGGGCGTGCGTGAGCACGCGCTGGAGGTCGCGCTGGCGGCCCCGCCGGTCGACGGGGCGGCGAACGACGAGCTGATTTCCACCCTCGCCGCCGCGCTCCGGCTCGGAAAAAGCGCGATCGAGATTGTCTCGGGGCAGGCGTCTCGCAGTAAGCTGGTGTCGATTGCCGGGTGCACGCCGGCTGAGTTGCTCGCCAAGCTGAACCTCTAGACCTTACCCGGGACCCGCTGGGCAGATCCCGCCTGCGGGAGCAGATTCACGAAGCGCTATTTCGAACCGCTACGGACTGCCATGACTCAACCGATTGAATTCCGCTTCACCAAGTACGAAGGACTCGGCAACGACTTCTTGGTGGTCGATGCTCCCGACGAATCGCTGCTCGACGCCAACCACGTCCAGCGGATCTGTGACCGCCACTTCGGCGTGGGCGGCGACGGCGTGCTCCTCGTCACGCCGCCGAAGTCGCTCGGCGCCCGGGCCACTATGGTGGTTCTGAACGCGGATGGCAGCCGCCCGGAGATGTGCGGCAATGGTTTGCGTTGCGTCGCTTTGCACCTGGCCGCACAGGATCGCGCAGAGGGCGTCAGCTTCATCGTCGATACGGACGCGGGCCCTAGGCTCGTGGCGGTCGAGCGGAGTGAAGGCGGCGGCTCGGTGTCCGTCGGCATGGGCAGGGGTCAACTCGAGCCCGACTTCGGGTTCGAATTCCGCGGCAAATCGCGCGCCTTCTCCAGTGTTTCGATGGGCAATCCGCACGCCATCAGCTTCGATACCGAGCTCGATGAAGCGGCGCTCGACGAGCTCGGTCCCGCGGTCTCGGCGCGCTTTCCCCAAGGGACGAACGTGGAGCTGGTCACGACCCGCGACGATCGCACGCTCGACGTGATCGTTTGGGAGCGTGGCGTGGGGCGCACTTTGGCTTGCGGTACCGGAGCCTGCGCCGTTGCAGTGGCGGCTGCGCGCCAGCGTCGTGTCCCCTTCGATACCGAAATCGCAGTTCGCTTGCCGGGCGGCGTGCTGCACATCACGGTCGCCAGAGAGACGTTGGACGTGACGATGCGAGGCCCCGCACGACAGGTGTTTTCGGGCGAGGTCCGAGTGCGGTGAGCGGCGATGGGCATGTGCCACGCCACGACTTGAACGTGGTGGCGATCGTCTCGAGCGCGGAGGCCATCGAGCTGATGAGCCGCACGCTCGGGTCGACCAGCGATCGGCTCAGCGTCGCGACCGATCTGGCCGAGGGGCTCGTGCGAATTTCCTCGCAAGTTCCAGATGTTGCATTCGTGGACGTGACGTTGGGCGAGGGCGCGGGCTTGGCCGTGCTGCACCACATTCGGGCACTGGCGCCGAACGTGACCGTGTTCGCTCTAACCACGGCCGATCGACTCGCGCTTGGCATGCAGGCTGCGGCGCTCGGCAGCGCCGGTACGCTCGTCATGCCACTCTCGGGCGACGAGCTCCTGAACGCGCTGTCCGACGTCAGAACGCGCCGCGTGGAACGCGACGAGCGAATTCGTTTGGAGCGGGTCGCGTCGCTGTCGCGTCGGCACGCTTCGCTGGTCGAGCAAGTTGCGGAAATCGCCGAATCGGCCACGCGCCGCGAAGCCGCTGATCGTTTGGCGAATGTTTTGGTCTCGGGGGTGGGCGTGCGTTCGGCCGCTGTCTACGTGCCAGCCGCGGAGGGGTCGCGCCAGTTGATGCGGGTGGCGGACGTGGGCGGCGGAGCGGACGCGCCAAGTTTTTGCGACGAAATGGAGCTTTTGAATCACGCTCGAGAGCGCGGGCTCGAGATTTTGCGGCTGGCGCTGCGCCGTGAGCAAAGCGGGCTCGTGCTGCTCGGAAAGACTGCCGACGGCACGGACGCGGCCAGTTCGTTCCCTCTTTTGCCGTTGATTGCCGCCCAGGCGACCACCGCCCTTGCGCTGATCGGCGCGCGCGAGCAATCGCATCGCGGCGCGATGAAGGACCCGAGCTCGAGCGCCTACACCTTTGCCTACTTCGTCGACGTCGCAGGCCGCGAAATCGACATGGCGCGACGGCATAGTCGCCGTTTCGCGCTCGCCACCATCGGCGTGCAATTCGAGTCGGTGCCCGAGGTCAACGTCGAGCCGACGGTCTTGGTCGCCGATCACGTGCTGTCTGCGGTGCGGGACACGGACGTGCTCGCCCGCGTCGACGCGAACGAATTTTACCTGCTCTTGCCCGAGACGGGCGGGCTCGGCGCGCACACCTGCCGGCGTCGGGTTTTGGCCGAGCTTTCCGAACGCCAGTCAGACGTGCCGGGCCTAGAAGTCGCCGTTACGGTCGGCGTCGCGACGTTCCCGCACGACGGTGGCGATCTGTCACGCCTGCTGCGCGTGGCCAAGCATCGCGCCGAGGCTTCGCAAAACAGCGTCGTGCTGAAGCTGCGGCTCTACAATCTGCCCTTGCCAAGCCTCGTCGATGCTCTCCTCGGACAACTCAGCGCAGCCACGCTGAGCGGACCGCGCGGTCTCGAGGCACCGCACTACATCGAGCTCCCTGCCATGGATTTGGTGGGGCTCGCCCTGGCCGCAGTGTCAGAAGCCGCTCACGCGGGCCATGCGCGCATCGTCGCGTCCGTGCATTCGGGCATCAGCGTCGGGGGCGCGGTGCGCGCCGAGCACGGCCGTGACGGCGAGGGCCTGCGCTTCGATGCGGTCGACGTGACAGCGCTCGAAGGCTGCGCAAACTTGGATGTCCTGTGTGTCGTCGCCGAGCACGCGGCCTACGTGCTGCTCGGTCGGACCGAAAGCAACGTGGTACGCGCAGTGCACGCCTCCGATCCGTTATTGGTCGATCTCGTGTTGCGCAAATTGTCGGAAGCAACCGACTTGAGGTTGACCGACTGATGTCCCGTTCGGTCCTAGTGGTCGAGTCCGATTTCGACGCGCTGGGCGCGTTGGCTTCGAAGCTCCGCGCGCGCGGGCTCGAAGTGGCGATCGCCGATGGCGTCGTCAGTGCGCTCGACCGCGCACGGGTGGCGCCCCCGGACGCGGTGATCGTGGCCGCGCGCATCCTCGAGGACGGCGGTTTCAAAGCCAAATTTGCCGCTGACCCGGCTTTGGCCGGGGCGGTCATCTTCACCCTGTACAGCCAGCGGCCGAGCCGCGCGCTGCACGCGGACGAGCTCGATGGGGCCGAGGTCGAGGATATCGCGCGCCGCATGTTGGCGCTGCCCGGCCGGGCGAGCTCTGCCGTTGCCGAGAGCGGCGACGTTCGCGGGAACCTGCAGCAAATCGGGATTTTGGATTTGCTGCAGCTGCTCAGCATGAACCGCCGCAGCGGCTCGCTCAGCATCACGACTCAGGCCGGAGCCGGTGAGGTACGGCTCGCCGACGGCGAGATCGTCGACGCGGTGTATCGCCGCTTGGAGGGCGAAAAGGCGCTCTACCGCTTGCTGGGGGAGACCGAAGGCGTGTTCTCCTTCGCGAGCGGCGCTGCCCAATCCTTGCGTCGCATCGTGCTACCGACTCGGACGTTGCTGCTCGAAGGCATGCGCCAAATCGACGAAACGCGGCTGTGCCGCGAGGCGTTGAACTCCGAGGAAGATGCGTTTTTGGCGATAGTTCCCCCCGAAACCGCCCCCAGGGAGGCGGCGCAACGGGTGCTCGAAGTGCTGCTCGCGCCGCGCACGCTCGCAGAGTTGCTCGATGAAGTGCCGCTCGCCGATCTCGACGTGCTCGAGGCGTTGACTGCCCTACTCGAAAACGGACAGGTGCGGCGAATCCCCGCCGGTGCTGAACGGGTCGAGCTCGCGGACGCCGAACGCATGACCGTGCTCGCAGCGCTGGCGAAGCGCGCGGCTCGTGCCGGATTTCGCCCGCCCGCCCGCGTCGCGATCGCAGCGTCGCCGCAGCGCCTGGCAACGCTCACTCACGCGGTCAGTCGGATTGCCGATGCCATGGCGCCGACCGAAATGGTGCCGAGCGCCCCGATCCCGCACGCGCTGGCCACGCTGCGCTTGGCTGATGGCGGCGAGCTAGCCGTGCTCGGCTTGCCGCTGGTGGAAGCCTACGCGCCGCTTTGGGCCCTAGTGCTGCCGAGCTGCGCGGCGGTGGCTCGGCTGGAGGCGACGGCCCAGGACGTTCTGGAGCTCGCCTGCGGCCAGGCAGGCGTACCGGTGATCGACGGAACCGAGCTGCTGCGGGACGGCGAGGAAGGTGACCCCGAGCAGGTTGCCGGGTTGCTCCGGCTCTTGCTCGAGCGGGCGGCCGGAGGTTGATGCGGAAGGTCGCGGTCATCGCTGGCGACGGCATTGGGCCGGAGGTCGTCGCCGAGGGCGTTCGCGCGCTCGAATGGTTTCGCGCGGAACGTGGCGTGGATCTCGAGCTCTGGCACTTGGATCTGGGCGCTGAGCGCTATTTGCGCGATGGCAGCACTTTCCCCGACGAGATCCGTCGAACCATCGAACACGAATGCGCGGCGGTCTTGTTGGGCGCGCTCGGAGATGCCCGGGTACCGAACTTCGAACACGCGCGCGACATCTTGTTCGGGATGCGCTTCGGCTTCGATCTGTACGCCAACGTGCGCCCGGTCATCGCGCTCGGTGACGCGCTCGTGCCGCTGCGTGGTCGCACGGCAAGCGACGTCAATTTCGTAGTTTTTCGCGAGAATACCGAGGGTATCTACGCCGGCATTGGCGGCCAGTTGCGTCGCGGTACGCCGGACGAAATAGCGATCAACGAAGATATCAACACCCGCAAGGGCGTGGAGCGCATCTTGCGCGCCGCGTTCCAGTACGCGCGGCGCACGGGCCGTAAGCGACTGCACATGGCCGATAAGTCCAATGCCATGCGGCACGCGCACGAGCTCTGGCAGCGCGTGTTTCACGAGCTGCGCCTCGAGTATGCCGAGATCGAGGCGCGCCATTTGTTCATCGATGCGCTCTGTCTCGAGCTGGTCCGAGATCCGAGTCAGTTCGACGTGATCGTCACCAACAACTTGTTCGGTGACATCGTCACGGATCTGGGCGCCGCGCTGCAGGGCGGCTTGGGTGTGGCGGCCAGCGTCAGCCTCAACCCCGACCACCCCGAGCGGGTGAAGTTGTTCGAGCCGGTCCACGGCTCGGCCCCGGACCTGGTTGGGCTAGGCCGGGCAAATCCGGTTGCGACGCTGCTGTGCGTGGCGATGCTCCTCGACGAACTCGGCTATCGCGAGTCTGCGGCTGAGCTCGAGCAGGCGGTCTCCGGCGCGGTCCGGGCCGGGCAAACGACGCCAGACCTCGGTGGCGAGCTCAGCACCCGGCAGGCGGCCGAGGCCGTCATTGCGCGCCTCAGGCCCCGCTGAGGCCCTTGGGCCCACCAAAAACTCGGCTGGCGCGACCTGGCTGTGGTAACGCCGGAACATGGTCGGGCCAGCCCCAGCCCGCGAAGAAGAGACAGCTCGCCTGTCCGGCGCGCGTGGCGATTTCGTCGGAAGCCTAGGCAGGCGTGTCGAAGCGCTGCGTGTGGCGTTGCGTGCGGTCGAGCAAAATCCGGCCGATGGCGC
>Ga0068855_100001453_pt1 | contig 29555 bp, 26 predicted proteins | sample KBSCornC52_FD_66592 | JGI IMG/M metagenome (GOLD analysis project Ga0068855, IMG submission 66592) | Corn rhizosphere microbial communities from Kellogg Biological Station, Michigan, USA - KBS Corn C5-2 | ecosystem: Host-associated > Plants > Roots > Rhizosphere > Soil ... | reverse complement strand
ACCGCTATCAGCAGCCCGATGAGCAGGGCAACGAAGAATGCCGGCCCGCCAAGCCCGGTGACCTGCAACATCGTCACTATCGCGCCTTGGCTGATCACGATGCCGAGCCCGAGCGACACCAGTGCAAACAGTCCCAGGCTGCGTCGCAGATGCTCACCTCCATCCGCGGCGCCCACGCTGGCGATGCTTTCAGGCACGGCGGCGCTCATCCCGGGAGCCCCCCTTGCGGCAACGGGGACAGCTCGAGCGGAATCGATCGATAGTCGAGATTGCCTCCGAGCACTCGTTCCGCCAGTGCGAAGCTGATCTCACGCACGCGGCCTGTCAATGTCAGTGCCGTCGCTTGCGTGCGGCGAGTCCGCATCCACCCCATGTACACGAGCGCGCGCATCAGGAGGAACTGCGGCAGCAGTCGCAACTCGTCATCGGGTAATGGACGCACCTCGCGATAGCCGGCAATGTAGCCCTCCAGCGCGGGGACATAATGCGGCGTGTCGAGATACCAGAACACCGCGGTAGCCAGCTCCCACAAGTACCAGCCATAACCGCTGTCATCGAAGTCGAGCACCACCACGCGACCGTCGTGCTCGAGCAGGTTGTCGGGAACGAAATCCGCGTGCACCATGCCGTAGACCGCGCGACCCTTGCCAAACTGAAGCAGCGTGCGTTCGAGCACCTCGGCGGCTGCACTCAACACATGCCGCTCGTTGGAGTCGAGCACGTCCAGATCGTACCAGGGACCCCACAGCGCTGCGCGCCCGAGGCACCCTTCCCGATCCCAGTGTGGCCGCAGGAAGCCTTCGGGCGCTTGCCAGGTCACCGAATGACGATGTATCCGCGCAGCCATTCGACCAACCCTGCAGTAGGTCTCGAAGATCTTACCCCGTCCCAGAGAGCTGGGATCGTCAGCGCAGCCCAGCGGCCTCCCCTCGACCCATTCGAGCATGTCGCACAGATGCGGTACAGACACCTTGTCGCCGGTCACCTCGACAGCGACGTCGCCCGCTGCCGTGGGCACTACTGTTGGGGTGGCAATGTCCGCCATCGCAAGCGCCCGCATCCAGGTGAGCTCGGACTCCAGTGACACGCGGTCGTGGTAGCCGTGGCGGTGAACGCGCAACGCGAGGCGTCGCCCGCCCTCCAACTGCACCTCATACACCGCGTTTTCCCGACAGGCGATGCGTCGTAAGGCAACCGCCTGCAGCTTCCACGCTTTCAGCGCGCTCTCGGCGAGGCTGTCGAATGCCCTCAAGCGCTCGGGCTCGGGCAACTCATCAAGCGGACTACTCATTCACAAATCTAAGGTGCTACTCCAGGATGGGTCGAGCTTAGGAAGCCGAGCGGGCGCGCTGTTAGCCGAAATCGGCAGCCACCGTGGAATCTGCACTTGAATCCGGGCCCAAACCGTTGCATGTTGTGTATTCAACGGGGTCGTCCCAAATGAACGCATTGCCTACGCCTTCCCATAGTCCCGCACCGCTGCTGGAGAGGTCATATGCGCACGGATGCGTCGATACCGATATTCCCGGATGGTCCCTCCGCTGCGTGCAAACCACATCCGGCGCCTTGAATGGCGGCGCGCGCGAGCTGCACGCGGGCGGTGTGCAGGTCCTGGAGGAGCACTACCGCCATGTCGTCACGAATCACTACGGTACGGCGCTTCCGAATTCGATTGGCGTCGTGATTCCATTGCACCTTTGCGGCCAGGGCGTGTTCAACGGCCAGGATTGGCGCCCCGGAACGCTGTGCTTGTGGAATACCAACCGCGAGTTCAATGCGATCTTGCCGCCCGCGGACATCATGTGTGTCATGGTGGACCGTGCGCTCCTGGTCGAGCACATCGCCCAAACCGAGCAAATTGACCTCGAGCCTCAGTTGCTGCGCTCGAGCCTGGTGTTCGGCACCCCCGAGGCCTCTGGAGTGCTCGCGCAACAACTGAGCGAGCTGGTCGCCGCAGGTTTCGGGCACGACTGGGATGCCACCACACCTGCGGCTCAGCAGGCGATTCGTCAGGAAGTGTTGGAGAGACTCGCTCCGCTCGTCGTCGAGCAGCTCGATGGCCCACAGGACAACCACACCCACTTCAGACACTTGACGACCGTTCGGCGCGCGCGCGAAGTTGCTCTCGCGCATTCCGATACGCCCGTGCAGGTACAGGACCTGTGCCGCGAGTTGCGGGTATCGCGGCGCACGCTGCAGGACAGCTTCCGAACTGTGCTCGGCATCGGCCCGCTGTGGTACTTGCGTACCTTGCGGTTGGATGGTGCACGTCGCGGGTTGCTCGCGGGCTGTTCCGTCCAGGAAGTCGTGGAGACCTGGGGCTTCTGGCACTGGAGCCGCTTCAGCCGCGACTACCGGCGTCTCTTCGGCGAGCTCCCCTCGACCACGTTCAAACGGGCCGCGAGCTCAGGTGCTACGGCCACACCGCCGACGGGCTGGCCTCACCTCACTTGAAGCTGTAGCCGAAAGAGATCTATTTCGGTGTCCAGCGAGACGCGGCTTGCAGGAAGGCCAGAGCCTCGCCGTCCGCATTCCGGTCCGCCGGCGGAAAGAAGCTGAGCTTGACCACCACGGTCTGGGTTGTCGGGTCCACGAAGATGAACTGACCCTGCAGACCCAGTGCCACATACGCTGCCGTGCCGGCGAGCGTCCACCACTGATAACCGTAGCCGAGTTTGATTGGCCCCGTAGGTCCCGCCCCATCGATATCGACCGAGGCGGTGGCCTGTTTCACCCATTCGGCTGGAACCACCTGCGCGTTGTTGGGACCACCGCGGCCGCCGTGCAGCATCATCAAGCCGAAGCGTGCATAATCGCGGAGCGTGGCGTTGTAGCCCATTCCGCTGAGCTCGCGCCCGATACCCGGCGGCCCGTCAGCGATATAGAAGCCGTACGACTGCATTCCAAGCGGCTGCCATAGCCGCTCGGACATGTAGCCGGCAATGGGCCGCTTGATCGCCCGCTCGAGCATCCATCCGAGCACCGCCGTGTCCATGGTCGAATAGTTGAATGCGCCGCCGGGCGGTCGCGAACGTTTGAGCTGTGGCGCCAGGTCCGCGAAGCGCTCCTTGTTCTCCACAAGGACGTTCTCGAACACGCGTGCGGCTGCGCTCGGGTGACTGCCGAAATCGTAGCGCTCTTCATAGTCCACTCCGGAGCGCATCTGGAGGGTCTGGCGGATCGTCACGCCGTCGTACCCTGAGCCCTTCAACTCCGGAATGTACTTGACGAGAGGGTCATCCAGAGAATGGATGGACCCGTCCGACACCGCCAGTCCGATCAGCGTGGATAGAAAGGACTTCGCCATGGAATAGGAGACGAAATGCGTGCCCGCGTCGGTGTTGTTCAGGTACTTCTCGTAGACGATCTCGCCGTGCTTCAGGATCAGCAGGGCATTGGTAAAGTTACCTTCCAGGATGTCGGTGGCCTGGTGCATCTTGCCGTTGAATTCATAAGAGAAGTCCAGGGGAGAATCCCCTCTGGGCAGCTCCCAGACCGGTCCGCTGCGCGAGACAGACCGGGTGTCGAAGATCAGATCCATCGTGTGGAACGTCAGGGTATTCACGTCCGCATCCAACATATGACGACGCAGTTCCTGGATCGCGGGCGAGGGGCTGCCGGGTGATACGGGGGAGGCATTCGCAGGTGGAGCGGCGGCGGCCCACACGATGAGCGCCGCCGCACACACGCCGGCAAGCAAAGGCGTCAGGGTGGTTCGACGGTTGTTGTGTGCACTGAAGCTCGTGTTTGTCATACAGCCTGCCCTATTCAAGCACCACCGGCGGGGCGATATTCCTTGCGGGCCAGTTCCGAGAACGGCCACACGGCAACCCGCACCCTCACCGGCATCTGGACGTGCCGTTCAACCATCGGGCGATGAGACCCGCCGTTCGGCTCCCCCCACAACACGGTCAGTTCCGTGCCTGGTTGTGACCACTCTGCATCCACCACGGCCAACGAGACCCACGCGTGGTCGGGTGCCAGGAAACTGACGTAGGTAGATACACCTACACGGTCCCCCTTGCTGTTCAGCACCTGGTCGTAGGGGTAGCTGGCATAGTGCGCGAGCGGGCTTTCCATGTATTTGCCGTTACCGACGGGCTGCATCTGGCTTCGATAAATGCTGGTGACATCGTCCGCATTCCAAACGATCGAGACTTTCTTGCGGTGAGGACCCTTAGCCCTCTGCTCGAGCGCGTCGCGCCCGAAGAAGTCATGGTCGAATTGCACCAGGCGGCCGTAGTCCAGATCCCAAGGAGTGAAGTAGTAGTCCTCGATACTTTCGGATACGAAGCTGCCTCCCAAGGAGGCGATGCCTTCATAGCTGGCGGCCGACAACCACTGGCGATAGGGCTGCATCTGCGAGCCCGAATACAGGGCCGGCAGTGGACAGGGAATCCATCCGGAGTCGACGACGGTGGAGCCGTACGCGCGCCCTCCGACCTGTTGGATCCCGAACTCCTGGCCCGCCTCCAGAATCGCCGCTTTGACCTCGGCCCCGTGCTCGTGCGGGCCGGAGATCTCGCCTCCTGGAGCGCCCCCCATGCCGTGCTTCAAGAAGGGATACTCGCGTCCGGCGATCTGGATTGAAGTGGTTTGGAAGAGTCTGAGTTTGCCAAACACCTTGCCGTTCAACTTCTCGATGAGCTGCCAGGCGTGGGGGCCCTGAATCTGATAGCGGAAGGTTTTTCTAGGCTTGGAATTGGTGACCGAGCGCTCATCCCATTGCACGCTCACGTCGTATTTGCCGACTGCTGCGTTGTACTCCAACCAGCTTGCCACCGTCGGACGCCCCACGATGTTGACCTTGCGGTCCGCCAGTCCGAAGGCAATCATGTCTCCGATCAGATAGCCATTGGGCGCGCAAGCGATGTACTGCTTCGCCCTGCCTGCCCCAAACCCGCTGAAACTGTTCGCCCCGAAGTCGCTGATCAGACGATACGCGTCGGGGCCCTCAATGTACAAATCCGTCATGTGCAAGGACAGGTCCAACAGCGCAACGGTTTCGCGCCAGGCGCGCTGTTCGTCGCGCCAGTTGGAAAATTCGGCACGGACCGGGAAGACATACGGCCCGAGCTGGGAGGCCCTGAGCATCGCCAGCGCGCCGCCTGCGGCGTCCATTTTGTTCTGCAGGGAGTCAGTCGACATGGGAGGTCCTCAATTCAAGTTGCGGCGGAGCGTTATCTCGAACTCGCGCGGCGGGCCGACATAGGCGACCTGGGTCTGACCCGGATCACTGGCCGGGCTGTTGCCGGCCACGTTGGTGAAATAGTATTTGTTCAGCAGGTTGGTCCCTTCGAACGCCAGCTCCCACCGATCATCCCGGTCACGGTATGTCACCCTGACGTTGGTCAGTCCGTAGGGCGGATTGCGGTTGAGCGGGTGATTCTGGGGCGAGCCGTATTGTTGGGTGACATAGAGCCAATCGAGCCGCGGGGTGATGGAGCCGGCCGATCCCAGGCGCAGGTCATATTGCACCCCGGCGTCGAGCTTCCATCGTGGGGTGAAGGGCGGTTGATCCGTGAGCGCGATCTGCGCTGCGGGGTCTACGGAGTCGTAGTGGAAATCGGTGTAGCTGGCGGAACCGTTGAAGGCCAGGCGGCCGAAGCGCAGCTCGGACTCAAACTCCACACCCTTGATGGTTGCGGTACCCACGTTGGCGGGGAGATAGCAATTCTGCGGCGCGCCGCTCGGTACGTACTGCGGGCAGTAGCCCAGGGTGAGTTGCATGTCGTGGACTTTGTTGAAGTACACGTCCGCGTTCAGCCGCAGGTGATGTCCCAACAGGTCGGCTTTTTCGCCGAGCTCGTAGGCATCCACCGTTTCCGGCCGGAAGGACTGGATCTGCTCCACGTAGTACGGCCGGGGGTTGACGCCACCTCCCTTGTATCCGGTGGCAAACTCGAAGTAGGTGTGCAGGTTGTCGGTGAGCTGATAGTCTGCGGTGGCACGATAATCAACGCGCCGGCTGGTGAACGGGGCTGCGGCTACATTGAGGCCCGTAACCGAGCGCTCGAGGCCGGTCGCCGCGGCGGCCGGACTTTCGGCGTTCTCGAAGCCCAACGGTGCGTACCGAGTGTACGTGTATCGCTTGTAGTCCGAGGTGTAGCGGATTCCGCCTGTGAGGGTTAGAGCGCTCGTCGGGTGGTACTCCAGATGCGCAAAACCCGCCTTCGAACCGATGTGCACCGGATCATTGAACAGGAAGTCCAGAGGAGCGAAGAACGGAATGCCACCTGGGGAAGCGGCGGCACCGTCCAGTCCGGCGCGCCCGCCTTGAATGGCATTGGCGTCGAAATAGAAACCCCCTATCGTCCAGTCGAACGGCCCCACTGCCCCACCCAGGCGAAGCTCCTGGCTGTACTGGGTATAGTCGACTACCCAGTGATTCATGGCGAGAGAAAGGGGCGACGGCGTGCCGTCAACGATCGCGCTTTGATAAAGGTGTCTTGCAGCGGTGATCGATGTCAGGGTGATTCCATCCACCAACTCCGCGACGAGCTTGTTGGACACGCCCCAGGCATCGAGGCGGTTCACCGGATCATATGCGTACTGTCCGGGTGTGCCGGCGAGTCCGGTGTAGGTGGCAAAGTTGTAGTAGCTTCCGCGGGGAACGGCAAAGTTCGCGGCTAGATTGGCAATGCCGGCGAGCAGGTTATAGCCGGGTCCATAGATGGTGCCTTGGCGCAGGAGAACCGAGGCCGGCGGCCCGGACCTGTCGATCGTGGTGTCGTACGAGAGCGTATCCTGGAGGTTTTCCCCTGGCGCATAGCGAAGGGCGGCCCGGAATGCGGTGACGTTCGTCCCGCCGTCGGCACCGATCTGACATCCTCCAGGGGCACCCTGGGCCGACGAGCCTGGCACGAAGTTGAGTCCTGAACCGCCCGGAGAGAAGGGCCCGATGCTCCCGGGGTCGAAATTCTGAATCGGTGGCCGGCCGGTGAAGCACTGATAATCGTAGCGCTTGACGTAGCCGTCTCTGTAGTCGCCCACTCCGGAGACTCGCAGGAAGAGCTTGTCGGAGATCAGGGTCCAGTCATCGCCGCCGCGGAATTCGCGGTGGTTGAACGATCCGTAGGTCGCCTCGAGATAGCCGCCGCCCTTGCCAGTTGGCTCTTTCGAGAAGAGCTTGATGGCGCCGCCTTCGGAGTTCTTGCCAGCAAGCGTGCCTTGCGGTCCTCTGAGCACTTCTACGCGGTCGAGGTCGAGCAGCTTGAAGACTGACCCGTAGATCGTGCCGAAGTAGACGTCATCGACATAGATGCCGACGCCGGGTTCGACCGCCAGGTTGAAGTCGGTCTGGCCAAGGCCCCTGATACTGACCAACGGGGTTTGGGAGCCACCGAGGCTTCCCGTCGTGAACGTCACGCTCGGGATGCGGTTGGTGACGTCGGCGATATCCCGGGCACCTTGCGCTTCGATGGCCGAGGAGGTGACCGCGCTGATCGCGAGCGGCGTGGCCTGGAGGTCCTGCTTGCGAAATTGCGCGGTGACGACTACCTCCTGCAATTGCGACTCATCACCTTGTACTGGGCTGATAGCCGGGGCTGGAGAGGCTTCTTGTGCCGTAGCCACGGCGCTCGCAGCAAGCAGCAGAAGCTGGAAATGGCACGCCCCGCGCGGGCAGGTGCGGCGGCCCATGAATAAGCGATTCGTGTTCATTTCCCCCTCCGAGACTCACATTTGTCAGGCCCTTTTGAGGCCGGTGCTAGTGAGATTCGGACTATATGAATTGCGGTATCATGCAGAAAGCGAATAATCTGCATAGAGTTTATGCATACCCTTCATAGAAAGAGTCTGGACCTCAACCTGCTGGTGCTTTTTCATGCTGTTTTCGTTGAGCGCAGCGTTACCGGGGCTGCGCAGCGGCTGGGGATGTCGCAATCGGCCTTGAGTCACGGATTGGCGCGGTTGAGAAAAGCATTTCAGGACGAGCTGTTTGTCCGCAGTGGGCTGTCGATCACGCCGACCCTGCGCGCCCAGGAACTCTTCGATCCGGTTCGCGCGGTGCTCGATAAGATCCACGCAGACGTTCTTCCATCGGTCGGCTTCGACCCGACCAGGAGCGCCCGAGAGTTCCGCATCGGTGCCTCCGATGCGGGCGAAGTCATCGTGCTGCCGGCGCTGATGCGAAAGCTCGCTGACCTGGCGAGTGGCTGTTCCGTGAAGGCAGTGCGGCTCGCCGATGTGGAAACCGCGACGGCGCTCGAGGAAGGCGTGATTGAACTGGCGGTGGGCAGCCTTCCGCAGCCGCCACAGCACCTATATGAGCAGCTGCTATACCACCATGACTACACTGTGATCGGGTGGAGAAAGCATCCGCGGCTCAGGAAGGAGTTGAGTCCGGAGGCATACTTAGCGGAAGGCCACATCGTCGTGTCCTCAGGAACCGACCGACATCTCGCCTCGACCGGGCTCGCGCCGCAAGGTCTGAAACGCCGGGTCATCGCTACGGTGGGCGGTTTTCTCGGGCTTCCGTGGCTGCTGGAGGGTTCACAGTGGATTGCGACGGTCCCGAGTCACATCGGGCGGGCCTTTGTGCAACGATTTCCGCTCAAGTGTGTTGGCCTGCCGATCCAGGTACCCCCCTATCCAATCACGAGTCACTGGCATCCGCGCTCACAACATGATCCCGGCCACCGCTGGATGCGGCAGATCGTGCTCGACCTGATGCGTCGCTACCCGGACCTTCCTTGAGGTCGCAACCTCGGTTTCTGTGCGTTGCCACCGTGACCCGCCGGCTCATCATCCAGGGAAGTGTACGCCTCCATGAAACTCGTGATGCCCAGGGTCAGCAGATGCTTCAGGCTCTTGATGTAACCCGGACGCATTTGATCCGGCGATTCCGGCGGCACGAGTCTCAACAGCAACTCCGTGCGCTCCCTGGACGATCCCGGTGGGATTGCCCGAGGCAGGTGTTCCATCTCACATTGGCACGGAGGGGAGGGACACGCTTAAGCGCATCAACGATCAGGCATTCCGAGCAACCGTAGCTTTAGTCCGCGAAACGACTTAAAGCCTCGATCGAAAGTTGTGAACTCATAATCGAGTGACATCGACAACGCAGCTAACCATGCGTCTGTCCACAGGTTCGGGCTGGGCTCTCGGGAGGAAGCGAGCAAAACGAAACCAGTCTCATGGTCGGCGGGTTCAACATCAATATGAAACGAGCGCGGATCATCGCTCAATTTGTTCCAAGCCTTCAGGGCATCGTCCGGTCTGACAGGCGCGCCGTTCATGGCAACTCTGTTGGTCAGCAGTCGGAGGACCGCAAGACGTGTCAAAAGACAAGTCCCCACAGTCGCATCAGGCTGCTCGTCCCACCAAGCCTTCGCAACTTCATAGGCCGCATGGCCCTGAACTAACAGCGGGAATAGGACGTTAGCGTCCGCGATACACGTCATTCAGATGAGTGACTTCTTCTTGATCGAAGAGCTGTGCGATTTCGCTGTTGGAGCGAATCGGAATCGTATGTCCGGGCGGTAGCTTGATGGGCGCTTCCGTCATTCTCTTGCGTTTGGGGGAGGATTGCTCCGCCAGCAGTCGACTCAGGGCCTCCGCGACCAAATCACGCAGCGACGAGCCACGCTTCACGGCTGCGATTTTGGCTCGCTTCATGAGATCGTCCGGAAGGTCGAAGGTAGTCCGCATAAATATGCTTATATGCTTTCCTGCACCAAAGCTCAACCCCTTCTGACCAATGAAAGGGGCGCATTTCCTCCTTATCACTGCTCGGAAACTTTAGGAAAAAGAAATACTTACGAATGTGACAGTTTCTGTGACAGGGTTTGTAGGCGCTGAAAATCAGCACTAACCCCATGATTTAATTGGCAGAGAACAGCAACCGTCCGGTCGAACACGGCATTACACAGAAAGTGCTCGAAGGCGCCGCGCGCTAAGTCATTGATCTTATGGTGGAAAGGGAGGGACTCGAACCCTCGACCCCGGCATTATGAGTGCCGTGCTCTAACCAGCTGAGCTACCTTTCCACGCCACCCGCCACCCCGCGGCCACGGCCAAGCCGCGGGAACTCCGGGCACCCCCCGCAGGGGGCGCGCATTGTCCTAAGCCACGCCCCCGGGTGTCAACCAAAGCGCCTTTTATCGTCTAAAGATGAATCGACCAGGACCCGCACCGCCGTGCCGCTGCAGTTCCCGGTCGCAGCATGCCACCACAGGGAACCCAGGAACGGGATCGGAAGGCAAGAATGAAGGATTCGGATAGAAGCCCCGCTGAGGTCTGCGCCGCGGAGTCGCGGTCGCAGAGGCACCAGTCCAACGTTATGTCCGCAGTCGACCCGCCACCCACAAAAACACCGATTCGACCCAGCCCTTCCCGTCCAAACTCGAACAATTCCGATCGAAGCTTGGATTTTCGCCGGTCCCAGGAACAACATTCTCGTAACAAAACTGCCAAACGCCGCTGCAGAAGTGCCCACGTTGGATTTCCTAGAACTTACAATGCCGAGGCGCTCGCGGAAACGTCGCTGTAAACTCAACCATGGAAGGGGGGTTCGTCGTCATGACGAGAGCAACCAACGCCGGGATTGGCGTGACTCGTTATTTGCAGGTCTATACGGTCCTTTCGCAGGCCCTGGCCGAGGGTGATATCGCAGCGGGAGAAGCGCTGCCGAGCGAGCCGTCGCTCGTACGACAGTACGGAGTTTCCCGAACGACGGTACGCCGCGCGTTGGCTCGGTTGGCTGCCGAGCGCTGCATCGTCCGCCGGCGCGGCAGCGGCACGTTCGCTCGCGACAAAGTCGTGCGACCTTCATCTGCCCGTCAGATCGCCTCCATCATCGACAACCCCCGCAGTGTTGTAACCAACACGACGGTGCGCTTGCTCGAGTTCAAGAGCATGCCGGTACCGGACTTCCTCCAGCGCGACTGGCCCGACTTTGGGCCAACCGTGCTCACCATCCGGAGGGTGCGGTACGTCAACCAGGACCCCGTAGTATTGGTGACCAGCTACATTCCCGAAGACGTCGGCCGGCTCCTGACGCCCAAGCGCCTCGGCAATGGCACCATAACTGCAGCGCTCAACCAACTCGGGCTGCACAGTGCAAGCTTGGAGCAAGAAGCCAGCGCCGTTGCCGCGGATCCTCTCACCGCCAAACACCTTGCCTTCAGCGTCGGCTCGCCGGTGCTCAAATTGAGGTGCCTGGAACGCGACTCGCGCGGGCGAATCCTGCGCTACGCAAATTATCTGTACAGGCCCGATCGCTACGAATTACACACGGTCGTGGAGCGGCAGAGACACCCGCCGCGACGTTACCCATCCCGTACCTGACCCGGGCCGCAAAATATGGCATCGACGACCGCACGTCGTACAAACAAGTCCAAACAGGTGCGGGGAGACGGATTCCGGGCCCGGCGCGCCGGCCGTGGTGTTGCACGGTATTACCTTCTCTACGAGCACCTGTCTGGCGCCCTGAACGACGGGACCATTCCCGCTGGCGGCGCATTGCCCAGCGAGCCCGAGCTCGTCACCCGTTACAAGCTGTCACGAACGACTGTGCGGCGCGCATTGGCGCGCCTGGAAGAAGAAGGTCGCATCGTCCGCCGACGCGGGAGTGGCACCTTCGCGCGCCAGAATCGCAAGCCCGCGCTACTGCTCCTCAACCTCGATGACTTTTTCGAAGACTTGCCGGCGCTATTCACACAATCGGCCAAGACCCTGTTGCGATTCGAGATGGGGCCGGTTCCAACATCCTTGCGTGAGCTGCAGCCGCACCTGGGATCACGGGCGCTGATCCTGCAGCGGCTGCATCGCCACCACGGCACGCCGTACGCTCTGACCACCGCCTATATCCCTGAAAAGTTGGGTAAGAAGATCGGCAAGGACGCTCTCACCCGGAGCTCGATAATCACCGCGCTGGATCAGATCGCACCACGGATCTCGAGGACCGAGTACACCACGAGCGCCGTAGCCGCCGACGCCGTCGCGGCAAAGCGCCTCGATGTAGCGTTAGGAACACCGTTGCTACGGACGCGAGCTGTCCTATCGGCAGGCCGCGCGCAGGTTCATGCTGTACTGGAAAGCCTCTGCAGGCCAGATCGCTTCAACGTACGCGTAGCGCTGGAACGTGGGTCCTCACGAGGGTCAAAGCCCCACTGGCGTCTGAAACGCAGTTAGGACTCGGCTCAGGACCCTGTCGAACTCATGCTCGCCTGCGGCTCCCCACCGCCGGCGAGCAAAAGCTGCTCGAACTGCTCCCGCGAGACCGGCCGGGCGTGCAGAAAGCCCTGCGACTGCTCACAGCCCAGCGCACGGAGGATCTCCAACTGCTCGGCAGTCTCGACACCCTCTGCGACAGTCCTGAGCTTGAACGCCCGCGCGAGCGAGACAATGGTCGAAACGACCGCCTGCGAGCTTTCGTCCGCCGCAAGCAGACTGGTAAACGATCGGTCGATTTTCAACGTGTCCACCGGAAGCCTCGACAACCGGCTGAGCGAGGAGTACCCGGTCCCGAAGTCATCGATCGAAACTTGCGCGCCCACCGCGCGCAGCGACTGCAGGGTATGGGACAGATCAACCGAATCGCCCAACAAGGCGCCTTCGGTAATCTCGATGTCGAGCCCGGCGCGCTCGCTCGAGCGCCACCCGGCGGCCACGAAGAACCGCTCCGCGAAAGTCGGCTCACGCAACTGCACCGGCGAGACATTCACGGCGATGCGCATCGAGCCGAACCCGAGTCGTTGCCAATGGCGCAGATCGCGGCTGGCCCGCTGCAACACCCACTCACCGACATCCACGATGAGCCCCGTTGCCTCGAGCACCGGCAAGAAAATACCTGGCAACACGAGGCTGCCCCGCCCCGGATCGCGCCAGCGCAGTAGCGCTTCCGCGCCCAGGATCGTGCCGTCGCAGATCGAGAGTTGCGGCTGATAGTGCAGCTCGAACTGCTCGGCCCTGAGGGCCGTGCGGAGCCGCTGCTCGAGGGCCAGACGCTCGGCCACTTCGGTGTTGATCTCGCGGCGATGGCGCAGGAACCGCTCGCCCGACTTGCGTGCCTTGTGAAGCGCGGCTTCCGCGTTTTGCAACAGCAACTCGGCATCGGCGCCATTCTCCGGAAACCGCGCCAATCCGGCTTTCACGTTCACGCGGATCTCGTGGCCACTGACCACCAGGGGCACGCTGAACGCTGCTGCCAGCCTCTCATGCAACACCCGCACCGAGTCCTCATAGGACTCGCGGCCGGAAATCACGACGGCGAAGTTGCCGCCATCCAGGTGAGCCAGACTGTCTGTGCCTTCGAACTGACTCTTGACGCTGTCCGCGACAAACTGCACGACCTGGTCACCAACATGGCGGCCGAACGAATCGTTGATGATGCCCAGACGCTCGATATCGAAGGCCACCACCACGACCTCCGGTTTTTCGCCGGCGTGGCGGGCGAGAAGTCGCGCGACTCTCTCGCAAAAGAGCGCCCGTTTGGCAAGTCCGGTGAGCGGGTCGAAGTACGATAGAAACCGGACAGTATCCTCTTTGTGCAGATACTGCAGCGCAAAGGAGAGGTTGGAAGCCACCTCGCGCAGCATTCCCAACTCTTCATCACCGATAGCGCAGGCCCCTTCCGCACCTACGGTAATAGCTCCGATCGGCGTCTCGTCCACCAACAGAGGCAGGGAAACCAGACAGTTGATAGGCAGCGAGAACAGGCCCTCGGAATACTTCAAACGGTTTCCTGCACCGATCAGATCGTTGCAAACCACTTCGACACCGGTGCGCAGCGCCTCAGCCGTCGGGCTCTGCCGCCCGCCTGCCTCCGCGTCGACGGGAAAACTGACCTGCTCGAGGAACTCGGAAGCCATACCCGACCAGGCAACGGGGCGCGCAACGCGTGTGGCCGGATCGATCAGCACGACGAAGGCGGAGGCATATTTGCCTACGTCGTGAGCGATCCGACAGGTCTCCTGGAACAAGTGACTGCGATCACGAATCCGCACCACCGCGCCGTTGATCGCGGACAACATCTGCAGGACTCGGGTCAACCGTTCGATACGTGCTTCGGCAGCCCGTTGCGCGCGTCGCGCGGCAACTTCGTTGAGGGCACGCCGCACCGCTGGTGCCAGCCGCTCGAGATTGCTTTTGAGCACGTAGTCGACGGCACCCGCCTTGAGCGCCTCGATCGCGCGCTCCTCGCCGATGGTGCCGGAAACAAAAATAAAGGGAGTATCGGGGGACTCGCGCCGCGTCAGCTCCAGGGCAGCGCAGCCGTCGTAGCCCGGAATTGAGAAATCGGAAAGGACCAGGTCGGGCCGCTGCTCATGCAAGGCCGCCCGGAAGGTGCCCTCGGCTTCAACCCGCGTCCATGTGCACTGCAGGCCTGCACGCCTCAGCTGATAGACGGCAAGCTCGGCCTCGGCAGCGACATCCTCCAGTATCAGCAGGTGTAAACCCTGCTCCATGGTTCCCGCACCATTCCAGTTTCAAATCAACGCCAGTCAAGAACCATACGAAAGCCTTAAGCCCGTGTCATGTTGCGACGCGCGAACCAGCCGTCTTTTTGTGTTGGCTGCGTCACACATTGAAACGAAAGTGCATCACGTCGCCTTCGTGGGTGACATATTCCTTACCTTCCAGCCGCAACTTGCCCGCCTCTCGCGCTCCCGCCTCTCCTTTGCCCGCGATGTAATCGGCAAACGAGATGACCTCCGCGCGAATGAATCCGCGCTCAAAGTCTGTGTGGATAACGCCAGCTGCCTGCGGAGCTGTAGCTCCCGCCCGCACAGTCCACGCCCGCACCTCCTTAGGTCCCGCGGTGAAGAAGGTCTGGAGTCCGAGCAGACGATAGCCCGCGCGAATGACACGGTCCAGGCCAGGCTCCTTCAGGCCCAGCTCCGCCAGAAACTCGGCCCGATCGGCCTCCTCGAGCTGCGCGACCTCTGCCTCGATCGCCGCGCAGACGGCAACCACCACCGCGCCCTCACCCACCGCGCGCTTCTCCACGGCGTCCAACAGAGGATTGTTCTGGAAACCACCCTCCGCGACGTTGGCGACGTACATCACCGGCTTCGCGGTGAGCAAACTCAACTCGCGCAGGTCGCGCCGCTCCTCATCACTCAAATTCAACCCGCGGGCCGGCTTCGCCTCATCCAGTTGTACCTTGACTCGCTCGAACAGCGCCTTCTTGCGGAGCGCATCCTTGTCGCCACTCTTGGCAGCTTTCGTCGCGCGCTCCAGGGCCTTGTCGACCGTCGCCAGATCGGCAAGCGCCAGCTCGGTATCGATCGTCTCGATATCGGCAATGGGATCCACCTTCCCGGCCACGTGGATGATATCGGTACTCTCGAAGCAGCGCACGACGTGTGCGATTGCATCGACCTCGCGAATATGCGAAAGGAACTGGTTCCCGAGCCCTTCGCCCTGGGAAGCGCCCGCTACCAATCCCGCGATGTCGACAAACTCGACGGCAGTGGGAACAATCTTTTCCGGATGTACGATGTCCGCAAGCTGTTGCAAGCGCGGGTCGGGGACGGGAACCACTCCCACGTTCGGATCGATCGTACAAAATGGATAGTTCTCGGCAGCGATCTGCGCGCGCGTCAGCGCGTTGAACAGAGTCGACTTGCCGACATTCGGCAGACCTACGATCCCACACCGGATTGCCATGAGCCCAGTTCCTAAGTAACGCCCGGGCCATTGCCGGCGGGCGTGTTATTTCGAGTATGTAGACGGTTCATCGCCTTCTGCGGCCCGTCCGTGAGCAACAGCGGCACCATATCGGCGGCGGCCTGTATGGATTCGAGGATCAGACGCTCGTCCTCCGGCTGCGGCCTTCCTAACACGTAGTTGAGCACAGCGGACTTGTCACCCGGATGGCCGATGCCGATCCGCAGTCGCCAGAACGGATCCCCCATCTGCGCGATCATGTCCCGCATGCCGTTGTGCCCACCAGCGCCGCCGCCCTGCTTGAGCCGGACGACGCCTGCGGGAAAATCCAGCTCGTCATACCCCACGAGTATGGACTCGGGCGCGATCTTGTAGAACGTCGCGATGCTGCGCGTGGGTCCGCCACTACGATTCATGAAAGTCATAGGCTTGAAGAGCCACAGCTCCTCATCACCCACACGGGCGCGCGCCAGCTCCCCTTGATGCCGGGATTCGTTGCGGAACGTGGCGCCGTGGCGACGAGCCAACTCGTCCACGAGCCAGAAGCCCGCATTGTGACGGGTGCGAGCGTACTGGCTGCCCGGATTGCCGAGCCCGACGATCAGCTTGAGCGGGAAGGCTGACATGATGACGCTCTGAAACCGGCCCCCGCACAGTAGCGGAAAAAGAAACGCGCCTGTCCGAAAGGCGCCCGACCGGGATCGGCCGGGCGCCGTGCAGCCAGGCGCGGTGGCGGCTTACTTCTTGCCGCCCTCTTTTTTCGCCGGAGCGGCTTCTTTCTTGTCGCCGCCCTTCGCCTCGCCAGCCTTGGCCTCGCCGGCCTTCGCGCCGGCACCAGCGGCCGGTGCAGCAGCGGCAGCAGGAGCAGCACCCTCGGCCGGAGCAGCCTCGGCAGCCACTGCCTCGGGCTCCTCGGCACGCGGGCTGTGGATGGAGACGACCGCCGCATTCCGGCGTTGGAGCTCCGGAATCGTCACGCCCTCGGGCAGCGGAATGTCCGCCAGGAACTTGGTCTCGTTCAGGTGCATGTTCGCGAGATCGAGCTCCAGGAACTCCGGCAGGTCCTTCGGCAGAGCGACCACTTCCACATCCGAGCGCATGTGCGAAACCACGCCGCCCTCGGTCTTCACACCGGGGGAGACAGTCTCGTTCTTGAAGTGGATCGGCAGCATGATGCGGATCTTCTCGTTCTCCACCACCCGCTGCAGGTCGACGTGCACGACGACGTTCTTCGCCGGGTGCATCTGGATGTCCTTGATGATGGCGTCCTGCGTGCGCTCGCCGATTTTCAGCCGCACGATCGAGGAATAGAACCGCTCATCGCCCACCATGGTCAGCAGGTTCTGCTGATCCAGGACCAACGCCAGGGCGTCCTGGTGACCGCCATAAAGAATCGCTGGCACCTTCCCCTTGTGACGCAGGCGGCGGCTCGCACCTTTGCCTTGCGTGTCACGGAGGTCAGCGCCGAAAGTGAATGAAACGCGCATGAATATTCTCCAAAGTTAAAACTGAGCGCCGGATCGCGACCAATCCGGCACCACCTTCTGCTCGATCAACTTCAATCGACGTACAACGAGCTCACCGATTCCTCGTCGCGGATGCGACGGATGGTCTCGGCCAACAGGGCGGCGACCGACAGCTGGCGGATCTGGCTACAGCTCTTGGCCTGCGCCGAGAGCGGAATCGTGTCCGTCACCACGAGCTCATCCAGCACCGAGCCGGAAATCAACTCAACGGCCTTTCCCGACAGCACCGGGTGGGTGATGTAGGCGATGACCTTCTGGGCGCCTTCGTTCTTCAGCGCCTTCGCCGCCACGCACAGCGTGCCGGCCGTATCCACCATGTCATCGACGAGGATGCAGGTCTTGCCCTTCACATCGCCGATGATGTTCATGACCTTCGACTCGTTCGGCCGCGGCCGCCGCTTGTCGATGATCGCCAGATCCGCATCATCGAGCCGCTTCGCGAAGGCCCGGGCGCGAACCACACCGCCGACATCGGGCGACACCACGATCACGTTCCGTTCGCCCTGCTTCCAGGCGTCGCCGAGCAACACCGGCGATGCATACAGATTGTCCACCGGCAAATCGAAAAAACCCTCGACCTGGTTGGCGTGCAGGTCGATCGTCACCAGGCGGTTCACGCCCGCGCCGGAGATCATGTTGGCAACCAACTTCGCCGTGATGGGCGAGCGGGTCGCCCGCGGGCGGCGATCCTGGCGCGCGTAGCCGAAGTACGGCATGACGGCCGTAATCCGCGCGGCGGAGGCGCGCCGCAGAGCGTCCACCATGACCAACAGCTCCATGAGCGTGTCGTTCGCCGGCGGACAGGTGGGCTGAATGATGAAAACGTCGCGGCCGCGCACGTTTTCCATCAACTCCACCTTGCACTCACCGTCGCTGAAACGGGATACCTCGGCATCGCCGAGCTTCGTCTGAAGATGGCGGGCGATGTCCTGGGCCAACGCCGGATTCGCATTGCCCGCAAACAACGCCAATGTGTCTGTCGTACTCATGTCACCCAGCGCGTTGCGCCCGCTACCTCGAAAGTTGGCCGGGGTGGAAGGATTCGAACCTCCTTCGCTGTCGCCGCAGCAGGCGGCACCAGTACCTGGAGAACCCACCGGGCAGCCAAAAAGGGCGCGAATAATACACGATTTCCCCGCCCCACAGGCTCGTGCAGCGCGGACTGATCCTTCAGCGCAGGATCGGCAGCCGTCAAGCGTGAGCTAATGCCTTGAATTCAATGAACATTCGACCACGCTGACGACTATTCCTGGAGTTTGTTGTCAGCCGTACCCGGGGCGGGCGTCTGCGCGAGTGCAGACGCGGTGATCTCTATGATAGATATTGGTCATTCAAAGCGTCAATTTCGCTCATTTCTATGAGCGAAATTGATTGAGCAGGATGAGCTCGCCTAGAATGGTGGCAGGCTCAGCATCCCGAACCGCCCCGCATGGCCACCTTCTCTGTGATTGCCCCACGTCTGTCGGAACAAGCGATCGAGCTGCCCTCGTGGGCATTCGGCAATTCCGGCACCCGCTTCAAAGTGTTCACCCAGCCCGGCGTGCCGCGCGATCCGTTCGAAAAGATCGCGGACGCGGCCCAAGTGCATCGCTACACGGGTATTGCGCCCTCGGTCGCCTTGCATATTCCGTGGGACAAGGTCGACGACTATGCCGCGCTCCGCCGGCACGCCGAAGAACACGGCGTCCGACTCGGTACGATCAACTCGAACACGTTCCAGGATGACGCCTACAAGCTCGGCAGCCTGGCGCACTCGGACCCGAAAGTGCGCAGCAAGGCGGTGGATCATCACTTCGCGTGCATCGAGATCATGCACGCCACAGGCTCGCGCGATCTGAAGATCTGGCTGGCGGACGGGACCAACTATCCGGGTCAGGACGACATGCGCGCACGGCAGGATCGGCTTGCCGAGTCACTGCGCAAGATCTACGACCGTCTCGGCGCGACCCAGCGTCTCGTGCTCGAATACAAATTCTTCGAGCCGGCCTTCTACCACACCGACGTACCGGACTGGGGCACCGCTTATGTGCACGTCGCTGCGCTCGGCGAGCGCGCCGTGGTGTGCCTCGACACCGGCCACCACGCACCCGGCACGAATATCGAGTTCATCGTCGCGCAGCTCTTGCGCCTCGGAAAGCTCGGCGCGTTCGACTTCAACTCACGATTCTATGCAGATGACGATCTCATCGTCGGGGCAGCCGACCCGTTTCAGCTGTTCCGCATCCTGTTCGAGGTGATTCGCGGCGGCGGGTACGGCAAGCACTCGCCGGTGAGCTTCATGCTAGATCAGTGCCACAACATCGAGGCGAAGATTCCCGGGCAGATTCGCTCGGTGCTGAACGTGCAGGAGATGACGGCGCGCGCGCTGCTCGTCGATGGAACCGCGCTCGCAGCCGCACAGACCAGCGGCGATGTGCTGCGTGCGAATCAGATACTGATGGATGCGTTCTACACCGACGTGCGAGGCGATTTGGCGGTGTGGCGCGAGTCGCGTGCATTGCCGTCTGACCCGATGGCGGCATACGCCGCCAGTGGGTATGGCGCAAAAATCGCCGCGGAGCGTGTCGGCGGCGCGCAGGCGGGCTGGGGCGCGTAGCGAGGCGAGCGCTTCAGCGGGCCGCTGCGCGCTCTGAGGCGATGATGACTTTGATCTGAGCCGCTTCAAGCATCGCGACATGTTCAGTGCCGATCCCGCGATCGGTGACGACGACGTCTACTTCTTTCAGCTCGCAGACCACATTCCCTGAAGAGCTCTGAAATTTCGAGCTGTCGACCAGCAGGATGAGCTGCTCCGCACGCTCGATGAGCCGGCGCTCGGCCGCGACCAGCACCACGTCTGCCTGCATCACTCCTTGCAGACCGACGGCCGCCGCGCCCATGAAGAGCTGCGGAGCGTGAAAGCGCGGCATCAAGTCGTCTCCCGTGGCGGAGAGAATGATGTTCTGCTCGCGAAACACGGTGCCGCCCGGCACGAGGATCCGCGTACCACCCTGATTGAGCAACGCACTCACGATGTGCAGAGAATTCGTGAGCACCTGGAGATTCAGGCCCTCGAGATGACGGCACATCTGCAAGGTCGTCGAGCCGCCGTCGATCATGACCGCCTGTCCGGGCTTGCACATCGCCGCGGCCGCTTTGCCAATCGCTTCCTTCTGCGCGCGATGACGGCCTACGTTCTCGTGAAATGGGACGCCGGAAAGGTTGGTTGGCGGACCCTGGTGCGGGCTATCCGTCGTCTTCTGGATGAGCTTGGCGCCACCGCGCACGCGGTCGATCCATCCCTCACCGGCCATCCGCTCGAGGTCGCGGCGGAGAGTCGCCGGCGACCCGGCGACCCGTTTCTCCAACTCCCGGAAGGTGATGAAACCGCGCTGCTGCAGCAGCTCGAGAATTGCCTTCTCCCGTTCCGTTGCATGCATTCGATCGCTCCCGTTCGCTCGCCGGCTTGTACATTGCCGCAGGCAATGGTTTCAAGCATTTTCGCTCAGGGGCAAGCACTCAGCGCGTGAAGGCCTGGGAGTTACCGGCGTCGACATTCAGGATGTTACCGGTGGACTTGGCGGACGCGGCCGACGCGAAGAACCACACCGCTTCAGCGATATCTTCCGGCAGAACATCGAGCTTGAGCATCGAGCGCTTGCGGTAAAATGCTTCGAGCTCCTCGCCCGGATCGATGCCATAGGCATCGGCGCGTTCGCGCCGCCAATCGCCGTCCCAGATCTTCGAGCCCCGGATCACGGCGTCGGGATTGACGACGTTCACACGGATGCCGTGCGCGGCGCCTTCCAAAGCCAGACACCGCGCGAGATGAACGGAGGCCGCTTTCGCCGACGCATAGGCGGCCGCATTGGGGGTCGCCGCGAGGGCATTCTTCGATCCGATGAACACGATCGAGCCGCCCTGCTGCTTCAGCAGCGGAAACGCGGCGCGCGCCGCTAAAAAATAGCCTTCAACGAGCACATCGTAGTTCTTACGCCAGAGATCGACGCTCGTTTCTTCGATAGGCGCCGACGAGGCGAGCCCGGCATTGGCGACGAGAATGTCGAGGCCGCCAAACTCGCGTGCGCAGGCGGCGAAGGCGCCCTGCACTTGCGCTTCTTCCGTCACGTCGCAGACGACGGCGCGAATCACGTCCGTGCCGAATTGTTGAATGAAGCTGGCGCGCGCCTGCTCGAGCGAACCCGCATCACGGTCTGTGAGCATCACACAGGCGCCGTCGGCAAGGAGTCGCCTTGCCGTGGCTGCGCCAATACCACCGGCGGCACCGGTGATGAGGGCGATCTTGCCGACGAGCGCCTTTGGCTTCGGCAGGCGCTGCAGCTTGGCCTCCTCGAGCGCCCAGTACTCAATCTTGAATGCTTCCAGCTCATCGAGCCCGACGTAGCGGCCGATGGCTTCGGCTCCACGCATGACATTGATGGCGTTGCCGTAGAACTCACCTGCAAGCCGTGCAGTGGTCTTGTCTGCCGCGAATGTCAGGCGTCCGATCCCGGGCACGAGCACGACGACGGGGTTTGCGTCGCGCATCGGCGGGTCTTGCGCTCCCGCGCAGCGTGAGTAGTAAGCGGCGTAGCGCTCGCGATAGTCCGCGACGGCCTTCGCTAAATACTCCGTCTCTTCGAGGCGCGCAGGATCGAGAGTAAGCGGAGCGATCTTGGTACGCAGAAAATGATCGGGGCACGAGGTCCCGATCGCGGCCAACGTCTCGAAGTTTTTAGATCCGACAAATTCCAGCGCTTCGGCGTCATCGCTGAAGTGGCCAATCTTGGCGCGCTTGCCGGCCATGAGACCACGCAGCCGCGGCATCAGTGCCGCCGCGGTAGCTGCACGCCGCTCAGCGGGCAGCACTGGGACTAGCACGCCACCGAATGCCGGGCCTTGCGCCAATCGCGTGTTCAGGTACGCGGCAGCCCTCGCAATCAGATCGATCGTGTTCTCGTAACACGCTTTCGAGCTCTCGCCCCAACCGATGATGCCGTGGCCGGCAAGCATGACCGCGCGCAAGCCCGGCCGTCGTGCGACGTAGTCTCGCAGCCGCAAACCCAAGTCAAAGCCCGGCCGTTGCCACTCGAGCCACCCCACTGAGCCTTGCCAGATTTCGCGAGTGGCGTCTGCGCCGCCCGTCGAGGCGGCCAATGCGATGATGGCGTCCGGGTGCACGTGATCGACGTGCTCGAACGGCAGATACGCATGCAATGGTGTGTCGATGGAAGCCGCGCGCGCGTTCAAATTGAACGTGCAATGAGGCAGATACCCCACCATCTCGTCTTCGTGCTCGATGCCGCGATACAGCTTCTCGAGACCGAGAAGCTTCTCGAGATACAGCGTCGCGAAGCCATCGAGCTTCATTGAGCCGATATCGCCGCCCGAGCCCTTCACCCAGAGTACCGGCACCGCCTGCCCCGTGAGCGGATCGCGCTCGGTGAGCTTCGCCGAGGTGTTACCGCCGCCGAAGTTGGTGACGGTCAGATCCGAGCCCAGCAGGTTCGAGCGGTATAAAAGCAGCTCCGCAGGCGACATTCCCTGCGCGCGCTCCTGCGACCAACGGTTCTCGGGCACTCGGAACAAAAGCGCCGTGCCCGCGTGAGGGGAGGTGTGTGAGTCCATGTATCGCTGACTACCTTGCCGAATACTTCAGCAATGCAGAGTATCAAATCTCCAATCATTTGTTATCATATTCGCTCAAACCCGTTCAATTAGCGCAGAAGGAACAAAGGGCGTGGAAGACCGGTGCACAGTGGTCTTCGATGTGGGGAAGACGAACGCGAAGCTCACTCTGTGGGATGCGCAGGGTCACTGCCTCGAACGACGTGTCCGTCGAAACGACGTCACCCAAGCCCCCGAGTATCGAGCGCTCGACGTGCACGGTCTCGAAGAATGGCTTGCGCACACGCTAAGTGAATACGCGCGTCGCGCCACCATTGGGGTCCTGATCCCCGTCGGGCACGGCGCAGCCGCCGCCCTCGTACAGGGCGACCACCTGTTTGCTCTGCCAATGGATTACGAAGACGAGCCGAGCCCGGGCGAACGCGCGGCATATGACTCCCAGCGCGATGCGTTCGCCCACACCGGCTCGCCGGCTCTTCCGGCAGGGCTCAATCTGGGCATGCAGCTCCATCGACTGGAGCGATTGACGGGCCCCTGGCCTGAAGATCTGTTCATTCTGACTTGGCCGCAGTACTGGGCGTGGCGACTCTCGGGAGTGATGGCGAGCGAGGTGACGAGCCTCGGTTGTCACACGGATCTTTGGCGACCGCTCGAGAATCGTTTCAGCGATCTGGCTGTTCGTCGCGGGTGGGCCCGACGCATGCCGCCGCGACATCACGCGCGCGCAGCGCTCGGCTCGATCACGCGCGAGTGGACCGCTCGCACTGGATTGCCCGGAGATTGCGTCGTGCTCTGCGGTCTACACGACAGCAACGCCGCGCTGCTTGCGGCGCGTGGTCACGCTGATATCGCCGCGCACGATGCAACGGTGTTGTCGACCGGCACGTGGTTCGTCGCGATGCGCTCCCCCTCCGGCAACGCAGCCGTCGACGCCAGTGCACTGAGCGAAGCGCGCGATTGCTTGATCAATGTGGACGTGCACGGTGCCGCGATACCCTCCGCACGATTCATGGGAGGTCGTGAAGCGGAGCTCCTCGCTGCCCTCGATATCCATGCGCTCAGACACACCGATGATTCGCAGCGCCTGATCGACCGACTGCCAGCGCTGCTGAAAAGCGGGGCCGCCGCATTCCCGAGTTTCAAGCAAGGGTGCGGGCCGTTTCCTCAGTCACGGGGAACATGGCGTAACAAACCTGAGGATCCCGCCGATCAGCGCGCGATCACAGGGCTGTACCTGGCATTGCTGGCAGACACATCGCTCGGCCTCATCGGATCGCAGGACCGATTGCTCATCGAGGGGCGATTTGCGGAAGCGGTGATCTTCACTCGTGCTCTGGCAGCACTGCGGCCCGCACAGAAGATCTTCGTGTCCCATGCCCACGACGATGTGCCATACGGCGCTCTGCGGTTGGTCAATGCTGATTTGCCGGCGCCCGCACCGCTTACAGAAATCGAGCCGCTCGACGTGGACTTCCGTGTGTTTACCGAGGAGTGGCGCGCGCATACAGCGCGGGCGGGCACGTGAATGCATGACATGGCCGATGAGTTCTGGACGCGGAGGGCTTGATTGAATCCACTGATCGGAGTCTTGTTCCATTGGCTCGGCGGGCTCTCCTCCGCAAGCTTCTACGTTCCTTACAAGCGTATCCGGCGCTGGTCGTGGGAAATCTTCTGGCTCACGGGCGGCATCTTCTCCTGGGTGATCGCGCCCTGGATTTTCGCGACATTACGCACCAGCGATCTGCTCCAGGTGCTCGGCGCAGCTCCCAACAACACGCTTCTGTGGTGCTGGTTCTGGGGCGCCATGTGGGGCTTCGGGGGACTGACCTTCGGACTGACGATGCGCTATCTGGGCCTGTCGCTGGGCATGGCCGTGGCGCTCGGGCTGACGACCGTCATCGGCACTCTCGGTCCGCCGATCTTCCGCGGCACGCTTGGCGAGCTCGCAGGCACGCCGAGCGGCCGAATTACTTTCCTCGGGATCATTCTCACCTTGATTGGCATCGCGATCGTCGCGCAGGCCGGCCGCGCCAGGGAACGCGAGCTCGGCTCATTCGGCGCACGCAGCGGCGTGGCCGAGTTCAACCTCACACGCGGCCTCGCCATCGCGGTGTTCTCAGGCGTGATGTCCGGTTGTTTTGCTTGGGGACTCGATGCGGGACAACCGATCCGCGATCTGACACTTGCGGCGGGGACCAATCCGTTGAGTCAGGGTCTGCCCGTGCTGTGCGTGGTGCTCGCCGGGGGTTTCACGACCAACCTCGTCTGGTGCCTGGTGCTGATCGCTCGCAACCGGACAGCCGGTGAGCTCATCGGCAAGACCAACATCGCAGTAGCCGCGGACGGCGGGCGCCCGCCCCTGCTCGGCAACTATTTGCTCGCCGCGCTGGGCGGCACGCTGTGGTACTTCCAATTCTTCTTCTACACGATGGGCGAAAGTCAGATGGGGCGTTACGCGTTCTCGAGCTGGACGCTGCACATGGCCTCCATCATCTTGTTCTCCACGCTTTGGGGATTCGCGTTACAGGAATGGAGAGGCGCGAGCCGCCGCACACGCGCGCTGGTGTGGATCGGCATCACCGCACTGATCGGCTCGACAGTGGTTATCGGAGTCGGCAACTATTTTGCTGCGACTTGACGAGCAAACTCCGGCGAAAGTTGGCTGGGGTGGAAGGATTCGAACCTCCGAATGGCGATTGGGCGTCAAAGCCGGCGACCAGGTCGAATTTGTCGAGCACGGCCAGGGCGTGGTTCTGCTGCGCTCGATCGCACACGACATTCGTGCACTGAGGCATTGAGCCGACGCCGGCGAAATCCATGTCCGTCGAGACCATGAACCTGGCAATCACGGAGATCGGGCGGCCATGAGGCCTGTCCGCTGTTCCCTGGCGAGCTGCACGCTCTAAATTATTCCGGCACCAATACAGCAGTGGACCTACTCCGAGGCCGTTTATTTTTTTGACCGAGTAACACGTAGTGCTGACCCATGACATCAATACCATGACAACCTTCGCTATCGAGCGGGTCCACGCGTGGCGAGCCGATGGCCGAGGTGTTGATCGTTCACCGGGAGTTCAGTTGACTGCGGGCGTTCCGCTCGCATGATATTAATAGGTAGGTGATCGCGCCGTCCGTTGGGTAATGCGACACGCACGATGGCTCCTTCATTAGTTCACTTTCGGTGAACGACATCGCTCCTCTTTTGCCGGGCTAGCTCGACAAAGCGCGCCTTGACCGCAGCAAACAGGGCTGGAGGGATGAATCCGTACGCAAAGACATCCGGCTTGCCAGGTACGGGCGACAAGCCGGCGTTAGGCCATTCATCGACGTTGTATTCCGACACAACAACCCAGCTCGGCTCGTCATCTAACCCGATCGATCGGCGCACTTTGGCTGGTATCTCGATGGCTACCGTATCGCCAATGGGAGGTGAGTGCGTGATGGGCAGGAGAACGACGAAACGCGGCTTGGTCGCGCTGTCGCTTGCCGCGACCAAACAAGCCGGACGGTCCTTGCCTTGCGTGCGCCCAACAGTGGCTTCGCGAGACCAGAGATAGTCATAACGAATGACGAGGCCCGGAGCGGGCTCAGGGATCGCCATTGGTCAGCTCTACTTCAGCAGTTCGTCGAGCGGCGCGTGCTTCGGGTCCATTTCTGCACGCTCAATGGCGCTGAGCACAACGTCGGGCGTCTCGGCCGTGCGGTGTGTGCGCTTTGCGGCGGCGACCAACCAATCGTAGTGATCGGCCGACATCAGTACCAGTTCCCTGCGCCCGTGCCGGGTGATCTCCACCGGCTCGCGCTGGGCCTGATGCTGAAACTCTCCGAAGCGGCGCTGAAATTCCAAGGCGGTTGCCTGAGACATGATTGGAGTCCCCAATTAACATGCACGTATTATACGTATACTACGTGTATTTGCAAGGGTCCACCTAATAGACTGATTTGCGTCATATGCTCCGAGCATTCGGGCGCTGGCGCCCGGGGCGGCCGTAGACGCTCACAGTGTTTCTACGGACTTCGACACTGTGCGCATCATCGCCGGGTTTGAAATCGACATTATTCGATCCAACCCAAGATGCTGTGCAGTCATGACGCGGGTCATTGATGGAGCTTCTGGCTTCCCAACCGACGTTGCGAGCGCTTTGTGCGCCGCACCCTGAGGCGTCAACGAGCGCTATGGGGTTCCACAACAACAGGACCACTTTCGCGTTCTGGCGGCAGTGCGGCAGCAATCGAGACGATGCTAGAGCAACATCAAGTGCCCGCACGCTTTTGCGTAAGTGGCTTCTGCGATGCCGCGCACATAAAGTGCAACCTGACGACGGTAGCGCTGTTCATGAGCGCCGAGTTCGCCATCGGTTTTGAAATCCACGATGGTCCATTCGTTTGCTTCGTGGAAGGCGAGGTCCGCTACACATTCGACCAAGGTTTGGTCCTCGAGTCGAGTCACGATCGCGGCCTCACGGCGGCACTGCCCGCGAGCAAGAGCGGCAGCCGCACGACGCAGCAGCGGTTGCGCGAGTGCTGAGATCACCACTTCGATGGCGGCATCGAGTTCCTCATCAGAAGCGCCAAGTAAGCGCGAATGAATCTCCGCATGGGCCGAGACAGTGTTGCGCGCGGCATCCAGATCGACCGTGGCGAGAACTGCATGGACGAGAGTGCCAAACCGAGCGCCGCCCGGTCGCATGCCTTGCCAGCGTGCGTCCACGATGGTGATATCGTCCGTTCCGGCAATTGCAAGGGCGGAGCGCGCCCGCTCGGTTGCTGTCTGGATGACGTGCGACGGCGTGCTGCCGCGCTCAATCATCTGCACTCGGCTCGAGCGCCAGGACTCCCAATGGGCCCTGGCCGCTGCGGCGCGCCCCTCGGTGTCCTCAGTGAGGATCTTTTCCTGTGCTAGGCCAATGGAGGGCTTCAGACCGAGTTTCAAAAGGCGTGGATCCCACCAAACGACACGATGTGCGCCGGCTTCAGGTATGTGGACACCGGGCATCACCGAGTCTCGGGTGCGTATGGCCCTCGGGGGTCGTTTCAAAACCGTGTCGTCTCCGAAAATTGGGGTACCCGGTGCCTGATTGGCCTCGGGTCCTCGCGCGCGTGAGGTCGGTGGGTAGATCGCGGGGTGGAGGGCTGCGAGCCAGCCGTCGCGCCGTTCATCTCCGACGACGGGGACAACGAGGACGTCCCGCGCACGAGTTGCAGCCACGTACAGGAGCCTGACGGCCTCGTCGCGTTCACACTTTGACTCCTCCTCCATGTGTTCACGAAGTTCAGGTGGTGTGCAACCCGCCAAGCGCTGCACGCAGAGTCTGCGCGATGGGTCTGTCCAGCGACTCGGATTTTCGTGTACCTCGGTAGTAGTCATATCCGCGAGGATGACGACCGGAAACTCAAGACCCTTGGCTTTGTGGGCGGACATCATTCGGACGCCCTGCACGCCCTCCTCGAGGAGGGGCGCCTCGGCGACCTCACCGCGTTCTCCTTGTCTCTCCAGATATTCGACGAAGCTTCGGAAGGAAATGAGTCCTTGACGTTCTGCGCGCGATGCCAGATCCGTAAATCGCCCGATGTTGGCCAGCGCTTGCATACCCGTTGGCCAGATGGCAAAGGAGGCGTGGGCACGCGTGGCCTTGATGAGCTGAGTGATAGTGTCGCTCACAGGCTGCCAGTTGCGGCGGCGATGCAAGTCCCTGAGGAGGCGCAATGCGTCGGCGACCTCGGTCAGGGTTGAAGGTAGATCGTCAGGAACACTGCGAAAGGGGTGCAATGCTCCGACCCGCTCCCGCCAGAGCAAGAGCGCGGCGTCGGAAATAGAGAACAAAGGGCCGCGCAGTGTTGCGAACACCGTGAGCTCGTCATTCGGGCGTTCGACCGCAGTCAAGGCAGCCGTCAGCGTCTCGACCTCTTCGCGCGTGTAGAAGGCACCTCCGCCGAACAACAGGTGCGGTAACTCGTGCGCCTCGAGCGCGTCCACATAGGGGCGTGTGGCATCTTCTCCCGCGAAGGTGCGCAATTTACGAAAAAGCAGACAGACATGCTGCGGTTCGACTTTCACCCGCTCTCCGGGTCGCTCGCGCTCGGTGATTGTCCAGCCACTTTCCCGGACGAGCCAATCAATCCAGGCTGCGATTACATCCGGAAGGGATTCATCGATGCGGCCATTGACGACTTTGCCGTAGTCGGCATGGGGCGCCGGTACGGGTAAGGCGATCACGGCAGGCTGTACCGAGGTACTCTCGCGGCTCGGGGCAAGCGCAACATAGGCTCCTTCGGTCGCCATGAACCGCGGGGCAAACGCTGCATTGACGGCTTGCTGAATCTGCGGCACCGAACGAAAACTGACACTAAGGTGAACCGGCCGAGCTCCTTGCTCAATCAATCGTTGTTGTACGTTGCGGTAGAGTTGCACGTCGGCGCGCCGAAACCGATAGATCGACTGCTTGGGATCGCCAACCAGGAAGAGCTTACCCGGCACGGCTCGTGTGGCCTGCCAGTCATCGATGTCTGGGTCATCGGAGGCGAGCAACAGGAGAATCTCCACTTGCAGGGGATCGGTGTCCTGGAATTCGTCAACAAAGTAGTGGGTGAGCCGCTGCTGCAACTCAGCGCGCACATCGCGGTTGTCGCGAAGCAGATTGCGCGTGCAGATCAGCAGATCCGTAAAATCGAGACATCCTGCCTGTTGTTTTGCGGACTCGTAGGACTCAACAACAGGCCAAAGCTCGTTGCGCAAGCGTGGTGCGATATCTGCACCAGCGTCCTCAATGAAGCGCTTGAGACGAGCATGCAGGGCATCCCGACGCT
>Ga0068855_100001452_pt1 | contig 29563 bp, 24 predicted proteins | sample KBSCornC52_FD_66592 | JGI IMG/M metagenome (GOLD analysis project Ga0068855, IMG submission 66592) | Corn rhizosphere microbial communities from Kellogg Biological Station, Michigan, USA - KBS Corn C5-2 | ecosystem: Host-associated > Plants > Roots > Rhizosphere > Soil ... | reverse complement strand
ACGTTTCGCAAGGGGCTGGCGCTGCTGCCCGATGCGGCAACGTTCGCGGCGGCGATCGGCTGCCCGCGCATGACGACTTACATCATGTCGTCGAACGACACGCCGAAAGCCGAGCTGCGGAAGACTTACCTTGAGCGTTTTCGCGCCTGCGCGACGGTGCTGGCGCGCTCGCACGTGCGGCTGGGGCTCGAGTTTCTGGGGCCGCTGCACATCCGGAAGGCGTTTCGGTACGAATTTATCTGGCAGATGAACGAAATGCTGGCATTTGCGAAGGAATGCGGGCCGAATGTGGGGCTGCTGCTCGATTCCTGGCACTGGTATCACGCGGGGGCGACAATTCACGACATTGTGGCGGCGGGCCGCGACCGCATCGTGCATGTTCAGATCAATGATTCGGCGAAACTTCCGCCGGAACAGGTGCGGGATAACGAAAGGCTGCTGCCAGGGGAGGGCGTCATCGATCTGGTTGGATTCCTCCACGTCCTGCGAGAGATCGGCTACGACGACGCATTATCGATTGAGGTTTTCGGGCGCGGACTGAAGGAAATGCCGCCGGAGCAGGGAGCGAAGCTCGGGTACGAATACGGCAAGAGAGTGCTCGAGAAGGCGGGGATCGCCTGATGGCGGATGTCCCGGAGGGGCGCGCCTGGCAACAAGCTGAAAATCTTGCGGATCTGCTGACGGAGCAGCGGAATCCGGCTTCGGCGCGGATCGACAAGCTTGCGACCGCGGAGGTGCTGCGCGTCATCAATGAGGAAGATCGCAAGGTGGCGGACGCCGTCGCGCGGGAGATCCCGAACATAGCGCGCGCGGTGGACGCGATTGTGGAGGCCTTCCATAAGGGAGGCAGGCTCTTTTATATCGGCGCGGGCACGAGCGGCCGGCTGGGCGTGCTGGACGCAAGCGAATGCCCGCCGACGTTCAACGTGCCGCCGGACATGGTGCAGGGAATTATCGCCGGAGGCGAGGCGGCTCTCTCGCGAGCCACTGAAACCACCGAGGATGACCCGGGCATTGGGGCGCGCGATCTGAAGCTGCGCGGATTCACGGGGAGCGATGTGCTGTGCGGGATTGCAGCGAGCGGAAGGACGCCGTATGTGCTGGGCGCGGTGGATGAAGCGAATCGCATGGGCGCACTGACGCTTGGCGTGAGCTGTACGCCCGATTCGGAACTGGCGCGACGCGTGAAGATCGCGATTACGCCGCTTTCCGGGCCGGAAATCGTGACGGGATCCACTCGCATGAAAGCGGGCACGGCGACGAAGCTGGTGCTGAACATGCTGACGACGGGCAGCTTCATTCGGCTGGGCTATGTGCGCGGGAATCTGATGGTGAACGTGCAGCCGAAGAATTCAAAGCTGGTGGACCGTTCGCGGAGAATCATCGCGGCGCTTACGGGCGTGAGTTACGAAGAAGCCGGGCGGATGCTGGTTGCGGCGGGAAATAACGTGGCCGCTGCAATCGACAACTGGGAAGAAACGACTCGAAAGATCTAAAGCAAAAATGGACAAGTTCGTTATCCGGGGCGGCGTTCCCCTTGAAGGTGAAATCGCGACCAGCGGTTCCAAGAATTCCGCTTTGCCCGCACTGGCGGCCGCGCTGCTGACCGATGAGCCGGTGGTGCTGGATCGCGTGCCGCGCGTGCGCGACCTGCTGACAATGGAACGGCTGCTGGTCAACATCGGAGCGAAGCTCGATGTGGAGGGCGAGCGGGTTACGATTCACGCGGAAAAGATTGTGTCGCCAGAGGCTCCGTACGAGCTGGTGAAGACGATGCGCGCTTCGAGCCTGGTGCTGGGGCCGCTGCTGGCGCGATGCGGCGAGGCGCGGGTTTCGCTTCCCGGGGGTTGCGCGATTGGAGCGCGGCCCATCGACATGCATCTGGCGGGGCTCGAGCATCTGGGGGCGAAGATTTCTCAGGAGCATGGCTACATTCAAGCCGCGGCGCCGGGCGGAGTGAAGGGCTCTCATATCGTTTTCGATCGCATTACTGTTACGGGTACGGAAGATATTCTGATGGCCTCCGTGCTGGCTGAGGGCGAAACCATCATTCAAAACGCCGCGCGCGAGCCGGAAGTGGTGGATACGGCCGATCTTCTGACGAAAATGGGCGCGCAAATCGAGGGCGCGGGTACCAGCGTGATTCGGGTGAAAGGCGTTCCGAAGCTGCATGGCGCCACGCACGAGATTATTCCGGATCGCATCGAAGCGGGCACATTCGTGATTGCGGGCGCGATTACCGGCGGCGACCTCACAGTAACGGGATGCCGGGCGGAACATATCTATGCGCTGACGGCAAAGCTGGTGGAGGCGGGAATCAAAATCGACACGCCCGATGCGAATACGATTCACGTTCGATCGAATGGCGCGCTGAAGCCGGTGGATGTAAAGACGGAAGAGTATCCCGGTTTCGCTACCGATCTTCAGGCGCAGTACATGGCGCTGATGACGCAGGCCGAAGGCATATCGATCATCACCGAAACGATTTTCGAAAACCGGTTCATGCATGCCCTCGAGCTGATGCGAATGGGCGCGAATATCCGGCTGGATGGACGCCAGGCGATTATCGGCGGCCACAGCCGGCTGACGGGCGCGGGAGTGATTGCTTCCGATCTGAGGGCCAGCGCATCGCTGGTGCTGGGCGCGCTTGCGGCGCAGGGCGAAACCGTTATCGATCGGGTGTATCACATCGATCGCGGGTACGAAAAGATCGAAAGCAAACTGTCGCAGGTGGGCGCGAAGATCGAGCGTGTAGATTAGTGGCCATGGCGCACAGTCCCGGATTCCTCGCCATTGTGAACGACGCGAAATCGCGCATCAAAGAAACGGACATCGGCGGATATAAAGCGATGCTGGAGCGCGGGGAGCGGCCGGTGCTGGTGGATATTCGCGAGGAAAGCGAATACAAGGCCGGCCATGTGAAAGGCGCGGTTCACCTGAGCAAAGGCGTGATCGAGCGCGACGTCGAGCAGCGATTTCCGGACAAGAACACGAAGATGGTTCTCTACTGCGGCGGCGGTTTCCGCTCTGCTCTATCGGCGGACAATCTTCAGAAAATGGGCTACAAGGACGTTATTTCGCTCGATGGCGGATGGCGCGCCCTGAAGGAATCTGGTCTCGAACTGGAGTAGCGATCTCTATTGCGTGACGGCGAGCGTTACGCCGGCCGGCGACGCGACGCCGCCCACGGATAAGACTACAGGTACTTCTCCGGGCGCCACGCCTGACGGGATCTGTACATTCACCTGCATCAGACCTTCAACTTCTCCGGGCGCGGCGCCGTAGTACGTCACCTGAGCGGGCTGGCCGCCGATGGTGGCGGTCACGTTCGCGCTTGGTTTCGGAAGAGGCGCATTCAGGGGCGCGAGTTTCCCGTCGACGCCACCGGGAGTAGTCTGGCCTTCGCCCGTCGCGTACAGCGAAACGGCATCGCCAATTCGCGCCGGATTGGACGTATTGTTCAGTGTTCCATCGGCGTTGACGGCGGCAGCCTGGCCCGAGCCGGTGGTGTTTGCGGTGAACAATCCGGGGGCAGTATTGGCGACTTTGACCGACATTGAAGCGGAGGCGCCGCCGTTATAGTTCACAGCGACCTGCGCCGGTCCGGAGCTTTGCAAAGAATAGGGCACGATGGCGGCGATCTGAGCGTCGGAAACGTAGATCAGAGGAGCAGGTGTGGAATTGAAGGTCACCTGCACGCCCGCGAGCGTGGTGGGAAGGGATCCATCCGGGTTGGGCGTATATTGCGTGAGCGTGGAGGGCCCGAGGCCCACACCATAGAGGGTCACGATTTCACCGGGCGCAATTGGCCCGCTCTGGCTGCTTCCGGCGTTGGTGACGGCGGCGACAGAGAACGAGACGGGCGTTAACCGCCGGATGACCTGGTTCTGCGTGTCGGCCACAAAGACGTTTCCCGACTTATCCGTGGCTACGCCCTGGGGCTGAGAAAGCTCCGCCTGAAGGGCGGGGCCGCCATCGCCAGCGAAATACGGCTTGCCGTCACCAGCAATGGGGATGATTGTCCCGCCAGGAAGGATCTTTTGGACGACCGAGCTCACACCATCGACGAAGTAGACGGCGCCCGTGGAATCGACCGCGATGTTTTCGGGCGTTATGCCGGATTTCAGCGTCGATATGTTACCTGAAGTATCGACCTTTCGAATATCGGTATTGCCGGTATCGGCGATCAGAAGATTGCCGGCGCTATCGAACGCGATTGCGTATGGATAGGCAAGGGCTGCTTTGGACGCCGAGCCGCCATCGCCGCTGAAACCGTAGCTGCCGGTCCCCGCGACGGTGGAGATGGTTCCTTTCGAATCGACTTTTCGAACCGTGGAATTTCCGTAATCCGAAATATAAAGGTTGCCGGAGTTGTCGAAGGCGAGCCCACACGGGAACCAGAGCGCCGCTGCCGTAGCGGCGGCGCCATCGCCGGAATAACCGCGGGTTCCGTTGCCGGCGATGGTCGTGATCTTGCCCGAGGTGTCGATTTTCCGTACGCGGTTGTTTCCGGTATCGGCGATGTAGACGTTGCCGCTCGAATCGACAGCGATGCCGTGAACGTCGGAGATTTGGGCGCTGGCGCCGGCTTCGTTATCGCCGAAATAGCCGGGATTTCCGTTTCCGGCGATGGTGCTGATGTTTCCGCTCGAGGCGGTCACCATTCGGACGCGGTAGCTGTAATAGTCGGCGATGTAGATATTGCCGTTGGAATCGACGGCTACGCGGAATGGCCTGACGAGTTGGGCGCTGGTGGCGGGGCCGCCGTCTCCGTCATACCCCAGCACGCCGCCGATGCCGGCTACCGTCGAAATCGTGTATTGCTGAGCGAATGCGGCAAGCGCGGTTGCGAGAAGCAGCGTGAAGAGTTTCGGAGACCTGTTCATCGAGACGAATTTTCCGTAGACGTTCGCCCGGTCCGGCCGGTTGCGCAACCGGGCACACGTATCGTTTCCAGTCTGCGTATCGTGTCCACTGTTCGTGGCACGCGACGGGCCGTTAAAGTTCGGGGCCGAACGCTACAGGAGTAATCCGCCATGATAACAACCGGGGTTGCAGCCAGACTGCTGACCGTCGTGTCACATTGGTGAACAGGATGAAAGCCTGCGTCCTGAAATCGCCGGCGCCAATCGATTCGGCGCCGCTCGAGTGGATGGATGTGCCGTGCCCGGAGCCCGGCCCGGATGAAGTGTTGCTCCGGGTTCACGCTTGTGGCGTGTGTCGCACCGATCTGCATGTGGTGGAAGGCGAGTTGCCGGTGCGGAAGGCGAATGTGATTCCGGGGCATCAGATCGTCGGGTCCGTTGTGAAGCGGGGAGAGCGGGCGCAAACCGTGGCGGTGGGGGCGCGTGTGGGGGTTCCGTGGCTGCACCGTACGGATGGCGTGTGTGAATTCTGCCGCTCGGGGCGCGAGAATCTCTGCGATCACCCGGAGTTCACGGGGTGGACTGTGAATGGGGGATACGCGGAGTACGCTGTGGCGCCCGAAGCATTCGTCTATCCGCTGCCGGAAGGATTCGACGATATAGCTGCGGCGCCGCTGCTTTGCGCCGGAATTATCGGGTTCCGGTGTCTGCGTCTGGCGGAACTGTCGCGCGGCTCATCGCTCGGAATTTACGGGTTTGGCGCAGCAGGGCATGTGGCGATCCAGGTGGCGCGGCACTGGGGCGTGGACGTTTACGTGAGCACGAGGGAGGAGAAGCATCGCAAGCTGGGGCTCGAGCTTGGGGCGCTGTGGGCGGGGGGAGCGGATGCACGGCCGCCAGCGGCGCTGGATGCGGCGATCATGTTCGCGCCTGCGGGGGAGCTGGTTCCTCCGGCGCTCGGGGCGTTGAAGAAGGGCGGCCGGCTGATTCTGGGCGGTATCCACATGAGTCCTATTCCGTCGTTTTCCTACGATCTGCTGTACCAGGAACGAGTGATTCGCAGCGTGGCCAACAATACGCGAGATGACGGCCGCGAATTCCTGAAGACGGCCGCAGCGATTCCTGTGCACACCGAGGTGCAGAAATTTCCGATGAGGGAGGCGAATCGGGCGCTGCTGGCGCTGAAGAGGGATGGCGTACGCGGCGCGGCTGTGCTGATTCCGTGAAGCGGAGGGCGAAAGGACGGGCTCGCATAGAATCGAAGGTCATGACCCGCCGGACGGCCTGCGGTCTGATTTCCGGATTCGCGACGCTGAAGCTGTTCGCTGATGCGCGGCCCGATTCGTTCCGGGTTTACAGCGATGCGCCGCGATTGTTTCTTCGGCCGCAGCGTTTGCGCCTGCTGCGGCGGGAGCGCGAAAGACGATCGCTTCGATGGGATCAGTTTGAGACGCTCTGGGCGGGACACGCTGAATTTCCCGAGCCGGGCTGGGCGGCTGCTTTGCGTTACCAGATTGCGCAAGAGGAAGAAGCGGGGCATCGGGCGCTGACGTGGGCGGCGGGGTCAGGCAGCGATGTTCGCCAGGTTGCGCTGGTGGCGGACTGGTGCGCGCCTCTCGCAACGGAAGCACAGCGGCGCGCGATGACCGCGAAACTGAGCGCCGCCGCGAATGCCCCGATGCCCAGGAATTTGAATGCGGCCAGGGACAAAGCGCTTGCCGCCATTGTGCTTTCGGAACAGGACCAGGATGCCGCGGAACGCGCTCTGACCGATGTGTTTGACAAGTTCTGGATGGGGGCGTTTCTGCCGGCGCTTCGGGGCGCGCGGCTGCGTGTGGGGAATGCGGACGCGTGCGCCATGTATGAACTTCTGCACGCGTTTCGCGACAATCTCGGCTTCGATCTTCGCGAAACCTTCCCGGACTGGTTCAAACACTACCCGATTCTGCACATCATGGCGCATTATCCGCCACCATTTCCGGGTTCGGAGAACGAATATCGTATTCCGGCCGAGAAAGATATCGCGCGGAACGGGCCGGATTTGAAGAAAGCGTCTCTTTCGCGCGCCGCCGAACTGGCGCTGGTGGCTTATGACTCGAACGCGCCAGAAACGCAGCTGGTGCAGGGCTTTCTGATGAACGACCGGTTTCTGATGCGGGGCACGTTTGGCATCACATACGAGATGATGTGGGCCAATCCGTATCAGCCGGGATTGAGCTACTATCACATTCCCTTTGCGCAGCACGATGAGATCGGCGGGCAATTGTTTGTTCGGTCATCATGGGACGACGATGCTGCGTGGATCGGTTTTTTCGACGGCCAGCTTCAGTTGTTCAAGAATGGCAGCGCCACCCGGCTGGACCCGAATGTGACTCGCGAGCCGCTCGATATCGAAGAAGCGACGGTCTTTTTTGCGCGTGCGGCGAACCGTTTCCAGGTGCCTGCGCGTCCGCCGGATACCACGGATGACGTGTTCATTGTGGGACTCGAGCCGCGAAAGGCGTATCACGTCGAGATCGACGGCCGTGAGATGTATGAAGATGTCGCGGACCCCGGCGGCATTCTTTTCCTGCCGGGTCTTTCCGGAGGAACGGGGGTCAGATTCGGCCCTGCGCCCGTTCTGAAGTGACCCGGCCTATTCGTGCCGCAGCGTACTCACCCGATTCAGCCGCAGCGCTTTCCAGGCAGGTACGACGCCTGCGAGCAGCGACGCCCCCGCCAGGACACACACTACCAGCGAGATCGTCAGCGGGTCGGTCGGTTTCACGTTGTAGAGGAGAGACGAAAACAATCGAGTGGCGGCCGCTGATGCGGCGATTCCGACCACCATGCCGATCGCTACGGCCGGCATGGTTTCCCGCAACGCGATCCGGACGATGTGGAGGGCAGGGGCGCCAAGCGCGAGGCGGATTCCAATTTCGCGCCGTCGCTGGCGTACGGACCAGGAGATCACTCCATAAATTCCTACTGCGGCGAGGATGAGCGAAATCGCGGCGAACATCGCCAGCAGGAGCGCAGAAAGCCTCGAGCGCCAAAGTTTATCGCCGATCACCCGGTCCATAGCGGCGATATCGGAAATGGCAATTCCCGTGTTGACGGCCCGGACGCGCCTTTCGGCTTCGTCCCGGATGGACGCCGGGCTGACCCGTGTGCGGATGACGAACGCCTCATGATTCTGATCGCGCGTGTCGGCATGCTGGGAATATGGAAGGTAGAATTCCGGCGCGGGCGTGCTGGTCCAGTCAGATTCGCGCGCATTCGCGACAACGCCGACGATGGTGAATCGAGTCGGGCCGCTGCCGGGCCTGTCCGGATTGGATGGCACGCCGGGAACTTCCAGACTCTGCCCCACAGCGCCGCCGGCGGGCCATTCGCTGCGGGCGAGTCTCTCATTCACGATCACCACGGGAGCCGACCGGGCATCGTCTCGCCTCGAAAATTCCCGGCCGCGCAGGATCGGGATTTTCATGGTCCCGAAATAGTCGGGCCGAATTACACGATAAATCGCCCCGGGTTCTTCGCCCGGCGGTGGCGCTGGGCGGCCGGGGACTAAATAGCGCAAAGTCCAGACATCGCCTCCGATGGGGAGGTGATTGATGGCGCTGACGCGCTCGACGCCCGGGAGGCTGGACAGCGTGCCTGTTACCTGATCGAACAGAGCGATCCTGCGGTCTGCATTTTTTTCATCCGCCGGAGCGAAGACATACATCGAGAGCAGGTTTCTGGCATCGAAACCCGGATTGACGGCGTTCAGCTCCATCAGAGTTCGAATCATCAATCCCGCGCAGACGAGCAGAAGTAAGGCCATCGAAACCTCGGTGGCGATCAGGAAACCGCGGCCGCGCGGTTTCGATGCTCGAACGACGCCGTGCCCTGCCTGCCGAAGTCCCTCGTTTATATCGAGGGCCGTCGAACCGGCCGCCGAGAAGAGACCGGAAATGAGCCCCGTGGCGAGCGAGAGTCCAACCGCTACGGCAAGCGCAGCGGGATGCACGTGAATTTCATTCAGGCGCGGAAGGCTTCCGGGCGGAAGTAATGCGGGCAGCGATTTCAGACCATAAGACGCAAGAAAAATACCCAGCGCCCCTCCCGCAAGGGAAATGAGCAGGCTTTCCAGCGCGAGCTGGCGAACGATTCGCCATCGCGACGCGCCTATCGCGATTCTCAGCGCCAGTTCGCTTCTTCTGCCGAGACCCCGGGTGAGGAGCAGGTTCGCCAGATTGGCACAGGCGATCAACAAGACGAAGAGAACCGTCGTTGAAAGTAACAGAAGCGTTGGACGGACGGGCCCCCCGACCTTTTCGAGCAGCGGAGTGACTCGAACGTGGAAACCCCTGTTGGTCTGTGGGTACTGAACGGAGAGACGGTCCGCGATGCCTGCGAGTTCAGCTCGGGCCTGTTCCATCGAGGAGCGCTCGCTCAGGCGGCCGAAGACCCGGAGTGACCTGCCATCCCGGTCCTGGATCCGATCCGAGAGGTTCAGGGGCGTCCACATTTGCGCCTGGGTCTGCCAGAACGGAGCGAATCGGAAATCCGGCGGCATGACGCCGATAATTGTGTACGGCTGAGCGCTGATGCGGACGGTGCGTCCGATGATAGCCGCGTCCCCGCCGAACTGCGCCTCCCACAGGCGATGCCCGATCACGAGAAGTCGAGCAGCGCCGGGCTTGTCGTCACCGGGGCCGAAGAGACGACCACGTTCCGGCGGAACACCGAGCATCGAAAGCATGCCCGCGGTGACCTGGAGACCAGGAATAATTTCGGGGCGGTCGCCGCCCTCGATGGCGCCGCTCCAGGCTTGCGCCGCTTCCAGCCGTTCGAATGCGGTTGCCTGGGATCGATAGTCGAGGTAGTCGGCAGGGGACACGGGCCCACCGCCATCGCCGAGCGCGACGACCAGCTTCGAGGGATTGCGATAGCTCAGCGGTTTCAGGAGGACGGAATAGACGACGCTGAAAACCGCCGTATTGGCGCCGATACCGATGGTCAGGACCAATAATGCGGTGGCCGTAAACCCGGGATTCCTGAGGAATCCGCGGACGGCGTACCGGATTTCCGCGAAGAGCTGCCGCATAGACATCAGGGCTCCTCCGCAAACGGCTCGCCTTTGCATGACATTGAAATGACTCGGCATTGCTCGCCGGTTCGGGAATAATGGTGTTCGAAGCCGGAATCGCCCTGTTCCGAAAGCGAACATCTGTAAGCTGGAATCACAGCCCCAGGCATGTCGCAGCCCCGAATACTTCTGCTCGCCGCGACCACCGGCTACCAGACACGCTCGTTCGCAGCGGCCGCGGCGAATGCCGGGGTGAGCGTGGCGCTTGCGACGGACCGGTGTCACGTCCTCGAAGACCCGTGGCGGGACCGGGCCATTCCGATTCGGTTCGAAGAGCCAGAAGCTTCCGCTCAGACGATTGCGCAGTCGGAAAACGTCGATGGCGTCGTGGCGGTCGGGGATCGACCGACGTACATCGCGGCGCTTGCCGCTCAGGCTCTTGGAATTCCCTGGCATCCGCCAGCGGCCGTTCTCGCGTGCCGAAACAAGCACAGCGCGCGGGAGTTGTTCGAAGCCGCCGGATTGCTGGTGCCCGCGAACTTTCTGGCGCCGGCGAATGCCGATCCGGAGAATGCGGCGCTCGCGGCGCCTTATCCCTGCGTCCTGAAGCCGCTGGGGTTATCGGGAAGCCGCGGCGTAATTCGCGCCGATGATCCGGCTGAATTTATGCGGGCCTTCCGGCGAATCGGTCGCATTCTTGCGCAGCCTGATGCCGCCCGCGAAACTAACTCCGCGGCGATTCAGGTGGAGGAGTTTGTCCCCGGGCGGGAGTTCGCGCTCGAAGGCATCATGACGCGCGGCGAACTGCGCGTTCTGGCGATCTTCGATAAACCCGATCCGCTTGACGGCCCGTTTTTCGAAGAGACGATCTACGTCACTCCTTCGCGAGAACCGAGCGCGGTTCAACGGGCCATCGAAACGACAACGACCCGCGCAGCCCTCGGCCTCGGCCTGTGGCATGGACCGATTCATGCGGAGATGCGGGTGAACGAGCGGGGCGTGTGGATGCTCGAGATCGCGGCGCGTCCGATTGGCGGATTGTGCGCACGAGTTCTGCAATTCAGGAACGGGACCAGTCTTGAAGAACTGGTGGTCCTTCATTCTGTTGGCCGTATGCCTGAGGTTCTGCAACCGGTGAAGCCGGCATCGGGCGTGATGATGATTCCGGTTCCACGCGCAGGAATTCTGGAGTCTGTGGACGGCGTGGCGGAGGCTCAGGCGGTGTCCGGGATCGATGACGTCATCATCACCGCGCGGCGCGGGGACAGGCTCATTCCCTTGCCGGAAGGCGCGAGCTACACGGGATTTATTTTCGCCTCGGGCGCAAGCGGCCAAGCCGTTGAGCAAAGTCTGCGGCTCGCTCATTCCCGTTTGCATTTCACCGTTCAGCCCGCGCTCGACGTCGTTCGCGGAGCATTGTAATGATTTCGAAGTCACCTGCTATTCTGGTGGACCAAATGACGCACCGGCGCTCCCTTCCCAGGATCTGCATAGCGCTCGGGCTGCCGGATATTCCAAGGTTGCTGGAACAGGCGAAGCGTGAAGCCGAATCGGGCGAAAGCTTCCTCGAATTCCGGCTTGACTACCTTTCCGATCCTGCTCGCGGCGCCGAGGCCATCGCAGATTTTCTGGAGCAGTACCACAACGTAACCGTGCTCGCCACCTGCCGGCGGCACCAGAATCATGGGAAGTTCAATGGCAGCATTGAGGATCAGTTGAGGATTCTCGAACTGGCGATCAAACGGGGCGCGCGCGCGGTTGATGTCGAAATTGAGACGGCGGAACTTACGCAACAACGTTGCGCGGAGCTCAGGACCCAGGCGTTTCTTATCGTTTCCTGGCATCACTGGGAGACTACGCCGCCGCTCGATCCCGTCATCCGGCGCATGCGGAAAGTTCCGGCCGATGTGTACAAGGTTGTGAGCACCGCGCGCAAACCCACGGATGTGGGGCGGATTCTTGCCGCTGCCCGTCTCAGCCCGGAGATCCCGCTGGTCACTTTGGCGATGGGAGAAGTCGGTTTCCCGTCACGCGTGGTCTCTACGGCGCTCGGTTCGGTTTTTACGTATGCGGCGCCTGCTCATGTTCAGGGGACGGCAGCGGGTCAGGTGAATGCGAGACAGCTTCGCTCCGTTTACCGCATCGACAAGTTCACGAAGGCGGCGAAGATCTACGGTGTGGTGGCCGACCCTGTACGGCACAGCGTTTCGCCGCAAGTTCATAACCGCGCTTTTCAATCGCGCCGCATCGATGCCGTGTACGTGCCTCTGCTGGTAACGGCAAATCAGCTGCGCGATTTCTTCCAGTTCGCGACTGAGCTTCCGCTTGCGGGATTCAGCGTCACGATTCCTCACAAGCGCCGGATGATGCGATATCTCGATCAGGTGGATCCGCTGGCGAGGCGGATTGGCGCAGTGAACACGGTCTGGCGGAAGGCGGGGCGATGGCGGGGAACGAATACGGATGCGGAGGCGGTATCCGGTCCGTTATCGAAGATAATGCCTCTGGCGAAAGCATCCGCTCTCATTTTTGGCAATGGCGGCGCAGCGCGCGGCGCAGCCTGCGCACTAATGGATGCCGGAACCCGAGTTTCCATTACCGGCCGCAATCCGGATCGGGTTCGCGCTCTGGCCCGGCAGGTCTCCGCCGAAGCCCTCCTCGAAGATCAGGTTCGGGACCGCAAATTCGATATCGTGATCAATGCGACTCCCATAGGTATGTGGCCGCATGGCGAAGAGACGCCTTTTAAGGACCGGATTCCGGCCGATATCGTTTTCGATATGGTGTACAACCCACTCGAAACGCTTCTGATCCGGCGTGCGCGCGAGCAAGGCAAGCAGGTGGTCCCAGGGATCAAAATGTTTATTGAGCAGGCGGTGCGGCAGTTCGAGATCTGGACCGGCGAACAAGCGCCGCGCACTGCAATGGAATCGGCTGCCATTGACGCCCTCGAGACGCGCTACGCCGAGCAGAAGGCATAGAAGAAACCGCCAGGCGGAGCAGAAACGATACGGACACGCGTTACTCGGAACAAAAGGGCATGAAGCGCAAATTCAATCGACGCGAACTGGCAGTCCTTGCGGCAGCCGGAGCTGCTACGGCGCAGGCGCAGGGTCCCGGGCGACCCGGCAGCGAGGACCTGGAAAAAGCTGCGCGCGACCTGAACGCGCGCGATATCGAAACTTTGACGAAATTCGAGATTCCGATCTCGACCGAGCCCGCCTTTCAGTTCAAGGCATGACCGACGACGTTTTCTTTGCGAGCATTACCGAGCTGAACGGGCGGTTGCGGAAACGCGAATTCTCGACCGTGGAACTGGTGCGAGCCTTCGCTGACCGGCTGGAATCGCTCGGACCGAAATACAATGCGCTCGCGCTGCCATTGACGAAACAGGCTGTCGACCGGGCGAAGGAAATCGACGGGGAATTCAAGCGGGAGCGCTATCGAGGTCCGTTGCAGGGGATCCCCTTCGGCGCGAAAGATCTGCTGGCGCTTGCAGGTTACAAGACCACGTGGGGCGCGAAGCCGTTCGCGAATCAGGTGAGCCAGGATACCGCAACCGTCCTCACGAAGCTGGACGACACCGGATCGATCATTATCGGCAAGCTGGCGATGGTGGAGCTCGCCGGAGGCCCCAGCTACCGGATGGCCTCGGCGTCATTATTTGGGCCGGGGTTGAATCCCTGGGACACGTCGCGCTGGTCAGGCGGTTCTTCGAGCGGATCCGGCAGCGCGGTCGCCGCCGGACTTGTGCCGTTTGCGCTCGGTTCGGAGACATCCGGCTCGATTCTGACTCCTTCGGCCTTCTGCGGTGTGACGGGACTGCGCCCGACCTACGGTCTGGTGAGCCGGCACGGCGCGATGGCGCTGGCATGGACCATGGACAAGATCGGGCCAATCTGCCGTTCGGCCGAGGATTGCGGTCTGGTTCTCGAGAAAATCGCCGGCGGCGATTCTCATGACCCGGGATCGGCCGGAAAGAGCTTCTATTACACGCCGCAGTATGCGCGCAAGCTGACGGACCTGAAATGCGGCTTTGCGCCGGCAGATCTGGAACTGGTCGAGCCCGATGCGCGCCCTCTGTTCGAAGCGGCGATGCAGGTGATCCGGCAGACCGGCATTCAAATGGTGGAGGCTGCGCTACCCGAGTTCCCGTATGCCGCCCTGACGCACACCGTGATCAGCGCCGAGGGCTCTTCGGTGTTCGAGTCGCTGATCACGAGCGGCAAAGTGAACGAACTCGCCGATGCGAAGCAGATCGCAGGTTTGAAAGCCGGCCTCGAGCTCGGAGCGAAGGATTATCTGAAGGCCATGCGCATCCGATCTCTGCTGAAGGCGAAATTCCGCGAACTATTCGCCGGCCTCGACGTTCTGGTTGCGCCTGCACGGTATTCCATAGCGCCGAAAATCTCTGAACCGCTCGATGCGCTGCGCGTGCCCCCGGGGCCGACGTCGCGGCCCGGTATGGCAAGTCTGATCCCGGCGGGCAATCTCGGCGGCTTGCCGGCCATCTCCATCCCTTGCGGATTTGTAGCCGGCATGCCGTTTGGATTGCAGATCGTGGGTACGCCATTCAGTGAAAACACCTTGATCGCGCTTGCCCGCGAATTTCAGAATCGAACGGACTGGCACAAGCGCCGGCCGCCCGCAATGGCGAGCTGAAACCGGAACTGTCCGCTACAGTAGTGGTTTCCATGCAAGACGGGAGTTCGGCCGCGCGCCGAAATGTGCACCATGTCCGGCGCTGAGTTCAATCCGGCTGCGACGCCGCTGATGCGGCAATATCACGCGGTGAAACAGCAGGCGCCGGGTGCGCTGCTTATGTTCCGCCTGGGCGATTTTTACGAGCTGTTTTACGAAGACGCGGTCACGGCTTCGCGGGAACTCGAGATCACTCTGACCTCGCGCAACAAGGAAAAAGGGGCCGCGATACCGATGTGCGGCGTGCCTTACCACGCGGTCGAAGGCTACATCGCGCGGCTCATCGGCCGCGGTTACCGGGTGGCCATCTGCGAGCAGATGGAGGAACCCGGACCGGGGAAAAAGCTGGTGCGACGCGAGGTGACGCGAATCGTCACGCCCGGCACCGCAACAGACGCGCATCTGCTGCGCTCGCACGAGAACAACTATGTCGCGGCCGTCGCGAGGAACGGCTCGCACGCGGGCGTCGCTTACGCCGATATTTCGACTGGCGAGTTCCGCGCTACCGAACTGGAGATCGCGGAGCTGCCGGGGCTTCTGGAAAGCATCGGCGCGCGCGAAGTTCTCGTGGCCGCTGAAGCTCCGCTATTTCCCCAGCCGGAACCAAAGCGGTGGATCGTGACCGAAGTCGATGACTGGATCTTCAGCGCCGACTATTCCGAGCGCATCCTTCGCGATCATTTCAATCTGCTTTCGCTCGATGGCTTTGGCCTTGCGGGCAGGCAGAACGCCATTGCAGCCAGCGGCGCGATCCTGCATTACCTTCGCGAGACACAACGAGCGGCGCTCGATCATCTGGACCCGCCCCGGCATTTCAACCGGGCCGATTCGATGGTGCTTGACGCAGTCACGGTGCGGAATCTGGAACTTGTTGAGCCGATCTTTTCCGATGGCGGCGCAACGCTTGCGAGTATTCTGGACCAGACCGCGACCGGCATGGGCGGCCGACTCATGCGCCAGCGATTGCTGCGTCCCTCGCTCGATCGCGCGGAAATCGAAGCGCGCCTCGACGCAGTGGGCGATCTTGTGCGGGAAACAATTCTGCGCGCCGAACTGGCGAAGCAGCTAGCGTCCGTGCTCGATATCGAACGCCTGCTGGCCAAGGTAACGATTGGCAGCGCCGGACCTCGCGATCTGCTTGCGCTCGGCAAGTCGCTCGAGCAGATCCCGAAGGTGGCGCTGGGCATGCGACTGGCTTCACGGCCGCTTTCAACCCGGCTGTCGCATACATTTGCCCGGCTCGATCCGGTAGATGAGATCTCGGGACCGATCGTCGCTGCAATTTCCGAAACTCCTCCGATCAATATCGCCGATGGGGGCGCGATCCGATCGGGCTTCGACTCGGAACTTGATGAACTGCGCAACCTGAGCCAGAACAGCAAACAATACATCGCGAACATCGAAGCTCGCGAGCGGACCCGGACCGGCATCGCTTCGCTCAAGGTCCGATTCAACAATGTTTTCGGTTATTACATCGAGATCTCGAAAGCGAATCTGCATCTTGCGCCGGGCGACTACGAGCGCAAGCAGACGCTGGTGAACGCGGAGCGCTTCACCACTCCCGAGCTGAAGGAATATGAAACGAAGGTTCTTTCAGCGGAAGAGAAAATCCTCGAGATTGAAAAGCGAATCTTTAATGATGTTCGCCAGGGCGCGGCCGCTCAAGCGCGGCGGATTCGGGCTACGGCTTCAGCGGTCGCGGAACTGGATGTAACGGCTTCGCTCGCGCGCGTGGCTGCCGAAAACCGGTATACGCGCCCGGCGTTTGCTGATGGAGGAAAGGATCAGATGCGGATCGCCGCGGGTCGCCATCCTGTCATCGAAAAGCTTGCGCTCGATGAAGCCGGCCGCTTCATCCCAAACGACCTTTACCTCGACGAAAACGCGCAGATCGCGATTATTACCGGGCCGAATATGGGCGGGAAGAGCACTTATCTGCGCCAGGCGGCGCTGATCGCCATCATGGCGCAGATGGGCTCCTGGGTTCCGGCGGAAAGCTCGTCGCTGCCGGTTATCGATCGGGTTTTTACGCGAATTGGCGCTTCGGACAATCTCGCGCGGGGGCGCTCCACTTTTATGGTCGAAATGACCGAAACCGCGGTCATCCTCAACACCGCCACGGAGCGGAGTTTCATCATCCTGGATGAGATCGGGCGGGGAACTGCAACCTATGACGGGCTTTCGCTGGCGTGGGCGGTTATAGAGTACATCGCCTCAAACACCAGAGCGAAAACTCTCTTCGCTACGCATTATCACGAACTAACGGAGCTGGCCGACCATCTTGAAGGCGTCCGTAACCTGCGAGTCGCGGTGAAGGAATCGGGTGATCGCATTGTTTTTCTGCGGAAGGTGGAGCCCGGCAAAGCCGACCGCAGCTACGGCATCGAGGTGGCGCGACTTGCGGGCCTGCCGGCGGCGGTGATTGAGCGCGCCCGGGAAGTTTTGCGATTGCACGAATCCAGGGAACACCGCGCCGTGGAAGAGCTGGCGCCGCCCAATGAAAACGCGCCTGTTCAGATTCGTTTGTTTGAGCCGGGCCCGGACGAGATCCGGCGCCGCATCCGCAACCTGAATCTCGACGAGATGCGCCCGGTTGAAGCGCTTCGGGTACTGGAAGAATTGCAGCGGGAGCTGAACTGATCATGCGCGTCGCCGGAATCATGAGCGGTACTTCGCTCGACGGAATCGATGTAGCGATCGTCGATGTCGCGGCGAAACGCATCAAAACCGTTGCCCACTCGACCACGCCATATCCGGATGAACTGCGAGCGCGCATCCTCGGCGTCTCGAATACGCGCTGCGAGACGCGCGATATTTCGCGCCTGAATTTCGAACTGGGAGAAGCTTATGCGCGTGCGGTTCTCGCACTGTGCAAATGGGCGAAAATCCCGGCGAAGTCAATCGAGCTGATAGGCTGCCACGGCCAGACGATTTACCACGAAGGATTCGGCGATACCCCGAATACACTGCAGATCGGCGAGGCAGCGATCGTTGCGGAGCGGGTTGGCGCGCCGGTGGTCTCGAATTTCCGCACGCGCGATATGGCTGCGGGCGGGCAGGGCGCGCCGCTCGTGCCGTTCACCGATTACCTGCTGTTCGGCGGATCAGGCGTAAACCGCGTCTCCGTAAACGTAGGAGGCATTGGAAACCTCACGATTCTGCCGAAGAACGCGGGATCGGAGAAGTCTGTTGCCTTCGATACGGGGCCGGGCAATATGGTGATGGACCAACTGGTCGAACGGCACAGCAAAGGGAAATTGCGCTTCGATCGAGGTGGCGCGATCGCAGCGAGCGCCCACGTGAATCGGCCCCTGCTCGACGAACTCCTGCAGGATCCTTATTTCCTCGCCCCGCCGCCGAAGAGCGTTGGCCGAGAGCAATACGGGCAGGAATTCGTCGACCGCATGATCGCGTCCGGCGATTCGCTACCAAATCTGATTGCTACGGCTACCGCGTTTACCGCCGCGACCATCGCTTTCGCAATCCGGAAGTTCGCTCCGAAGACCCGGGAGATCATCGTGGCGGGCGGCGGTGTTCACAACGCGCAGTTGATGGCCCAGCTGGCCGCGCTGACCCCGGACGCGCAGCTTCGCCGGATCGACGAATTCGGTATCGATCCGGATGCAAAAGAGGCGATCGCCTTCGCCGTGATGGCCTGGCGAACCTGGCGCCGCAAAACCGGAAATTTACCTTCGGCGACGGGAGCCCGCCGCGCAGTAATCCTGGGCGCGATTACGCCGTAGTTAAAAGCGCCTGTACCGCAAACTATAGATCACGACCATCAGGCAAAGCGCCGCCAGGCAGGACAAAAGAGGCGACGAGAAAGCGATGCCGATGCTTCCCAGCGTGGCGGCGAGAACGGCGAACACAATCCGGGCCAGTAGTTCAGTCGAGGTGACGTGCCAAACTGATTTCCAGATCATAACGTTGCCAAACCGTTTCAAGCATAACGCGTATCGACCGGCGCCCGCATTAGCGGCTAGAATGACGGGTTGACTCCCGCAAACGAAGTCGCAGCGCCCCAGCCGAAACGCGTGTCGGTGGTGATCGTCTCGTTCAACCGCGCCGAGCGGCTTCGGCAGTCGCTTGCATCCCTGGGGGACAGCCACCAGATTCTTGTGGTCGATAACGGTTCGCGCGACGGGTCACCTGCGCTCGAAGCCGAGTTCCCCGCATCCCGCTTCATCCGCCTTCCCAAGAACTTCGGCTTGACGAAGGCATTGAACATCGGCTTGCGTGCAGCCGAAGGGGAGTACGTTCTGTTGCTGCACGATGATACTCAAATCAGAGGAGATGCCGTTTCGCATCTCGCCGACTTTCTCGCCGCTCGTCAGGATGTGGGCGCTGTGGCTCCGCAACTCACGACTGAAGCAGGCGAGCCTGCCCCGCAGATTCGGCCACTCCCCACTCCCCCGGCGCCCGATCCACCTTTTCAACCGGCCACAGGAGGCGAAGAAGTTACGGCCGAATGCGTTTCCGCCGCGGCCATCATGTTCAGGACGTTTTACCTTCGCGCCCTGCGGCAGATCGACGAACGTTACGGCGTGTATGGCAGCGCGATCGAGCTCTGCGCGCAGGTGCGGCGTTCGGGCAAGAAAATCGCCGTTGTTCGCGACGTGAAAGCTGTGCATTATGCTGTGCCTTCCCCACTCCCTCGCGCGGATCTGGAGGGCGACAGGGCGGCGGGCACGGCCGGATTCCTCGGCAAGCATTATGGATTTATGTCGGGTCTGCTGTATCGCATCAAAACGGGCCTTGCGGCAGCGCTGACCTTCCGATTCAAAGTGGCGGCGGGCGCGTTCGCGGGACAGAAAGTGGATGGGAGCGCCGGTTGAAGGCGGGGAAGCTACACTCGAAGCATGAGCCCGCTGGGGTGGGCATTTCTTGCGGTCGTTTGTTCGGCTTTTTCGGCGGCAGTTGTTTACCTCTTGATGCGCTCGCACGCGGAGGTCCTGTTATCGCGCCAGCGTGAGCAACTGGCCGAAGCCCGCGCGGCCCTCGCGGCCCAGCGCGAATCGCTCGAGGATTCGCTCCGGAACGTGGAGGATGCTACCCGGCGCAAGGCGATGGACGAGTTCATCGCCGATATTCGTGTGGAAGAGCGGCACTACATCCGCGAGCACAAGATCTTGTTCGTTACCCGAAAATGCCTCGTCCGGCAGGAGCGTATTTTCTTTCGCAACCTGCCGTTGTCCACCTGGGTGGAGCAGGAGATGCCGATCGAGGAAGGCGCTGATGTCGACAAACTGGCACAGGCGATGACGGTATTCACACCTGAAGGCATGATTGCAGCCGCTTCAAAGAAGCTCCTGCAGTAGTTCCTATTCAGTACCGGTTCAGTACCGGGGCACGGCCGGATCGACCTCGATGCTCCAGAGATCGATGCCTCCAGCCAGACTCCGGGAATTCTCTAAACCCTGTCGACGCAACCAGTGGACCACGTTCAGGCTGCGGATGCCGTGATGGCAATAGACGATCAGCATCGGCCCATCATCGTCCAGTTCACTCAGGTGTTGCGGGATCGATCGCATCGGAATCAGCCTCGCGCTCTCAATGCGGCAAATCGCGTGCTCTTCCGGCTCCCGAACGTCTATCAGGCGCAGCGGCTCGCCGTTTTCAAGGCGGCTTTTTACCTCGCCAGGACTGATCTCCAGGGGAATTTCGGACACGACCAGATGTTAGCAATCGACAAAAAGGCGAAACGAGCGCCACAAATTGTCTGCACACGGCTGCCGAGCAGCCGAGGGGTCCGTCTGACCCCCTTGTTATACTCAGGGGTTAAATCGTCAGTTTCCAACAGGTTCTACAGTAGATGAAGTCTTTGTCCGCCTTCCTTACGATGGCCTGCGGGGCCGTCTGCGCCTTCGGGCAAAGTTCAACTCCCGTTTTCACCACGGGCCAGGCCGCGCGCCTGGTCATTGGCCAGAAGAATTTTACAGCGGCTGACTACGGCGCTACGAATACGTTAATCGGCTCTCCGTACGGCGTTGCTGTGGCCAACGGTGTTTTGTGGGTTGTGGATGCGAACCGGCTCGCTGCGACGCCCAACAACAACCGGGTACTCCGTTTCAGCGATGTCTCAACGTATCCCGGGCCGACTCAGTCTCTCTATGTTCAGGGGAGCACCTGCGGCGCGTGCCGCGGCGTTTCCAGTCTCGTGCTTGGGCAGCCCGATTTCACCACGAACAACTCCAATCTCAGCCAGACAGGTCTCCGTGGACCTACGGGCGTGGCGACGGACGGCAATATACTCGCGGTGGCCGACACGGACAATAACCGGGTGCTGATCTGGCTGCGTGCTCCGACCCGCAACGGGCAGCCGGCGGATGTTGTGGTGGGTCAGGCGGATTTCACGCATAACGCTACCTCAGTGCCGCCCACGCAAACGTCTCTGCGCGGTCCGGAAGGCGTGTGGATCTCGAACGGCAAGCTGTTCATCGCGGATACGCAGGACAACCGGGTTCTGATCTATAACAGGATTCCGACCTCAAACAATGCGCCTGCGGATATCGTTGTTGGCCAGCAGGATTTCACGTCTTTCGTTCAGCCGGACCTTACGCAGAAGCAGCCCTCGACCGCCGCGAACAACATGCAGGACCCAATAGCCGTTTCGAGCGACGGAACTCACCTGTTCGTGACGGATTTTGGGCAGAACCGCGTGCTGATTTTCAATTCCATTCCCACGACCAACGGCGCTTCGGCAGACGTGGCGATCGGGCAGCCCGATCTGGTGAGTTCGGTCGATAACAACAGCTATTCGGTACCCCCGAACGCGACGCCGGATTCCGCCGGGCATCCGGAAGGAGCGTCGCCCGTCCTCTGCCAGTCAACCGGAACGGACAGCGCTGGTACAGCTACGTTTCCCGTTCGCTGCGCCAGAACGCTCGAATTTCCCCGCGCCGCGATTTCCGATGGCACGCGACTCTTCGTCGCAGATGGCGGCAACGACCGCGTGCTGGTATTTAACACCATTCCGACGCAGAGCGGCGCGGCGCCTGATGTGATTCTCGGACAGCCGGACGAGTTCAGCGATAACGATGGTGAAAATCCGGATGGCACGAATGCGGTCCAGACGCCTGGTTCGCTCGCCTGGGACGGCACGAATCTGTATGTGAGCGATATATTCAACCGGCGGGTGGTGATTTACTCGATGGGCATTCCCAATATTCCACTGGATGGAATCCGGAATGCGGCGAGCCGTGAGATTTACGCGCTGGGCACCATTGACATCACGGGGACGACGGTTACTGCCAAGGACACGCTTACGGTGAAGATCAACGACGCGACCTACACCTATACGGTGGTGGACGGCGACACGCCCCTGAGCATCATGCAGGCGCTCGCACAAAAGATCGACACAAAACCCGGCGATCCCAATGTCACTGCATATGTAAATACGACAACGGGGCAAATTGTCTTAACCGCGCGTACTCCCGGGGCGCCAGGCGGCAACATCACCTATTCCGCGAGCGCCTCCGCCAACGCGACTGTAACGCTCACGACTGGCGGCGCGAATCTCAATATCTATCTCGAAAATCCGTCGCAGATCGCGCCCGGCACCCTGATTCAAATTTCCGGTAACAATCTTTGCGACAACACGGCGTCCGGAGATTTTGGCCAGGCTTACCTGCCGTTCACGCTTGGCGGCTGCACTGTTTTCATCGATGGAATGCAGGCGCCCGTGCTGTATGTTTCGCCCGCGCAGATTAACGCGCAGATGCCGTTTGAGACGCTTGATCGGACGAGCACCAGCGTGCTGATTCAGACCCAACATGCTGATGGCTCCGTAACAGCTACGACGCCGGTTGCCGCGACCATCGTGCGGCAGAATCCCGGTCTGTTCGCCGGGGAGGGCAATGACCCCCGCCCCGGCGTCGTGTATCACGCCTCCAGCTTCGCTATGGATCTCGTTGACGTGGACGGAACCATTCAGGCAGGCGATACCGGATCGCTTAAAATCACGGGTCCGGACGGCAACACCCGGACCTATTCCTATACTGTGACTTCGAGCGATACGCTTCAGAGCGTTCGAGACGCGCTGATTCAGGCCATCAATAACGGGCCCGACCCATATGTACACGCTTCGGCCGCCAATGAATACGCGCGTGTAATTATAACTGCGAATCAGCCGGGTCCCGCCGGCGAGAATATCAAAGTCGAGCAGGCCATCACCAGTACTGTTACAGCCGGCGCCAATCTGTTGCTGACCGTCTACAATGCCGTAACCTGCTGCTCGAATATAGGCGGGGCTCCGGTTACGACCGATAATCCCGCAGTCGCTGGAGAGATGCTTTATACTCTCGCCACCGGCATCGGACCAACCGTCACCAACAACGTGGGCTCGGGGCAGGTGCTGAACTATGAAGACAATGACGGTCCGGCGGTGAACGTTGATTCCATCCTGACCAGTGGAACGACGGCGAACGTCGTAAACGTGACGCTGCTTCCCGGGTCGGTCGGGGTCTATGCCGTCGAGTTCCAGCTCAACAGCGGTCTTGCGGCGAATCCGCTGACTCAGCTGACCATCGCGCAGCAGGCGTTTGTCAGTAACGTAGTTACGTTCCCGGTTGTGCCTGGGCCTGCGTATCTCCTCAACGCGACGTCGAGTTCTACCTCGGCCACGGCGGCCTCCGCAACGCCGGTCAGGCGAAGTGTGATCAGTGTTCCTGCGGGCGCGACGCTGTCCCGACCGAAATCCGGCAACGGCCCCGATGTCCGCGGGACATCATCGTCCTTTCGCGGCCGCTCATCTAACTGAACCCGGGCGGAAACCTTCGCCATGAGTCCGGATCTCCGCCCGAACAGGCGTTTGCCCTTTTCGAGGATCCGTACAACCTGACGAAAGTCACACCGGGCTGGCTGAACTTCGGATTGAAACGCGGCATCGGATCTCAATGAGCCGCGGCGCGCAGATCGATTACACGATTCGGTGGCTCGGGTTGCCCGTCAACTGGAGCACTCTGATCACAGACTACGATCCGCCACGCCTCTTTGTGGATCAGCAGATTCGTGGTCCGTATAAAGTTTGGCGGCACCGGCATGAGTTCCGGGAAACGGCGGCCGGAGCCATAATTTCGGACCGGGTTGATTATCGCCTGCCACTCGGATTTCTCGGTGATCTCGCGCATGCGCTGGTCGTGCGCAGGCAACTGATCGGTATTTTTCGTTTTCGGCAGCGCGCGATCGCCGATCTGTTGCTGCCCGGCGATCTCGTCCGGATTTCAACCAGCGGGCCGCGAGTTTTTCGAGCTTAATCGAACACGACAGTCTTTCCGGCGTATTGCAGGATTCGATGTTCCAGATGCCACTGGACTGCGCGAGATAATACGACGCGCTCGAGGTCGCGGCCCTTCCGCACCAGATCCTCGACCTGATCACGATGGGAGACGCGCACTACGTCCTGCTCGATGATCGGGCCTTCATCCAGCTCTTCAGTGACATAGTGGCTGGTTGCGCCAATCAGCTTAACGCCACGCTCCCGGGCGGCATGGTACGGCCGTGCGCCCGTGAACGCCGGCAGAAAAGAATGATGCACGTTGATGATGCGCTGCGGATAACGGGCGATAAATTCGGGCGAAAGAATCTGCATGTAACGCGCAAGCACGATCAGATCCGCGGCGTAATGCTGGAGTATCGAAATTTGCTCGCTTTCCGCTGCGGTCTTCGAAGCGCCAACAGGCACGAGATGGAATGGTATTCCGTAAAATGCGGCGAGTCCCTCCGCGCCGGCATGATTGCTGATTACGCACTCGACGCTGCAGGGAAGTTCTCCGATGCGGTGCCTGTAAAGGAGGTCCAGCAAACAGTGCTGGTATTTCGAGACGAAAATCGCCACGCGTTGGGGCGCGGCGGACCGGGCAACTCGCCAGTTCATCTCGAAATGTCTCGCGAGTTTTCCGAATTCATTCCGCAGCCCTGATTCCTCCAGGTCGAAGCTGTCCAGATCCCATTCCACGCGCATGAAAAAGAGGCCGAGACCGTGGTCCTGATGCTGGTCGGCGTGAAGAATGTTACCGCCGTGGTCGGACAGAAAACCGGATACCGCCGCAACAATGCCTTTGCGGTCCGGACAATGGATCAGCAAAACTGCCGAATTTGAAGTTGCCTGTGGGTTCACGCGAACGGGTGATGTTAACATGCCTGCCCGCGCGTGGCCGTACAATAGCCGTGGGAGCCCAAACCGTGAAGCAGACGTTCCTGCTGTTTCTTGCCTCGACAGCCGTTGCTATCGTCGTTTTCGCCAGCGGCTCGCCGGGCATTCGTCCCCGTCCCGTCGCTACGGACTATCCTTCGCACGAGAGTACGTCCCTCGCCACGGTCGGGGCTGCGGTGATTCCTCCGTCGGAAGCGAAGAGGATTCTCGGGGTCGATCTGAAGGCTGCCGGGTATGTCGTGATCGAGGTCGGGGTGTTTCCCGAGCCGGGCAAGGATGTGGATCTTTCGCCCTCCGATTTCACGCTGGTGACCGATCCAGACGCCATCGGCGCGCGGCCCGTGGACGATGAAGCAATCGCCGCAACGATTGACCGGAAACAGCATCCCCAGCGCACTCCGTCACGCGCCGGCGACATCTATACGAGTACCGGCGTAACTGTTGGACACGGGACCTGGACCGATCCGAACACAGGACGCCGCACGGGAGGAACGGTCACGGGCGTCGAAACAGGCGTTGGAATCGGAGCGCCTCCACCTGCCGCATGTCCGGGAATCGGTTATTGCGATGATCGCCAGCCATACCCGTACCCGCCTTCTTCGACCGGTCCCAATCGCGGCCAAATCGAGCAGGAACTCTGGCAGCGGTCTCTGCCGGATGGTACTGTCCATAATCCAGTAGCCGGGTACCTCTATTTCCCAAAACCGTCGGGCAAGGCAAACAAGGCCGGCTGGGTTCTCCGGTGGGATAACAACGGCGCAAGGATAAAACTCGACCTGCCCGCCGCGAGGTAGCGCGCGCATATTCGAATCGTCCGGCTGCGCATACAATAAGCAGCCATGAGCCTGACCAGACGCCGTTTCGTCGCCGCATTCGCGGCCGCTCCATTTCTTAATCGCTATCATCTGCTAGCGGAGCCGGAGAAACGGCGCTACAAGATCCGCGATGTTCAGTCGATGGTCATCAGCGGTCCACGGACGTATACGCTCGTGAGGATCACCGCGGATAACGGGGTATACGGAATCGCGGAAGCCTACGGATCGCCCGCGATCGGCGTCAAGGAACAGATTCTCGGTCTCAAGCCGTCGCTCGTGGGCAAAGATCCGCTGGAAATTGACGTCATCTACACCGATCTCGGAGAAGGCGGAAAGAGCCTCTCCGGGTCGCGGACAGACGGTTCGGCCCACTCTCTGATGCGCGCCGCCAGCGGCATCGAGATGGCTCTCTGGGATCTCTCGGGCAAACTACTGGGGCAACCGGTTACCAGCCTTCTCGGTGGCCACTTCCGCGATCGGGTTCGCGTCTATGATCACTCAGCTCCGCGAAATATGCTGGATAAGGCCTCCTGCCGCGAATGGGCCGCCAAAGTGAAAGCCCACAAGAGTGGGTTCACCGCCCATAAGTTCGGTTTTCCTCACACAACCCAGGCCAACGACAAAGGACGTGACACCGGGAACCGCGTGCTCTCGACCAAAGAAATCATCGACGCGGCGCAGGGATTCGAGAATTGCCGGGAAGCCGTAGGCTGGGACCACGACATTATGGTTCATTGCCATTGGGAATACGATCTCCGAACGTCGATCCAGATCGCCGAGGCTGTTGCTCCCATCAAGCCGCTCTGGCTCGAAGATCCGCTTCAGGTCGAGTACTCTGAAGCCTGGAAACGGCTTGTTGCAAGTTCACACGTGCCCATCTGCACCGGCGAAAATCTCGAGCGCCGCGCAGGGTTTAAGGACTTCATCATCAACGAGGGCGCGGATATCCTGAATCCCGACCTTCGTAACAGCGGAGGCTTCCTCGAAACGAAACGCATTGCGGATATGGCTGACGTGTTCAACCTGCCCATGTGCAACCACAACACCGGCAGCCAGCTGCACACCTGGGCCACCTGCCAGTGGGCAGGGGCAATTCGCGATTACATGACTTGCGAGACAATCACCGGCGAGGGTGGTTGGATGGACCAGTTGCTTGCTCTTGAAGGCCCTTATATCGAGGACGGTTTCCTTCGGGTGAATCAGAAGCCGGGTCTTGGCGTCGATCTCAACCCGGACGTCGTCAAAGCCCACCTCGCCGATGACGAAAAGTGGTGGGGATAGTTATAAGTCAGTAAAGAAAACCCGTGCGCACGCCGATTAGTCAATCGTGCGCGGATTCTGCCGAATGCTGGGGCGCTTGTTGGGGCATCCCGCAGCGCCGGCCATTGCTGTCATCCCTTTCAGTTTGTTGACGATGGCGGGTTTCTACCTGCTCCTCAGATTTGACGGAACTCCCGCGCAGCAGCACTACGCTCCGAGTCTTTGGCCCGAAAGCGCCGGGATCGCATTTCCTGCCGGGAAACCGGCACTGCTCGTCTTTCTGCATCCGATGTGCCCGTGCTCTCGCGCCACGCTCGATGAACTAAATGGCGTGCTTTCCCGCGTCCCGAAAACGGCTCTCCCGGAAATTCATCTCCTTTTTGTCCGTTCGATCAGAAATCCGGATTGGAACGGAGGGGATCTCTGGGAGCGTGCGAGCGGTATTCCAAACGCAATTCGCCAGTGGGATGAAGGCGGCCGCATTGCGGTTCGGTTCGCCGCCCGCACCTCGGGCGCGACCCTCCTCTATGGTGTGAAAAAAGACCTGCTTTTCCAGGGCGGCATTACCGGCTCTCGCGGCCATGAGGGTGACAATCTGGGAGCCGAACGGCTGCTTGCTGCCCTCGAAACCGGACGCCGGGCAGCAAATCTGACCCAGCTGTTCGGTTGCGCGCTCGCAATCGATCATCCACAGGAAGGCAGCCGGTGAACTACAGATTCCGCATCTCGGATTCACCGGCGCTCACCGCTCAGGCATCACGCAACTTCCACGCGCTCGTTCGGAAACTGGCGGTGCGCGCCGACCTCATCCTGGCATGGCTTCTGGCTTTCGAATGGCCGGCCCTGGTTATCAGCGCCGTCGTGCTTTCTCCCTTCACCTGGGACGGGGCCACTTCATCTCTGAATCCCCATCTGCTGGCGGCCATGCTGGCAGGCCCCTTCTTCATCGTTCCTTCCATCCTTCTGGCCTTGCGCCATCCCGGCCGGCATCTCACCCGGCATGTACTTGCGGTTTCCCAGATCCTGGTGTCCATTGTTCTGATTGACGTTACAAATGGCCGCATCGAATCGCACTTCCATGTATTTGGCTCGCTCGCGATTCTCGCGTTTTACCGCGACTGGAGAGTGCTGATTACCGCTTCGGCCGTAACCGCCGCTCATCATTTCATCTCCGGCTATTGGTGGCCGCAGTCGGTATACGGTGTTCTGACTATCAGCCCATGGCGCTGGGTCGAACACGCGTTCTGGGTTCTGTTCGAGGACTTTTTTCTGATTCTGATGAACCGCACGAGCATCAGCGAAATGTGGACGGTTGCTACCCGCGAGGCCCAACTCTCATGGGGCGCATACTTCGACTTCCTCACAGGATTACCGAATCGCAGGGCATTGCACGAACGTTTCGAGGCGCTGACAAACCGCCGGGAAGCGTTCAGGGGCGCGGTGATGTTCATTGATCTCGATCGTTTCAAGCAGGCCAATGACACTGGGCCACACCATTGGGGATAGACTGCTGAAGCAGGCGGCGGACAGACTCTCGGGAGCTCTGTTTGGCGATCAAATGCTCTCGCGAATCGGCGAAGATGAATTCATCGTGCTGCTGGATCGTCCGCCAGCCTGCTCGCTCGAACCGGAGAGTGGCGATAGCGCGCGGCTGGCTGACCGTCTTCTGGGGGCTCTTGCAGAGCCGTTTGACGTGGACGGACATCGGCTTCTGCTGAGCGCGAGCATTAGGCGTCAGCCTTTATCCCGAACATGGTGAACAACTCGACGAACTGCAGGATCGGGCGGATCGCGCCATGTACGTCGCCAAGGCGCAGGGCCGCGGGTGTCACGTCGTGTTCTCGTCCGAAGTCGCACGCCGCGAGATGGTGGTTCAGCAAATCGCTCGCGATCTCCATAATGCTCTCGCGCACGAGCAGATACGGCTCAATTTTCAGCCCCTGATCGATCGCCACGGGATCCTGACCGGCTTCGAAGCCCTGCTCCGATGGAGGCATCCGAATTATGGGGACATCCCGCCAGCCGACTTCATCCCTATGGCCGAGCGTTCGGGACAGATCCTGGAACTCGGAAGGTGGGCGCTCGCCGAGGCTTGCCGAGATTGCGTTTCCTGGAACGGAGGCGGGCTCGATCTGTATATCGCGGTGAATGTCTCCGCCGTGCAGTTCGAGCAGGAAGATTTTCCGGAAACGGTGCGCCAGGTTCTTGAAGAAACCGGCCTTGATCCGTCATTGCTCACGCTCGAGATCACGGAGACCGTTCTGATCCGAAACATTGAACGCGCGCGCCGGCATCTCTCAGCGATTCGGAGGCGTGGAGTGCGTATCGCTCTTGATGATTTCGGAACCGGCTACTCGTCTCTGAGCTATCTCACAAATCTGCCCACGGATATCATCAAGCTGGATCGGTCGTTTCTCAATCGGGAATTCGGGAATGCGGACGCGGTGATTGAGTCCGTCATCGAAATGGCGCATCGTATTGGACTTCGAGTGGTGGCCGAAGGCGTGGAGACCGAGAAACAGAGTGAGCACATGAAAGGGCTGCACTGCGATCAGATGCAGGGGTTCTATTTCAGTCCGCCGGTTTCCTTCGAAGATGCCTGCGCGATGATTGGCGCGCCGGCATGCAGGATCGCCGCTCAGGAATATGCGCTCGAGCACGGCGCGGTGCCGGGCGACTAAACAAACGCATATCGAAGAACTTCGGGCGCCCA
>Ga0068855_100001451_pt1 | contig 29565 bp, 20 predicted proteins | sample KBSCornC52_FD_66592 | JGI IMG/M metagenome (GOLD analysis project Ga0068855, IMG submission 66592) | Corn rhizosphere microbial communities from Kellogg Biological Station, Michigan, USA - KBS Corn C5-2 | ecosystem: Host-associated > Plants > Roots > Rhizosphere > Soil ... | reverse complement strand
CCGAAGGATGAAAATGGCGTGCACGAGTACGTCGTCTCCGGTGGGGAAGTGGTGGCGTCGCGGAACATCTCGCAGTTTGCCGAAAGCGTGAAACCCACCGACGTCATCGGCTCATCGAACGTGCGGGTCGATTCCGACAAATTGGCCGACCTCGCGCAGGAGTATGCCGAGGCCAACAAGGTGACCATCGCCAAGCTCAACTACACTCTTTACAAGGAAGGGGCCGACGCCACGCCGCTCTGGAATGTGACCTGCATCGACGAAAACGGAAAAGAGATCGGCCATATCGTTGTCAGCGCGGGGAAGGGGAACGTCATCTCGCATGATGGCTTCACCGCCGAACCCGGGGGCAGCCCGGGCATCGTGGAAACGCAGAATAGTTCGGAAGAGGGCTCTGATCCACGGCATCAGTCTCATAAGAATGTGGCGCACGGCTCTCCCTCGCCGCAGAAGAAGGATGTCCTCAGCAAGATCGGCAACAGCCTTTCGAAATTTTTCACCGGGCACTGAGAGGGATGTTGTTAGCGCGCCAGTTGGAGAAGTTGCTCGGCAAGAGCCGGGTGAGTATTGACCCCGCCACGCTCGTCGAACATGGCGGTGACAAGTGGTTTGCCAGCCATGCGCCGGAGGTGGTCGTCTTTGCCGAATCCACCGAGGAGGTCAGCAAGCTGATGAAGTTTGCCGATCGGCGGCGGATTCCCGTCACGCCGCGCGGGGCCGGTTACGGCTATGTCGGCGGTTGCGTGCCCCTGCAGGGTGGCATCGCGCTTTCGCTGGCCCGGATGAATCGCATCAAGGAAGTCAATTTCGCCGATGCCGTTGCCGTCGTGGAGCCGGGTGTAATCACCGCCAGGCTGCAGGCTGCGGCGCGCGAAAAGCGGCTCTTTTATCCGCCCGACCCGGCGAGCATGAAGGATTGCAGCCTTGGCGGCAACATCGCCACGAATGCGGGCGGCCCTCGCTGCCTCAAGTATGGTGTGACCCGGCAATACGTTCTCGGGCTCGAAGTGGTGCTCTCGAATGGGGATGTGCTTCGCACAGGCGGACGCACGCACAAGAACAAGACGGGCTTCGATCTCATCGGCATGTTCGTCGGTTCGGAAGGATTGCTTGGCGTGGTGACGGAAGCCACATTGCGCCTGCTGCCGTTGCCGCCGGCCCGAGCCACGCTTTCCGCGAGCTTCCGGACGTTCCGTCAGGCGGCCAGGGCGGTGCAGGAAATTTTCGCGGCCGGGTTTCTGCCCTCCGCGCTGGAGATCGCCGACGCCTTCACCCTGGAAGCCGCGGGGGAGTATCTGGGCAAACACCTCGCGCCGAAGGGCAGCGCGCACTTGCTCGTCGATCTCGACGGCCAGGCCGAGTCGGTCACTTCCGAGGTGCACTCGCTGGCGAAGCTGTTGGAAAAACTCAAACCCATTGGCGCCCGCACCGCGCTTGGAGAGTCGGATTGCGAGGAGCTTTGGAATCTGCGGCGCGCCTTCTCAATGTCGCTCAAGGCCACCGGCCTCACCAAGCTCAACGAGGACATTGTTGTCCCGCGGGGTAAACTCACCGACCTCGCGGAATTCGCCGAGCAGCTGCGCAAGAAGTACGGCTATCCCATCGCCTGCTTCGGCCATGCCGGCGACGGCAATATCCACGTCAATATCATGGCCGCGAAGTACCACGAGGATCGCGCGGTCTACAAGAAGGTGGGCAAAGCGCTCGACGAATTGTTTCACCAAGTGCTCGCCTGGGGCGGGGTCATCACCGGTGAACACGGCATCGGCATCGCCAAGCAGCGCTGGTGGCCGGATGCCACCAGTCCGGTCAGCCGCCGGGTTCACGCCACGCTGAAAGCCGCGCTCGACCCACACGGGATCTTGAATCCCGGGAAGTTCGTCAAAGCTGCCGGCGGGAAGTAATCCTTTACTCTTCCTTCTCCCGCGCCGCCTCCTTCATGAGGGCGAGCAGCGCGCAACTGATGGCAAAACGGGGATCGATTTGGCCGTTGCTGGGCGAGAGGTCGAGGACCTCTTCCTTGATGAAAAAGCGGAACTTCTGCTGGAGAGTGGCCATGCGCTGGCCGTTGAGCTCGATCTTATGCCGCCCAGGCAAAAACTTGAGGAAGCGACGCAACAAGGCTGCTCCTTCCTCCTCCATGAGCCCGATGACCTGATCGTTGGCGTCGAGAATATCCCATGTATCCCGGATGATGGACTTCATGCCGCGCGAGCGAATGCTGCCCGTCTTTTCGCCGGTGCGCGGATCGAAGACATCGTGGGCCATGTTGAGGGCGACGATGTTGCGCGAGCGCACGGTGAGCACCGGTGTGGACTCGGTTTCATCCGTGTAGATGGTGAACTCTTCACGCAGTTTCATCAACGGATGCTTGAGGAACATGACCAGCGAACCATCCGGCGCGTAGACATGATACTTGCGTCCAAAAAACGACAGGAATGGCCGCTTGATGGTGTATTGCTGGTGAGCGAACCGAGCGTCCGCAGTTTCGGGGGAAGCGGAGAGTGTGGGAGGGGTCACAAGCGAATGATCTTAGGTAAGCGATGCTACGTAGTCAATGCTTATCGTGGAAACCACGACAGCCGGGCTACTTGAAAAACACGACGTTGTGCACCTTCAGCGCGGTGCCGGTCTGGCGCTGATATTCGCTCACCGCCTTGTTGTAATCCGAGCGGGCGCGCAGTTCGGCGGCTTCGGCTTCGGCCAGTTTTTCCTGCAGGTCGAGCACCTCGAAGGTCGTGCCGGTGCCGGCCTTGAGTTTCTTGTCGGCGGCATCCAGGGTTTCGCGGGCGAGGCGGGTGGCTTCACTGGTCGACGCGACCCGTTCGCTCGAAGTCACGATCTGCCCCGAGGCGTTGTCGACATCCACCACGACCTGCTGCTCGAGTTGCTTCAACGCGACGAGGGCCTTGGCGCATTCGAGTGCGGCGGCATTCCGCGCCCCGCGCGCCTCGCGATTGGGAATCGGCAGGCTCATGATGGCGCCCGCGGTCCAGAGGGTCTGATCCTTGTCGCCAATCCGGGCCAAGCTACGACCGATTTCGTTGTCGATGCCGAGGAGGGCGAGGCTGGCCGTGAGGTCGAAGCGCGGAAGCACTTCGTTGCGCGTGAAGGCGAGTGTGATGTTGCTCCGCTCGATGGTGAGAATGGCCTGGCGGTAATCCGGGCGCAACTCCAGGGCCTCGCGAATGGCGGCGCGGACGTCGGCATGAAACGGCGGCGAGGGCGGGGGCGCGATCTCGATTTTCACATCGAGCAGCCGCTCAATGTCGTTCGTCACGAGCTGCTTCAGAAGGTTCTCATTGTCGAGGATCGTCCGCCGGGCGAGGATCACCGCCTCCTCGCGCGAGGCCACTTGAGCGCGGGCCTCGGCGACGTCGAGCAAGGCCATCGTCCCGATCTTTTCCCGCGCCTGATTGTCTTTCAACAGTTGCTCGGCCAGCTCCTGGTTTTGCTCGGCCACCTCCAGGTTCTCCTTGGCGAAGTGCAACTCGTTGTAGACGAAATTCGTCGTCGTGATCGTGTCGATGATTTGCTGGCGCAATTGCCATTCGGTCACCTTCGCGTTGTTCCGGGCAATGCGGACCTGGGCGAGATTGGCCGCCGTGCCGAAGCCGCGGAGTAGCGGCTGTCTGATACTCACGCTGGCCGTCGACTCGTAGAAGTTGGTGAAGTTGTTGAAGATGCCGAGCGTGTTGCTCGAGCTCACGCCCAGGTCGTAGGTCAGGCCGATGGAGGTGGCGCCCGCCAGGTCGGCGCTGAGGAGATCGGTGCGGGTCAGCGTCCGCGCCGTCAGGTGAATGTCGTTTTGAAAAATACCCGGCAAAGCGTTTTCTGTGCGCTGCGCGGTCAGCGAAAGGGTGGGATCAAAGTGCCCGAGCTGCTGGGTGATATTTTCCTGGGCGATCTTCGGCTCGAATTTTTCGACCTGGATGGCGAAGTTCTTGGCCAGCGCGGCCTGAATGGCCGTCTCCAGGGTCAACCTCAATACCGCCGGTTTGGGAGCGGGGGCATTGTCCCCAGCCAGAGAGGTGAGAGAAGCGATGAAGAGGGGAAAAATGAAACGCGCCAGCCGGGGCATGGGAAAAGTCGGGATGGAAGAGGAATGGGGGTGAGGAGAGTCAGCGGGAAGACCGACAATTCGCATACACCAAACCCGGTGGCATCGAGAAATATTAAACGTCATTAGTAATAAGACGCGGCAATTTGCCAAAAGTGCTTATGCCGGTCTGGCACGGTTTCTGGTGCATTTGAGCCCCGCGCCCGATTTCGGGGCTTTCCAGAAGCCGGCTCCCGTATTCTCGCGCAGTCCACCCCACCTGCCAATTTTTCGAAAAATAACCCTCGTTTGACACCTTCCCGGCCCAAACCTACTCTGGGCAACTTTCGGGACTATGCTTACCGCCTCCCCCATCACCAATCAGCCTGTAGGCAAGACCTTTAGTATCGCCATCAGCATACTCGGGGTGGGTGCTGTTTTTCAACTGCTCCTCATCGGTTGGGCCTTCGTTAAACGTGCGCGCAGTGGGGCGCCGCCTCCCACGCTCATGGCCCAGGTCGTGCCCTCCACGACGTTGGAGCATATCCCCACTCCGCAGTCTGGGTCGTTGGATGTAGGGGCGAATCCGCTGACCGAACCGAAACAGACGTTTACGTCCAGCACGGAGCCTTCTCATCCCACCCCGGTCCCGAATCGTCCCACAGCCGCTGAACCGGCGAATCGCTTCGACGAACTTGTGTTGCAAGGCAAGGAACTGCGTGAGCGCGGCGACATGAGCACCGCCATCACCAAGTTCCGCGAAGCCGCGACGATCGATGTCAAGAGCGCCGTTCCGATCACCGAACTGGCCATCACCTACGACAAGATGGGCATGGCCGACAAAGCCGCGGAGAGCTGGCGCAAGATTTACGAGATGGGTGATTCCGCGGGCGTCGCCTACCAGGCGGCCAAGGCCAAACTCGAAGCTTCGCAAGCTTATGCCCTGCGCCAGGTCGTCAAGCCGGCGGCCGCGCCCGCCGCGCAGGAGAGCACCCCGGTTGATACTTCCGCCGCGATCGACGGCATCAACGCCGGCGCCATGCTCGGGCTCCTGCAGGTCAAGGAGGAGGACCTGCACGACGACAATTCCGCCAAGCACTTTCTCCTCCACATCCCGATCAAGGCCCGGCCCAAGGCACACGTCGATGTGAAGGACCTCGTCATCCACGTCCTCTTCTACGACATCGCGAATGAGCAGAACGTCGTCCCGACCAGCGCGAACGTACAGTCCCGTTGGGCGACTCCGCCGGCCGATTGGGCGGACACCGACACCGAAGAGCTCACCGTCGAGTATCAGCTTCCCAAGCCCGAGCGCGCCGGGAAGCACGACAGCCTGAAATACTTTGGCTATATCGTGCGCATCTATTACAAGCAGCAACTTCAAGCCGCGACCGCTCAACCCGAGCGTCTCGCGCAACAGTATCCGCCACCCCCCACCCTTCCGAAAGAGAACGAGAAATGAGAATTCTGCTGGTCGATGACGATACGGCCATAATCCAGAACCTGCTCGCCAGCCTCAAGACCCTCCCGGGTCACGAAGTGCGTGTGGCGACCAATGGTCAAAAAGCTTTGGAAAATGCGGCGGCCCTGGGGGGTGTGGATCTCCTGATCACCGACGTGGTGATGGAGCCCATGGATGGTTTCACCCTGCGCGATCATCTGGTGTCACAATACCCCGGTGTCCGGACGATTTTCATTACGGGTTACGACCTGAGCGATTACCCCGAGCAAACGTCGAATCACCAATTGCTGACCAAGCCCTTCCAAGGGGAGGAATTGCTCGCGGCGATCGCCCGGGAGATGCTTTCCACCCAGTCGGCGGCCCCGGCCGCAGTGCCGCGGGCGGCCATTCCCGTGCGCGGGCCTTCGCCCATGGATGTGGTCGATCAACCGACGATGCGGATCGAGCTGCCACCGGATGCGCGTGGAAGCGGCCCGGCGGCTCCGAAGAAGGCCGCGCCCGCACCGCGTGCCGCCGTCCCCTCCGGAGCTCAAGCGACCGTGCGCGTTCCCGGCACGACCAAGATGCAGCCGGTGCCCGCGCCCAGCGCGCCCCAGGCCAATGCCCGTCCCGCGACCCAGCAACCGATTGCCAGGGCCACCGCGGCGCCCCGCGCCGTTGCACCTAAGGCCTCCACCGCTCCCGTCCCGCGAGCGCCCGTCGCGCCGCCGCCTCCGGACGAGCCCGAGCCGGAATCCGAGACTGAAGAGGATACATCGATGGGCTCGCTGGGCACGCAGTTGGTCCAGGCCTCCGACCCGGGTGAATTGGCCGGCCAACTTTTCGGCGCTTATTTGCTCGACCAGAAGATCGCCGAAGGCCGCCTGGGTAGTGTTTATTTCGCCGTTCAGGTTTCCATCAATCGTCCGGTAGGCATTGAAATCCTCGATGCCGACAAAGCCGACGACCCGGACATCCGCGACCGCTTCATTGCTGACGCGCGCGCCAAGGCGCAGGTGCAGCACCCGTCGATCATTGCCGTGTACGAAGCGGGCGAAGCCAACGGCCGCTACTTCTACGCACACGAATACGTTGACGGCACGAACCTCGCCCAACTCAAGGCCAGTGGTGGCAAGCTGGACGAAATTTCCGCGCTGAAAATCCTGCGCGTCGCCTCCGAAGGTCTTGCCTATCTGGACTCGCACAACATCCCGCACCAGGTGCCTGATGCCTCCAGCATCTCCGTCGGCAAGAATGGCCAGTCGCACCTCGCGAACCTCGCCGAGCAAGCCACCGACGAACAACTGCCGCCGGAAGAGGAAATCAAGATTCTCGGGCGCATCATGCTCAGCGTGCTGCCCGCCGTGCAGTCGCTCAACCCGGGCCTGCGCGATCTGTTGAAGGGCATGGTTCAGACGGGGCCCGACGCGCTCACCACGTGGGGAAAGGTCCTGCAGGGCATCAAGGCCATCGAGCCGAAGGTGATCCCGATCGAAGCCGCGAAGATCAGCGCCCAGGACCGCGCCGCCATCGCCGCGGTGGAGCTCGCGCGCAAGCAGCAAAAGCGGACGCTCTACTTCAGCATCGCCAGCGTCTGCAGTCTCATCATTCTCACCATCGTCCTCATCTTCTGGGTTTACTCGAGCAACGAGCGCAACCTCGACGAGCAGGTGGATATTCCCGCCGGCGAATTTATCTTTGCCGTTGGCGAATCGAAGACGCTGCCCGAATTCTGGATCGATAAATACGAGGTCACCTACGGCCAGTACGCGAAATTTGTTCAATTCCTCGAGCAACATCCGACCTCGGAATACGACGACCCGCGCCAGCCGCGCGTGAAAACCGCGGCCATGCACAAGCCGGAACACTGGGAGATTTACTATCAGAACGCCAAGGTCGGCAAAGCCGCGCGGGGGGTGAAGATCGACCTGAACTGCCCCGTCATGGAGGTGGATTACTGGGATGCCTACGCCTACGCCAAGTGGAAGAACCGTGAACTGCCGACCGAGGAAGAGTGGGAAAAGGCCGCCCGCGGCACCAAGGGCTTCAAATTCCCCGGGAGCGATGAATTCAACCCGAAGAACGTCAATTCCGGAATCGACAACGACCCGAATCACCCGGACGCCAAAGGCGCCGTGGACGGCTACAACTTCTGGAACCCGGTCGACAAGATCAAGGGAGACAAGAGCCCGTTCGGCGTCATCGGCATGGCCGGCAACGTCAGCGAGTGGACCGGCAGCTGGGATGCCGGGAAGCGCCGGGTGATCGTCAAGGGCGGCAGCTTCGCCGCGAAAGAGGTCAATCTCGACAAACGTGCAGAAATCGACCCCAACAAATTTGACGAAACGATTGGATTCCGGACAGTGAGCCACACCCCCCCTGCCAAAAAATGATGAAATCCTTCCGCTCGCTGCTCCTCTTCTGCCTCGCGATCTGCTGCCTGGCCACCGCCGCCCATGCGCAGATCACCGTGGAATGTTCCATCAAGCAGCGGTTTCATCTGCTCTACGAACCGATCATCGCCACCGTGCTCGTGACCAATCGCGCCGGGCGCGACATCACGCTTTCGGACACCGACCAGTATCAGTGGTTCGGCTTCCGCATCGTGGGCGACGATGATCACATGATCCCGCCGCGCGATCTGCACTATAAGCTGGCGCCGTTCCTGGTGAAGGCCGGTGAAACGGTCAAGCGGACCGTCAATCTCAACGAACTCTACGAGATGGGCGGTCAGGGTCAGTTCCGCATCCAGGCCTCCATCTATTACTCCGGCCTCGATAAGTTCTTCGTCTCGCGTCCCACCTTTATCGACGTGAACGAGGGTCATCTCGTCTGGCGCCGTACCGCCGGTATTCCCGAAGGCCAGCCCAATGCCGGGCAAATGCGCATCTTCTCGCTGCTCTCGCATCAGGTCGGCGAGACGAATACGCTCTATGTCCGCGTCGAAGGCCAGGACGACGGCATGGTTTACTGCACCTTCCCGATCGGCCGCATCCTCGACAACGTCGAGCCGCAGGTCGAGTTCGACGCCAATGACAACCTCTACATCCTGCATCTCATCGGCATGCGCGCCTATGTGCTCACCAAGGTGACCGCCAGCGGTGAATTTGGCGGCCAGGTGAATTACTCTGCGCCCAAGACCCGGCCGACCCTGCGTCGCACGGCGACCGGCGGCCTCGAGATCATCGGCGGCAAACGCGAAAACGCCATCGCCGAGGCCGTGCGCGCCAACGATCTGCCGAAGCTCTCCGATCGTCCGACGAATCTGCCGAAGAACTGAAGCGCACTGCCTGCCCTCTTAATCTTTGATCGTTAATTCGTAATCCTTTGCCCCATTCCCGGAGATCGGCGTGGGATTAACGTTTAAGAATCAAGGACAAGATTAAGGAGAAATTCAGGAATCCATGCATCTGCCGAAGCGTCCCCGTCGTCTCCGCTCGTCGCCGACCCTCCGCGACCTCGTGCGCGAGAATGCCGTCACCGTCGACGATCTCATCCTCCCGCTATTCGTCAGCGAAAGGGTCTCCGGTCGCGTGCCCGTGGCCAGCATGCCGGGCGTCTTTCAGCTTTCGGAAAAGGAACTCGTCGCCGAGGCCCTGGCCGCCCACGACGAAGGCATTTCCGCGGTCCTGCTCTTCGGCATCCCGGAAGTAAAGGATGAGCGCGCCTCGCAAGCCTATGCGAAGGATGGCGTCGTGCAGCGCGTCGTGCGTGCCTTGAAAGCCGCGCGCCCGGATTTGTTGGTCATCACCGATGTGTGCCTGTGCGAGTTCATGAGCCACGGGCACTGCGGCATCACCCATTTTCATGGTGACCAGGCGCACGTGGAAAACGACGCCTCGGTGGAGCTGCTGGTCAAGACCGCCATCTCCCACGCTGAAGCCGGCGCCGATATCGTCGCGCCGAGTGACATGATGGACGGCCGCATCGGCGCCATGCGCACTGGCCTCGATGCCGCTGGCTTTCAGGATACGATCATCATGAGCTACGCGGCCAAGTTTGCCTCCGCGCACTACGGCCCCTTCCGCGACGCCGCGGAAAGCGCCCCCGCGGCCGGCGACCGCCGGACGTATCAGATGGATGCCGCCAACGCCCGCGAAGCCCTGCGTGAGACCGCCCTTGATATCGAGGAAGGCGCCGACCTCGTCATGGTCAAGCCGGGCCTGCCGTATCTCGACATCCTCTGGCGGGTGAAGGAACGCTTCGGCCTCCCCACCGCCGTCTACAACGTGAGCGGCGAGTACGCCATGGTCAAAGCTGCCGCCCAAGCCGGCTGGCTCGATGAACGCGCCACCGTGCTCGAACAAATGCTCGCCTTCAAACGTGCCGGCGCCGATCTCATCATCACTTACTGGGCCCGACAGGTCGCGGCGTGGTTGGCGGGAAAGAAATAGATTTTGGGAGCAGAGGGTGCGGAGAAACGGAGGGATGCGCTCCTGCGCTTTCCCTGATCTCCCGGGTTTGCTTCCAAGTGGAGCAGGTGGGTCACAGAAATGTTCAGGACACGCGACCGATGCCGGGACGGCGCCGCTACAGAGTGGGGGGCTTCGGCTCCGCCTACGTCACCGTGGCGGAATGCCGGGACGTTGTTTCGGCTGCGTGATGTGGGGTTCGCGCAGGTAGATGGGCTCGAGGTTTTCCGTAGCGATGATGCCGCGATTTTCCGCAGCGAGGCGGGCCAGCCGGGGGGCGGAAGGCAGGGCGATTTGCGCCGCGGGAAATTGGGCGACGGCTTCCGTGGCGAAGACAGGGAGTGAGGCGCAGGCGGCGAGGCGTTGTTGCAGTTCTTCCTCGGTGGTGAGCAGCGGGCCTTCCACGCACACGCCGTTTTCGATGCGGGAAAAATAGAAGGAATCACGGCGCGCGTCGCCAATGACGATGTAGGTCGGAGCGTCGGTTTGGAGCGCGGCGACGGAGGGGATGCCGGCCAGTTTGGTGTCGAGTGCCAGGCGCAGGCCGAGGGCGGCGGCGATGGCGATGCGCACGCCGGCGTAGGAACCAGGGCCGAGGCCGACGGCGATCTGGTCGATGCGCTCGATTTGCGCGCGCACTTTTTCCAGGGCGACGAAGAGCGAAGCGCTGTGGCTGCGATCGCCGATGAAATGCTCGTCGAAGAGCAGAGTGTCATCGGTCAGCAGAGCGACGCTGCCGTGGGGAGTAGAGGTGTCGATGGCGAGCGTGATCATGCGGATTCCTCGATGACGCGGGCGCCATCCGCGCGGTGGGAGAAGCGGAGCCACTGGGTGTGGGCGGGCAGCAAGCCGGGAAATTTGTCGCCCCATTCGATGACGCACACGCCGTCGCCGTTGAGATATTCGTCGAGGCCGATCTTGAGCGCTTCGTCTTCGTCTTCCAGGCGGTAGAAATCGAAATGGTAGAGCGGGAGGCGGCCGCCGAGATATTCGTGGATGAGCGTGAATGTCGGGCTGGTGACGCTGGCGGTGGCGCCGAGTGCGGCGGCGAGGCCTTTCACGAAGTGGGTTTTGCCGGCGCCGAGGTCGCCGCACAGGGCGAGGATATCCCCGCGGCGCAGGGCGGCGGCGTGGGCGCGGCCGTGGGCGATGGTTTCGTCAGCACTCTGCGAAATGGTCGTAGCCATGGGAATGACGAATGACGGATGCCAGCCGAGCGGAGCGAGACAAACTGCCGGAGGCAGCCCGCAGGGCGAGGCCGGAGGGCCGGGTTAAATGACGAATGAGGTGGCCGATCTGCGTGAGCGGCAGGCGGGGGAAGCGCTTTTTCCATTCGCGTTCGAGCGCGGAGGCGGAGCGTGGCGAAAGCGCGAAAAGGAGTTCGAAGTCTTCTCCGTCGCTGAGGGCTTGAGCGGTGGTGCGGCCGGGATTCAGTGGGAGGCGCGCTTCGTCGACCGTGTAGCCGCACTGGCTGGCGGCGGCGAGGCGGGGCAGGTCGCTGGCGAGACCATCGCTCAGGTCCATCATGGCCCGCGGCTTGAAATGGGAGACGAGCCAGCGGGCTTCCTCGATGCGCGGTTGGAAGTCAAGATGCTTGCCGGCCAGCGAGCCGCCGAGCCGCCCGGTGACGTAGAGCAAATCGCCGGGGCGTCCGCCGGAACGCAGTACGCACTGCTGGCGCTCGACCCAGCCGGTGAGCGCGATGTTGAGAAAGAGCGGGCCGGGAGAGCGCGCTGTTTCGCCGCCGACGATGCTCACGGCATATTTGCGTGCGGCTTTGCGCAGGCCGGCGTAGAGGGCTTTCACGCGGTCGACGGAGGTCTTTGCCGGCGCGGCGAGAGTGATGAGCGCGTGCGCGGGTATTCCTCCCATCGCGGCGATGTCGCTGATCGCCCGGCAGAGCGCTTTCCAGCCGACGCGACGGGCGTCTTCCTCGGGCAGGAAATGGATGCCTTCGATGACGACATCCGTTTTCAAGAGCTGCCACCGCGCATCCCGCGGGCGCCCGATCACCGCGCAATCGTCCCCCGGGCCGACGAGGACCTCCGCGCCGCGCGGCAGATCGCGTGTGAGGGCGGCGACGAGACGATCTTCGCCCCAATCGGTGAGCGAAGCGGAGGCGTTATGCCGGGAGCGAGGCATCGATGGTGGTAGGGACGCCGCGCCGCCGGCGTCCGTGGGGCGAGGCGGCTGTGACGAAGTTTTCTCTGATACAATGACGTAATCTCACGCGAAGGGCGGTGCGGCGCGCCATGCCTCCCCGCGGATCTTGTTGAACACCATTCACGGGGCGGGGGCGAATTGCACCTGGGCGTAGAGCACGAGCAGGCTGGTGAAATTGAACAAGGCGTGCATGCAAATCGGCACGAGCAACGATCCGGTGCGCTCGTAGGCGATATTCAGGCAGACGGCGAGGACGAAGAGACCGGCGAAGGCCGCGAGGCTGGTGTGAAAGGCCGCGAAGAGCAGACAGGCAAAAAAGCCGGCGCCCCAGGGACCGACATAGCGTTTCCAGACGCCGTAGAAGAATCCGCGAAACAGGAATTCCTCGCAGGCGGGCTGGATGAGCACGGCGGAGATGAGGATCTTGCTCATCGCCGCGTAGTCGTGGTCCTTGGCCATTTTATTGAAGAGATCGACGAGCGGCTGGGGCTCGAGTGCGCCGTGCGAAAGGAGCGCGGTAATGGCGTTGGCGACGGCGGCCAGCGGAAAAGCCGCGAGCAGCAGGCCGATGGCCCAGCCCAGCAATGCCGGCGGCCCTACCCGATTGAGCCCGAAAGCGCGCCGGAGCTGGATGCCACGGAAGGCCATGAAGCCGCCAATACCGACGACGAATGCGATGAAGAGCAGCGAGTTCGGCAGCACGGCGCTGATGTCCACCTTCGTCTCTTCGTGGGCGTGCCGTTGCACCGCGCCCAGCGCCATGAGGCCGAAGAACCCGGCGAAGACCAGGCTCATGAGCAACTCTGGCAGGTCGAATTGGTCGACGAGCACTTTCCCGCCTTCGCGAATGATCCGGATCAACTGCCGACCGTAGATCGTCAGGCCGATGAGGACGAAAAATCCCGCGACGAGAAAGTCCGCAAGCGTTGGGGAAGCGGAAACCGGCAAGGGTTACGGCGCGTAAGAGCCCGGCAGGAAATAGAGCCGCCCGGCTTCGAGCTTCGGCCGGATGGTGTTGGCCAGATTCACCTCGACGCTGGTCTTTTCGCTTTGCCCCAGCAGACGGAAAAGTTTGCCGAGCTTGAAGGGCGACTCGTAGCGAATGATCGTCGCGCCCCGGGCATTGCCGAGTTCCATCGCCTTGGCGTAGGCATCTTCCACTTCGCCGGTGGCGTTGATCAGCTTGGCGGCGAGGGCGTCCTTGCCGGAGATGACGCGTCCATCGGCGAGACCGTGGCGAAGCTCGTCTTCGTTGAGCTTGCGCTCCTTCGCCACGATGCCGACGAACTTGCCGTAGGTATCCATGACCATCTTCTGGATGTAATCGCGCTCTTCCTGGGTGAGATCCCGCGAGCCGCTGAGCATATCTTTGAACTGGCCGCTTTTGAAGGTGACGGTCTGAAGGCCAAGCTTGCCGAAGAGTTCCTTGTAGTTGAGCGATTGCATGATCACGCCGATGGAGCCGGTGAGCGTGGTGTCATTGGCCATGAGCCAGTTGCCGGCACAGGAGATGTAATAGCCGCCCGAAGCCGCCAGCGAGCCCATGTAAACGACGACCGGCTTCTTCTTCCCGAAGCCGCCATCGCGCACTTTGCGCACCGCATTGTAGATGGAATCGGAGGCCGTGACCTCGCCGCCGGGAGAATCGACATAGAGCACCACGGCCTTTACCTTTTCGTCCGTGGCGGCCTGCTCGAGCTGGATCTTCAGGTCCTCCACCATGGATTCACCGAGGGCGCCCGGTTCGGAACTGCTGATGACGCCCCGCAGGTAAATCAGCGCGATCTTGGCGTCCGTCATCTTGCCGTCCTTGGTCGGCTTGGCGTCCACGACGACGGATTCCTCAAAGCGCGGCGCCTTGGGCATGACGACGGTACGTACGCTGTTGCCGCTGGCTACGATGAAGACGATGGCTAGGACCGTGAGGAAGCCGAGGCAAAGGCCGAAGCCCGCCAGCATCCAGAGACAGCCTGAATTTTTCTGCGTCATGGAGGGGGAACGTTGGCGGATGTGGGGGCGTTAGACAAGAGGGAAGGCGGGGGGAAGAGAAGGCGGAACATCCACGGGAAGGCGGAACATCCAACACCCAACGCCCAACATCGAACATCCAATGGCGCAGGCTACGTGCCGGGCGGGGGTCCGGGGTGGGACCGATTGGATGTTGGGTGTTGGACGTTGGGTGTTGGATGTTCTGCCTTTTCTCTACCCTTTTCCCGCGCGCAAGTCCTGGAAAGCGCGGCCGAGATACCGGAACAGCAACGTCGGGAGCAGCGATTCTTCGGATTCGTCGCCGACGGTCACGGCGATCTCCGCGGCGCGGCCGCAAAGCCAGGCGCCGACGCGGGCCGCATCATAAAGGGAAAGACCCTGTCCGGCGAGCGCAGCGCAAACGCCGGTGAGGATATCGCCCATGCCACCCGTGGCCATGCCCGGGGAGCCGGTGGTGTTGTAAGAGAAGGGGTGATCGCGTTGGCCAATCAGGGTGCGGGAGCCCTTCAACAGGAGGGTATGGGGCCAGCGGGTGATGAAGGCTTCGACGGTTTCGCGACGGCTGCGGTCTTTGGATTTGGGGTCGAGACGGGCCATTTCCCCAGGGTGCGGGGTGAGCAGGCGCGGGCCGGCGCAGCGATCCAGCAGATGGAGGCTTTGGGAGAGAATATTCAGGGCATCGGCGTCCACGACCATGGGCTGCGCGGCCTGTTCGATGATTTGGCGCACTTCGCTGGCGTGACTGCTGCCCAGCCCGGGGCCGATGGCGAGGACGTCGGTTTTGGCTTCGAGCACTTCCAAATAAGATTGCACCGGCTTCACCATCACCTCGGGGCCGATGGCGGAGACGACGATCGGGTAAATGTCTTCGGTGGCGAAGAGGGTGATGAGCCCGGCTCCCGCGCGGACGCAGGCCTCGGCGGACATGATGGCCGCGCCGATGAACCCGCGAGAGCCGGCGACGATGCCGACCCGCCCACACTGGCCCTTGTGCGTGTCGAAATTGCGACGGGGGAGTGTGGATTGGAGTTCTTCGGCCGAGGCAACGCAGTCGGAATTCCCGCCGGAAGCGCGTCTGCTGAGCTCTTCCAGTGGCAACACAGCCAGCCGGCCGACGAAGTGGGCGGCGGAATCGGCCAGCAACGGCGGCTTGGCGAAGGAAATGGTGAGTGTGTAGTCGGCGACTACGGTATCCGGGTCGGCGGCGCCGGTTTCGCTATCGAGACCGGTTGGCAGATCGATGGCGAAGACCCGGGCGTTGCTCGTGGCGCGGAGACGATTGATTTCGCGAGTGGCGCCGAGAACGGGTGGCCGCAAGGCTCCGCCCGCACCGATGCCGAGCAGGCCATCGAGGATGATCAGCGGCTGCGGATTTGGTCCCGAGAAGATGAAGCGAGGGCCGTCCGCTCCCGTGGCGATATCGCGCACGATTTCCCAATTCTTGCGCGTCAAGGGCGCCCACTTGTCTTCCGGAAAGGCGGGTTTCCATTCCAGCGTCCAACCCGCTTCCGCGAGATGTCGAGCGGCGACCAGGGCATCGCCCCCGTTGTGGCCCTTGCCAAAGACCACGATACACCTGCCCGGCCAGGGATAAAACTGCCGCACCGTTTCGGCGATCTTTCGGCCGGCTTCCTCCATCAGAGCCTCGGCGGTGATCCCATCGGCAAAGGCGCGCTCTTCCAGCGCTTTCATTTCGTGCGAGGTGAGGATCATCTCCAACCTAGTTCGTAAACACGGCTCGGACTGCGTTTACCGATACCGATCCATGATCCCGCGCGCGATGGCGTCGGCGATCTTTTGCCGGTAAGCCGCCGAGTTGCCGATCTTCTCGGCGTCCTGGGGATTACTCAGGAATCCTGGCTCGACGAGGATCGAGGGGATGATCGTGCGGCGAATGACGAAAAACCCGCGTCGGCGGACATGCCGATCTTCCAGGCCAGTCGCGGCGAGCAAACGTCGATGGACGGCGGCCGCGAGCGAGGCGCTTTCGGACGAGTAGTAATAGGTCTCCACGCCATCGGCGGCCGTGCGCGGTGCGCCGTTGAAATGGACGCTGACGAAAACGGCGTTGCGCTGGGCGTTGGCGATGTCGCAGCGCTGGCGCAGGCCGACGAAGTAGTCGCCATCGCGGGTGAGGATGACGTGAAAGCCATTCGCGCGCAAAGTCGCTGCGAGTCGCAGGGCGACGTCGAGGGTGTAGGGTTTCTCGGGCACTCGCTGGCCGGGAGCGCCGCCGCGATCGATGCCGCCATGGCCGGGATCGACAACGATGGTAAGGGCTCGCGCCGGGGAGACAGCGAGGAAGACCACAGTGAAAACCAAGGCAAGTAGGAAACCGGGGTATTTCATGGCAAACCGCGCCGAAGAGTTTGGAAAACCGGCGTGCTTGGCGAGAGCAAAATCACGACAGGAGGTGGTGGACACAGAGAAAGTTTGAGGGATGGGCGCAGATGGAAGGCCGGGTTGCGGGAGACATTGGAGCAGCGCAGGGCGGTTCGCGTTCGTTTTTTTCGAACAGAATTTCAATCGCCGGTGGAATTCGCGAATGTGCTCGTTAACATCTGCTGGCCGTGGCTCTCCCTTGACTCCGCGGTCGCCGATTTCCCGCCATGCCTGTATCTCCGCTCTCCGCTCGTCACCTCTTTGCCGCCGCCTTTCTCGCGCTGACTCTCCCGCTCCCGGCACAAAAAATGGCCACACGGACCGGTGAAGCGCCCGGGCCGTGGATTCTCGGCACCATCGGCGTCGGCAAGGGTGTGGATGCCAAGACGCCGAAGACAACGGCGCTCAAGGGGATCGCGATCAAGATCGGTGACCAGGGAGAGGCGGCCATGGCTTACGATCTCGATCTCTGCCGGGTAGTGGGCGCGTGGACGGGAAAATTCACCACGCCGATGAATCTGATGTCGCGAGGCGATTACCCGACGGCCATGGGAGACGTGTCATTCACCACCGGCGAAGGCCCGGGGTTTGTTGCCGGGAAAGCGTCGCCGGTGTGGAAGGATGCGCGACCGGAGCCGTTCGGGCCGCTGCCGTCGGGACAGGCGCGCTTCAAGGGGTTCTTTGTGAATGGCCGCAAGACCATCCTGAAATGGAACATCGGTGGGACCGACGTGCTGGAGATGCCGGGCTACGACGAGGTGATGAATGGCGGCGCCTACTTCACCCGCACTTTTTATGTGCCGCCAGCAAAGCAACCGATGCAGATTCTCGTGGCGGGCAATCCGCAGGCGGACAATCCGTTCGACGTGCCGACCCACAAGCGCACTGAGGGGTCGGTCGCAGGGCTGGAAGACAAGGAGCGTGTGATGCAATCGACGCCGTGGGTCCATGGCGATCACGGCGAAGTGATGATCTGGGCGGCGGGTGATCCGGATGGTTCGATGTGGCGGAAGCTCAATGGCCAGCTCGCGCTCGAAGTGGCGCCCCATGCCAAGCCGGCTACGTTTCAGGTCGCCTATTGGACGGCGCCGGCGCGCGACCCCGATGGCCATGGCGCCCCGCTGTTCTTCCACGAGCCGGACATCAATCTGCCCGCGTTGCTCCAAGGCGGGCCGGCGCATTGGCCGCAGCCGGTCGTGACGGAAGGCGATACCGCGACGGCCAAGGCGGACTCGGCTTACGTGGTGGATACGATTAAGGTGCCGGAGCCGAATCCCTGGAATGCGCCGATGTTCATCGGGGGATTCGATTTCTTCCCGGATGGACGTGCCGCGGTGTGCACGTTTCACGGCGATGTGTTTATTGTCTCGGGCATCGACGACACGCTGGGGCACGTGACGTGGAAGCGTTTCGCCAGCGGGCTATATCACGCCCTGGGATTGAAGATCGTGAACGGCGACATCTATGTGACCTGTCGCGACGGGCTGTGGCGCTTGCGCGATCTCAACGGCGATGGCGAAGCGGACTCCTACGAGGCGTTCAACTACGATGTGAAGGTGACGAAGAGTTTCCATGAATTTGTCTTCGATCTGCAGACGGATCCGCAGGGGAATTTCTATTTTGCCAAGGCTGGGCCGGTGAAGAATGGAGGGCGCGGTTTCGATGAAGTCATGGCGCAGCATGGCACGCTCATGCGGGTGTCGCCGGATGGTTCGAAGCTAGATATAGTGGCAACTGGATTTCGCGCGCCGAACGGAATCGGTTGCGGTCCGCACGGCGAACTGACGACGGGCGATAACGAAGGGACGTGGACGCCGGTCTGCCGGTTGAACTGGATCAAACCCGGCGGCTTCTACGGCGTGGTGCCGCTGGCCCATCGCGACCCGTTGCCGACGGATTACGATCGGCCGCTCTGCTGGATGCCGAAGCGCGTGGATAACTCGAGCGGCGGGCAGGTGTGGGTACCGGATGACAATCGCTGGGGTCCGTGGCGCGGACAGCTGCTGCACACCAGCTACGGGACGTGCTCGCTCTTTGGCGTGCTCCGCGAGGAAGTCTCCGGCGCGAATGTGCCCTCGGCGATGAGCCCGCGCCAGGCGACGGTGATGCAGGGTGGCGTGGTGCGTTTCCCGGTCAATTTCCAGAGCGGCATCATGCGCGCGAGGTTCAACCCGAAGAATGGACAGCTTTATGTCGCGGGTCTGCGGGGCTGGCAGACGACGGCGGTCAAGAACGGGTGTTTCCAGCGGGTGCGCTACCAGTCAGCAGTGCCGGTGCGGATGCCCATCGGCTTGCACGCGACGAAGCGAGGCGTGCGACTGGATTTCGCCTGCGAACTCGATGCCGCCAGCGCGGCCGATGTGCAGAACTGGGGCGTGGAAGTGTGGAATTACATCTGGTCGAGCGCGTATGGCTCACCGGAGATTTCCACCATGGGCGCCGCGGTCACGCCTGCGGAACAGGGCAAGGACGGTGGGATGCAGTACACCAATCAGCAAATGGCGCAGAAGAAACACGACAACCTCACGGTGAAGAACGCGACGGTTTCCGCGGACAAGAAATCCGTCTTCCTGGAGATCCCCGAGATCAAGCCGGTGATGCAGATGGCGATCAAGTTCGGCATCCGCTCAGCGGATGGCGGCGAGATCCGCAGCGAGGTGATCAATACGATCCACGCGCTGGCAGAGAAGTAGTCATCCCAGACTTCCTATAGGAGCCGAATAGGAGGAAAGGAAGTATAGGAGGAATAGGGGAGCCTTCGGCCGGTTAGACGATCTCCGAAATCGGCCCGAGGCTGTCGACGAACTTCTCGGTGTGCACGTCCATCTTCTGGAGCATGGTGAGCATCAGATTGCTCAACCGGGCCTTGCCGTCTTTCGGCTTGCCGGAGATTTCGCGCCACTCGTCGTAGCTCAGCGTGTAGGTGCCGTCCTTGAGGAAAGGCTTGTTGTAATCGATGTGCTGGCCGTGCCTGAAGCCCAGGCCGCGACCGCCGGCGAGGAGGATGGGCAGGTTCGCGTTGCAGTGGCTGTGGCCGTAGCTCATGCCGCTGCCGAAGAGAATCATCGTGCGATCGAGGAGCGGTTCGTCGCCGTCTTTCACCGCGGCGAGTTCGTCGAGGAAATGCCCGAACTGTTCCATGATGAACGCGTCGCTCTTGGCCAGGCGATCGAGGACCACGGGGTCGCCGTTGTGATGCGAGAGACCGTGACGGGCCTGGGTGATGCCGATCTCCGGAATAGCGAGGCCGTTGCCTTCGCTGCCATTCATATAAGTGACCACGCGGGTCATGTCCGTGCGCAAGGCGAGGACGATGAGGTCGAACATCGTCCGCCAGTATTCGCCGGCCTTGGATTTCGGCACATCGCGCTGGAAAGGCGCGGCCAGGTTCTTGTCCACCGTGGGCTTGGGAATATCGAGCCACGCGTCGAGGCGCTCGGTGCGCTGCTCGACGTCGCGAACGGAGTGGAGATATTCGTCGAGCTTGCCGCGGTCGTCGTCGCCGAGCTGGCGGCGCAGGGAATTCGCGTCTTCCAGCACGGCATCGAGCACACTGCGGCGTTTCCCGAGGCGGGCGCGTTGCGCGGCGAGGCCGCCCTGCTCTTCGCCGAAGAGACGATTGAAAACCAGGCGCGGATTGTCTTCCGCGGGCAGCGGAACGCCATCGCGCGAAAAGGCGAGCGTCGTGGAATTGAGCGGACGGCCCGTGCCCGAGGAGATGGAAAGCTCGAGCGACGGGAAGCGCGTCTGCTTTTCCGTGACCCCGGCCATGATCTGGTCGACGGAGATGGTGTTCTCGTATTTGCGGGCGCTCTGGGCGTCGATCTTCGCGCCGGTCAGCCAGGTATCGGCGCAAACGTGGGCCTGGCCGATGCCGTTCGGATGATGCAGACCGCTAAAAATGGTCATGTCCTGGCGGTGCTTGGCCAGGGGGGCGAGAGATTGGGAAAGCTCGTAGTCGCGGCCGGATTTCGCCACCTGCCAGGTCATGCCGTTCACCCCGTTGGGGATATAGACGAAGACGCTGCGGCGGGGTTTGTCGAGGGCCGCTGCGGCGCTGGCCCGCAGGGGCATCATCGCATCGAGCAACGGAAGGGCGACGGTGGCGCCGAGGCCGCGGAGAAAATGACGGCGATTGAGGAGCCACTTTTGGGAGATGATGTTGCTCATGGTCGGGATGCTGCTGGGTGAAGGTGCGGGTCGGGAAGGATGGACGCCCCGGCTCTCTGTATTACCTCTTGGAAGGGGCAATCTTTGGCGTCGTCTGAAAAACTGGGATGTCTGTTTAAATGATCGCTAACTCGAGTTCTTACGGTTGGGTGTTCTCGCCGACTGTGTCCGTCGGGCCGGTGAAGCCGGGGCCGCCGGCGGCGACGTAGCCGTGGCTCGCGCCGGAGGTTTCTGGGCTGACCCAGAATGCATAGAGGCTGGCGTCCTTGAGCAGGAAGCGAATCCGCACCGGCCGCCCACGCAGCGCGGACAGATCATCCGCCCCTTTCCACTGCATGGCCTGGAGGGTTTTGTCCGCGGCGACCGGCTGGCAATTCTCCGCCGTGAAGGGTGCGATCGGAGCACCTTTCTCGTCGATGATTTCGGCGCGCACTTCGCCTTTTGCGGCGGCCGCGTTGACGAAGAGATGCGCGCCTTGGAACGTGATCGGGCGCGTCAGCAATTTACCGCCTTTGGCATCCGCATCCATCGAGGCGAAGCCATCGCGGCGCAGGAAAGCGACGTGCGTGCTGCCGCCGGCGTAAAAATGTTTCTGCCCATCCGGCGCCACGCCGGAGAAAGCGCTGTAGTAGAAATAGAGGCGATCGCCGACGACCGTGCAGACGCTGCCGATGGGCCGCACATAGCCCCGGTCCCAATCGCCCTCCCGCTTCGTCGCCGCGATGAACGACGTGCGATCTGGCCGCGCGAAGTGGAATCCATCGCGGCTATAGCCGAGCTCGATTTCCGTGAGCTTGGGAAATTTCCCTTTCTGGCATTCGCCATTCTCCGGTCCGTAATGAATCGCAAAAGCGCCGAGCAGGATGCTTTCGTAGGCGATTGGGCTCAGGCAATAGAGCTGCGTCGTCTTTTCGGTGGGGATTTGCGGATCGGGCGGATCGAGCTCATCCGCGCCCGACCAAAAGACCGGGTCCTCCGTCTTCATGGCGGCGAGTTGCGGGAAAGTATCCGTCTCGTAATAGAGCCGTGCGCGGCCCCGTTCCGGCACGTGGCGCCGCACGCTCATTACCCATTTCTTGCGGAAGGGATTGTAGAAGATCGTCGTGTTGTCATCGACGTTGCCTTTGACTTGTGCGGTGTCGGTCCAATGGACGCCATCGGGTGAAGTATAAAGGTAGCTGGCCCCATGCTTCTTCGGATCACCCGGCAGGAGGATGCGCGCGTAGATGAAAGCCTTCCAGCGCTCGGCGGGGTTCGCCGCATTCCAATCCAGCCACGGCGAAAAGGCGTCGCGATAAAAATCCGGCCGAAACGGAATCACGACATTCGTGCCTGACTGCACATCGAGCTTCGGCCGTGTCCAATGCAGCCCGTCCGGGCTCATGGCGAGACAGGTGTTCCGCCAGAACCCGCCCATGTACCACATTTTGAAAAGATGGTCGGCCGGATCGTAGAAGACTCCATCATCGAACGGGCAGGCCGTGGCCGTGGGGTCGTCGGTGGCGTGCGAATAAGCGCCGTGAATCTCCTCCGGCGTCTCCGGCTTGAGGATCGGGTTGCCCTCGTACTTCTCCGCGTGATGAAACGTCCGATGCAGCGTCGTCTTCTCGATGAGAAAATCGTCCACGAATAACTGTCGCCCCACATCGATCGGGATCACCGCCGGCGGCGCGTTGAGATAAGGCACCGGCGGCACCTCGCGCGAGGCTGCTTTCACGTCATCGCGCGGCGGCCAATCGTGCGGCAGGCGAATCCCGTTGTAGAGCAACTCGCCATCGTTCTCCGCGGCGTGGACGATCGCGCCCGACAAAACGAGGAAGACAAGGGGGAACAGTCGGATCATAGGAAACGGTCCTTAGGCTTTCTCCCAAGGCGGACGGAGTTTGGGCGGTTCGGTGAGAAATTCGAGCCCATCGCGCAGCTTGCCTTCCTTGGTGAAAAACGGGTGATAGCCTACGCCGTTGATGCCATTGCCATCCGGCAAATCGCGCCGCGTTGCCACGGCTTTGCCTTCGCGAATCACCCAGCCCATCCAGCCGAACCCGGCGGCAGAAAGCATCTCCGAATAGAATCGCACGACTTCTGCGCGCACGAGATCGTCCATCGCCCCGGGAAAAGTCTCATTCACCAGGAAGGGCTTGCCCTCTTCCTGGCTCATCGCGGTGAAGGACGCAATCAGCGCCTCGAGATTGTTGCGATGATGTCCATAGGGATGTCCATTCAGCACGTCGACGAGCGACGCGAAGGTGGTGACGTTTACGCCGGACATCGTGCCAATGGTGATCGGTTGCTGCACGCCGCACTCCCGTGCGGTGGCCGCGATCTGGCTCAACCATTGAAATTCCAGCGTGCTCCGGTCGCGCGAACCCGGCTCGTTGCACAGGTCCCAAATGAGCACGCGATCATCCTTGGCCAACGCCTTAGCGATCGTCTTCACATATTCCATGTGTGGCGCCCAATCGCCGGCCAGCGGCGTGCCGAGGTAATCCAGCTTCCGATCATGCCAGTGATTGAACAGGCACGGCATGACCTTCATCCCATTCTCCGCGATGCCCGCGACAGCATCGAGAAATCGCTCGGTCATCTTGTCCGGATCGAGCTTCCAGGCCGCGTATTCCATCCACAGGCGAATGCAATTGGCATGCACCTGTTTCGCCAGTGCCACCTCTTCGCGAAAGCGCCCGCCATCGTAGAGTTGCCACGCTTCCACGACATTCGCGCCCCATGAAGGCACGATGCCGAAGCCGCGCAACCAGCCGTAGTTCGGGTAGACATGGAGCGTCGGTTTCGTCGTCGTTTCCGCGCGGAGCGGAAGGCTGCCGCCGAGCAACGAGAGCGCCGCCGTTGCGCTAATGTCGCGCAGAAAGCGGCGTCGGGGCAGCAAAGTGGATTGGGAGTTCATGGAGGGAAGCTGCCTCTCTATCGGAAAACCCGCGGCGAGGATACCCACGCATTCACGGGGGACGAATCCGGATTGATGAGGAAGTCGCTTGCGTTTTGGTGCGGCGCTGCTGCGCCGCTTTTAGAGCATTCGCCAAAAATCACGTTCGGATAACAGAGAGCGGGCTGGAGGGCACCGCGCTGTCGGTGCTGGGAGAACGTGCTTACTCGGAAGCGACGGCGCGCTTCCCTCCAGTTCTGATTCAGAAGCGATTTCTGGCAAACGCTGCCGCCTCTGTCTCGGCGCTTCGAAACGCGGCGGAGCACCGCCGCAATCCAAAACGCAAGCGCCCGGACGCACGCTGACTAGTGCCAGAGCGGGTCGATCTGTTCGCCATTCCATTTGTCCCATAACGCGGAGAGCTCCGTCACGCGGGCCGCGTTCTGTCCGGCCACGTTGTTGGTCTCACCGATGTCGTGCGTCAGATCGTAGAGCTGCCATTCCTTGCTGCCTTGGCGAACGAGTTTCCAGTCGCCGTGCCGGAGCGCATTCTTGCGACCCACACGCCAGAAGAGCGTGTTGTGCGGTGCAGCCTCGGTCTTGCCGGTGAGCAAGGGCAGGATGTCTACGCCGTCGAGCTTCGCGTCGCCCGTCGGCGCACCAGCCAGGCTCAGCGCGGTCGCGGTGGCATCCATGGAGATGACCGGTGTATCCAGCGTGCGGCCCGCGGGGATCTGGCCTTTCCAAGAAACCGCGAAAGGAATGCGAATGCCGCCGTCCCAAAGCTCGCCTTTGCCGCCGCGCAACGGAGCATTGCTCGAGGTCAGCTCTTTCGTCGGCCCGCCATTGTCGCTGAGGAAAACGATGAAGGTGTTTTCCTCGAGGCCATCCGCGCGCAATTGCGCGAGCACCTTGCCAATGTCTTCATCGAGGTGCGCCAGCATGGCGGCAAAGATCCGGCGTTGGATGTCGCCAATGTGCGAGAACTTTTCCATGTACGTGTCCTCGCCTTGGAGGGGGCTGTGGACCGCGTTGTAAGCGAGATAGAGAAACCACGGCTGCGCCTGGTGCCGGTCGATGAAGGAACAAGCCTCGCGGGTGAAGGCGTCGGTCAGGTTGGCCTTCTCGTCTACCGGTTGGCTGTTGCGCAGGAGCGGATTATCGGCGTCGTAGGCGGGTTCGTTCTCGTGCAGGTGTGTGCTCCACACGACGTGGCCGTCGGGCGAAGTCCAGCGGCCCTGGCCGCCATCGGGCAGAGCCTTGCGGCGCAGCCACGTCGTCGCGCCGGACCAGGGCGGCGGCAGGTAGAAATGTCCCTCATGCAGAAACCCGAAAAACTCATCGAAGCCCCGCCGCTGCGGATGAAACGGCGCGGTACCGCCGAGATGCCATTTGCCGACGAGCCCCGTGGCGTAGCCGGCATCGCGCAGGCGGTCGGCCACGGTCTTTTCATTCACCGGCAGACCGGTTCCCGGATCGGCGTTCTTGGCGCCGATGGGATTGTACTCGAATCCGAATCGCGTCTGGTAACGGCCGGTCATGATCGCCGCGCGCGAGGCCGCGCAGAACGGCGCGCTGACATAGCCGCTGCTGAAGCGCACGCCACTGGCCGCCAGTTTGTCGATGTTGGGCGTCGGGATGTCCTTGCCGCCGTTACAGCCGGGTTCGCCGTAGCCAAGATCATCAGCGATGATGAAGAGGATGTTCGGCCGCTTCGGCGCCGCGGTGGCGAGCGGCGTGCAAAGCAGGAACAGGGTGAGGGTGCGCAGGATTGAGGGGAGACGTTTCATGGGAGGAAGGAGGCTCGGAGGGATGCGCTCCGGCGCGTCCCTGTTTTGTGCGAAAGAGTGGGAACGCGCCGGAGCGCATCCCTCCGGGTATCGGCCGCCGCACGCCAACCTCGACGGTTACAGACCGCCGCTCCAGGTGCTTCGACATTTGGCTGGAAAGGTCGATTCACCGTGTGCGCGGGTTACGCCGTTCAGCGCTTCTGGAAGATGTCGCTGGTCACCAGCCCCTCGATGAGCGACGCCAGCTTGTAATCGTCCGCCTTGGCCTGCTCGGCCACTTTGCGCAGCTCAGCGCGATCGGAGAACGTCGTTCCCCGGCGCAACGCATAGGTCGCGAGTTTCTCGGTGAAGGCGATGGCAAATTTGTCCGTGTCGTCGAGGAGGATCTTCTTCAGCCCGACAGCATCCTCGAAGGCGCGGCCATCATAGAGCTCGCCGCTCGGGTCGATCTTCGGATCTTCACCGGTGCCGGCGTGCACGGACTCGACGGTGCGCCAGCGGCCGATGGCGTCGTAATTGTCGAAGGCAAGACCCAGCGGATCGATGCGGCGATGGCACGCCGCGCAATTCGCATCCGAACGGTGCGCTTCGAGTTTCTGCCGCACGGTGGTCTTCGGAGAATTGGCATCCGGCGTGGTCAGTGCGGGAACATTGGCCGGTGGCGGCGGTGGCGGTTTGCCGATGATCGATTCCAACACCCACACGCCGCGATGCACCGGGCGATGCCGCGTGCCGTCGGAAGTGAGGCTCAGGACCGCCGCCTGGGTGAGCAGGCCGCCGCGATGATCCTCCGGCTTGAGGGCCACCCGCCGGAAGTTGTCTCCCTCCACGCCGTCGATGCCGTAGAACTTCGCCAGTCGCTCGTTGAGCATCGTCCAGTTGGAATCGAGGAACTCGCGGAGGCTGGCATTGCGGTGCAACACATCAGTGAAGAAGTCGACCGTCTCATTGATCATGCTCTTCTCGAGATACTCGTCGTAATCGGGATAGAGCACTTTATCCGGCGGGAACATGCCCACGCGTCGCAATTGCAGCCACTGGCGCGGGAAGGATGACGCGAAGTCCGCGGCCTTCGGATCGGCGAGCATGCGGCGCACTTCTTCACGCAGCGTCGCGCGCCCGTGCAGCTTCCCGGTATGGGCGAGTTCGAGCAGATGATCGTCCGGCATGCTGCTCCACAGGAAATAGGAAAGGCGCGAGGCGAGCTCGTAGTCGTTGAGCTTGGGTGAGGGCGCGACCGGTTTGCCTTCCTCGATGTAGAGGAAACTCTTTGCGCACATCACCGCGGAGAGCGCGGTCTTGATCGAGCCCTCGAAGTTGTCGCCGAGTTGCTGGGCCTTTTCGGCGAGCTTCACATAACGATCGAGCTCGTCATTCGTCACCGGCCGGCGCCAGGCCCGCTCCGTAAAGCGGCGAATGATCTCGCGGGCATAAGTGGAATCCTTGGTCGCATTCTCCCCGCCGAAGAAGATCTCCTGGTGCGCGGCCGTCGGCCACGAGTCCACGATCGGGCCGTCGACTTCGATGTAGTCGATGAGCAGGAAGGGCAGGATCGGCTTGCCGTCGTCGTCCGTGAATTTCATCTGCCACGGAATGCGCGACTGCAGGCTGGTGAAAGCGATGGTGTTCGGGCCGGGCCGCGAGCGCCGCGCCTCGGGATTGGGACCGGGCACGGAGTTTACGATGTGCACCGGATGCTGCCCGGGCGGAAGATGCGCGCGGAATTCGATGACGATCGGCTTGTCCTCCGGCGTGTCGATGTCCTGCTCGAAAAGAGTGCGGCTGATATCCGCGGCATAGAGGCGCAGGCGCGGGGCGCGGCCGCCCGGCGGACGCAGGCCGCTGAGCTTCACGCGGACGATGTATTCGCCGCCGGTCTTGATGTTGAAGGTGCGGTCGTCGAGCGCACCGTTGTTCGGCACGATGTCGGCGCGCACCTGGTTGGCGATGCCGCGGGCTTCATATTCCTTTTCGAGCCCTTTCCAGCCACCGCCGCGCAGATCGAAGGCGGAGATGTGGGTGAACTCGCGCTTCGGCGCCGGCCCGAGGGAAAGTGCTTCGCTGAGCACCGAATCCGCGGCCGCGAGATATTTCTCGATGTGGGCGGGCGAAATGGTGAGCACCGAGCCGATGCGCTGGATGCCGTGCCAGTCCGGATCTTCCGGCAGGCCGGTCGGGTCGGTGACGTCGAAATTCACGCCGAGGAGATCGTGCACGGAATTGGCGTATTCTTCGCGGGTCAGCCGGCGCAGGGCCACGCGCTCACCGGCGGAAGACTGCCGCGCGGAATCGGCCTCCACAAGCTGGCCGGCGATGTATTCGGAAACGCGCGCGATATCCTCCGGCTTGGGCCGCTTGTCCACATCGTCCGGCGGCATGTCGCCGGAGTTGATGCGGTTCATGATCTCCTCCCAGTGGCCCATGATCTTCGGGGAATCGAAATCGATCATCAGGTTGTCCACCCGCAGATCGCCCTTCTGCTTCTTCTCGCCGTGACACTTCGTGCAGTTCTCCTTAAAGAAAGGGCGGACGACTTTCTCGAGATTTTCCTGCGCCTGCGCGGCGGCGTGGGCCGACGAGATGCCAGCGGACAACAGCGCCAGACCAGACGCGGCTACAGAACGGAGGGAAAACAGAATGCGACGATGCACGGCAGGGAAGACACGCGGGAGGGGCGTTTCTTAGGGATTGAGGAGGGGGGCAGGCTTAGGGGAAATGACGAGTGACGAATGCGGAAGAAAGAGATGGACGGGGAAGGGTGGATGGAGCGTTGGTGCTTCTGCATTCGTTCGTCATTACTCATTACTCATTCGCCATTCTCTTACTTTCTGAATGATGTTGAACGCGGTCTATGAGCGCTTCGGTCAGGCGTTGAATCACTTCTTTCCAGTCCCCCGGTGTCTTTTGCCGGAAGAGACGCATCGTGGGATACCAAGGTGTCGTGTCGTCCTGCAGGCCCCAACGCCACGCGGGTAGCGACGACAGCAGCGTCCAGACTGGCCGGCCCAAGGCGCCGGCGAGATGTGCGGTGGCTGTGTCGGCCGTGATGATGAGATCCATTTCAGCCATCAGTGCCGCGGTGTCGGCGAAGTCGGTGATGTCCGCGGTAAGATCGACGAGTTTCTTTTCCACGGTGGATTCGGCGCCGGCGCCGGCGGCCGCGATTTGAAGACGGTAGAATTTGATTTTCGGCAGGCGCAGCAACGGGCGCAATTGCTCGAAGGTCAACGAGCGCGAAGCGTCGTCGCCTTGGCCGGAATTGCCCGCCCAAACGAGGCCGACGCGGAGCCCCGAGCGCCGGCCGAGGCGTTTGCGCCAGCGCGCACGCCATTCGGGGAGCGCGGAGAGGTAGGCGGAATCCGGATGCCAGGGATCGGGAAGATCCAAGGCCAGCGGAAGGCTGAGCAGCGGGACCTGCAGATCGAAGGGCGGGATGACGGTGTCTTGATCGTTGGCGATGACTTCCACGCCGCACTCCGCGGCCGCGAGCAGGCGGACAAGTTCGCGCTGGCAGAAGAGAATCACCCGCGCTTCGGAGCGGGCCTTGACCAGCGGCAGGTAACGGAAAAATTGCAACAGGTCGCCGAAGCCTTGTTCGGCGTGGACCAGAATGGTGCGTCCGGGGACGGGTTCACCATTCCAGCGTGGGCCAGGTTTCGATGGGTCTGCGAGACGCCATTCCTGCTCGTGCCAGCCTTCCGCGTAGCGGCCAAGGAGGAGCAGGAGCAGCGAGAGATTGACGTGGGCGCGGGCGAAATCGGGCCGGAGGGCAATGGCCTTCCGGTAGGCCTGTTCGGCGCGTTCGAATTGATGCGTGCGGAAATGGGCGATGCCGAGATTGGACCAGGCGTCGGCGTAGTCGGGATTCAGGCGCAGTGCGCTTTCGTAGTTGGCGATGGCTTCATCGCTACGACGATTCTCGAGGAACGCATTGCCCACGTGGTTGAAGACTTCGGCAAAAATGACATCGAGTTGCGGCGACGATGGGGTTGGCCGTTTGGCGAGAAGTTGCTGCCCGCTGGCGATGGCTTCCTCGAATCGGGTGAGCGCGATGAGCGCCTCGACGAGATTGAGGTGCGCCTCGAGGAGATCGGGCTGCAGGGCGATCGACTTTTGGAATGCCTGCGCCGCCTCCTCCACTTTGCCCTGTAGGCGCAGACTCACGCCGAGATCGCTAATGTAGTGCGCGCGAATTAGTGAATCTTTTTCGAGCGATTGAGTTTTTGGCGGGCGCGTTTCACTTTGGCCAGAATGTCTGCCGCCTTCGCGGTCCAAACGTAGGGGGACGGTTTCTTGTT
>Ga0068855_100001450_pt1 | contig 29566 bp, 18 predicted proteins | sample KBSCornC52_FD_66592 | JGI IMG/M metagenome (GOLD analysis project Ga0068855, IMG submission 66592) | Corn rhizosphere microbial communities from Kellogg Biological Station, Michigan, USA - KBS Corn C5-2 | ecosystem: Host-associated > Plants > Roots > Rhizosphere > Soil ... | reverse complement strand
CCGACGGACTGCGGTGTGCCGCCGCTCGCGGTGATGGTGTATTCACCGGCGCACGGCGCGGGAATACCGGTCAGGCGGCCCTGCGGGTCGGCTTGGACCGTGCGGCGGTAGTTGTCGGGGCCGGTGATCGTGCACGAAGCGTTGGCAACAAAGCCATCGGCGCTGAGCACGCCGGTGTGGCCGGCTTCCGCCTCGGCCAGTCCGCTTTCGTGCAGAGCGGTCTGGACGAGATTCGAGACGAGGATCGGGAAGCCGACGCGATAGGGCAGCGTGGAGCGGTCGGTGTGGAAGAGGAATGAGATGAGGAGCGCTTCGCCGGTCCGCTTCTGCAAGATGAGCGGACCGTGTTCGCCTTGGGCGAGCGTTTCGTAGCCGAGTCGGGCGAGCGCATCTTCGGAGGTGGCGTTGCTATTCACCGGCTCATCCATGAAGACGACGTCGCGCAGGCTCACGTGCTGGAGCAGGGACGAATCGCGACGCCAGTCGATGGCTTGCGCGTTTTTGTTTTGCACCGTGACCAGCGCGCGCGCGTCCGCCGGGACGATGCCGATCGCACACTTCACGCGCGCCGGTTTGGCCAGATCCTCTTCGTGATCGCTGATGACAAGATCGAACGCCGCCGGGGACGGCGCATCGGCCCGCGGGAAAACATTCACGTCCTCCAATGCATCGAGCGCGTGACGGTAGCCCGCAAGATTTTCCGGGACGAAGATCGTCAGCGGGCGGGAGGCGGGCAAGGTGAGCCACGCGGCATCGTCGGCGGCGAGCGAGTCGAAGTCGTTGAGCTTCAGCCGGGCTTCCAGCACCGCGCCGGGGCCACCGGCGAGATCGAAGGTGAGGCGCGGCGCGCTGCCTTTGGTCAGCGACACGTCCTCATGGGCGATGACCTTGTCGCCCTGCCGCAGCTCGAGCGCGCCGGTCGTGGATTCCGCATTCGCGGAGCCGGCGAGTTGCACGAAGACCTGCCAGTGGCCGCCCGGCGCACGGCGCGCGCTGAAGGCCGTGATGCCGAAATTCGGACCCGCCGGGGTGGTCTTTTGGAAATCGATTTCGAAGGGCAACTCGAAGTTCGCCTGCGTCGGCAGGTTGCCGTCGGAGAGGAGCAGCACCTTGTCGAATGGCTCGGTGCGGCCGAGGGCTTGGGCGAGACGCAGCGCTTCCTCGATGTCGCTGGGAACGTCTTCCACGGTGAGCGTATCGAGCGCTTCGCGGAGCTCGCGATGGTTGTTGGTAAAGGCGGTGAGGCGTCGGGCGGTTTTCCCGAAAGCGATGAGGCACAGCTCCTGATCGGGCAACAGCGCGTCGATGCGTTCGCGCAGGCGTTGCTTCACTTCGTCGAGGCGCGATCGGCCGCGCGGTTTGTCCAGCGCGGCCATGCTCGCCGAGACATCGATGAGCACAGGGAGCCGATGCGCCCGCGCCGCCTCGCGGCGCAGGAAAGGCTGCATGGCCGCGAGAGCGAGCAACGCAAGAATGAGGATTTGCAGGAGGAGGAGCAGGTTGCGCTTGAAACGCTGGAAGGGGGAATTCACCCGCTGGTCGTTGAGCACCTGGCGCCAGAGAACGAGCGAGGGAATGGCCACGCGCGGGCGTTTGAGCTTGAGAAAGTAGAAGGCGATCAGCGGAACGAGTAGCGCGAAGAGCCACGCACTGCCGAGCGATGAAAAGGCGGGGAGCATGGCGCGTTACACGATCCAGCCGCGGCGGCGCATGCTGTCGAAGACCACGCGCTCGAACAGTTCGGCGCTGGAGACCGAAAGAAATTTCCCCGCGCGCTGCTGGCAGAGCGCGGTGAGCTGCGCTTCGTGGGCCAGCCGGTATTCGTGATAGAGCGAGAGCAGGTCGCCCGCGGCGGAGATATCGAGATGCGCGGCGGTTTCGCAATCGACGAAACGCAGGTCACCATTGATCTCCGGCGCCAGCTCGGACGGGCCGAGCAATTGCACGGCGAAGATTTCGAGGCCGGCATTGTGCAGGAGATTGAAGGAGCGCCGCAGGTCGCCATCGGTGAGAAAATCGCTGAGGATCACGGCCACGCCGCGTCCACTGTGATGACGAAGGAACGCTTCGATCCCCCGCTCCACCGGCGTCTCGCCACCGCCTTCGATGCTTTCCAGAAACGCGAAGAGTTTCCCCTGGGCGGTGCGTCCACGGGTCGGCGCCAGGCGCGGGGGTGGCCCCTCCGTCCCCAGCGCATAGGCGCTGATCTTTTCGCCACCACGGATGCCGAGCACCCCCAGCGCGGCGGCCAGTCGTTGCGCGAGGGCAAACTTTTCCTCGAAGAGCATCGAGCGCGAGGCGTCGATGAGCAGGGCGACGTGCAATTCCTCCTCCTGGTGGAATTGCTTGAGATACGGCCGCTGGATGCGCGCGAAGATGTTCCAATCCACGAACCGCACGTCGTCGCCCGCCGCGTAGTCGCGATAGTCGCAAAACTCCGTGCTCGTGCCGCCCTTCACGCCGAGATGTTCGCCGCGCCCGCGATTGGTGAAGCGTCGCGAGACCTTGAGCCGCAGCCGCGCCAGCCGGTCGAGATCGCGGTTGGTGAGCAGCGAGGTCAGTTGCGGCGCAGGAACCGTCATGCCGCGGCTTCCTCCGGCACCGCCTTGCCCGCCTCGATCACGAGCGCCGGCACGCTCAGGTTTTCCGCCAGCCCATCATAGTTCAGCAACACACGATGACCGAGCACCTCGGGCACGAAATGGCGGACGTCCTCAAAGGCGACGTGCGCGCGGCCCTCGGCGAGCGCCCGCACCCGCGCGGCACGAATGAGTGCCTGCACAGCGCGCGGGCTCGCGCCCCATTTGACGAAACGCTTCACGTTGTCGCCGGCTTCCACGGCATCGGGATGCGTGGCCAGCACGAGGCGCACCGCGTAGTCGCGAATCGGATCGGCCACCACCACCTTTTCGAGAATGGCGCGCAAGGCGAGAATGCGTTCTCCGTCCATGATCTTCGGCACATCGGCGCCGCCGCCGAGCGTGGTGCGGCGCACCATTTCATTGAGCTCCGCGCGATTCAAAAACGGCACGTTGAGCTTGAACATGAAGCGGTCGAGTTGCGCCTCGGGCAGCGGATAGGTGCCCTCCTGTTCCAGCGGGTTTTGCGTGGCCAGCACGAAGAAGGGCTGCTGCAAGATGTGCGTCGAACCGGCAGCGGTGACGCTGCCTTCCTGCATGGTTTCGAGCAGGGCGCTCTGCGTCTTCGGCGTCGCGCGATTGATTTCGTCGGCCAGCAGGAGCTGGGTGAAAATCGGGCCTCGGCGGAACTCGAAATTGTAACGGCCATCCGGGCCGGCGGTCATGACGTTCGTGCCGACGATGTCGGCGGGCATCAGATCGGGCGTGAATTGGATGCGGCGGAAATCCAGCGCGAGTGCGCGGGCGAGGGTCTTCACGAGCTCCGTTTTGCCGAGCCCGGGCACCCCTTCGAGCAGCACATTGCCGCCGGCGACGATCGCCGTGAGCACGCCTTCGACGACCCGTTGCTGCCCGACGATAACCGTCCCCACCGCCTCGCGCAGCCTTTGAAAATCCGTCCGAAATTGCTGGGCCTCAGCTTGAAGTTGAGTGGGGTCGCTCATGGTGGGCGATCATTCCAGAAGTGATAGGACGACGCGATTTATTTCGCTTGGCGGAGAAGATGCTCGGAGACGGTGATCGCCTCCTGTTCCATCGGTGCCGCTGGATAGCCAATGGTGAGGCATTCGTGCAGATACTGGCGCAGAAATTCGAGGACGCTGCCGCAGCGCTCGTACTGGCCGGTGTGGACGAGTTCATGCGCGATCAACCGGCGGTCATCGCTCTGGTCGTTGCGGATGAAGATGCCATAGCGCAGCGTCAGGCCGGCCGTGAAGGGGCTGATCAAACGAGTCGCTTCCCCTGCCGCGCGGAGGATCGGATGATCCGGCGTGGGAATGGATGGCACATCCAAAAGACGCACCCGCTCCGGACGGGTCACACCGACGGCCCGCGCATCGGCGATTTGGGAAGGCGTCAGCGGCACGCCGGAGGCGAGGATGTGCTTTTCCTGGCCCTCCGCCCAAGCGGTCGCCAGCGGCAGGATTTGTTCGAATTGTTCCGGGGTAAGAATGCTGCCGTTCATGAGCTATTCTTCCTATTTCTCCTCTACCGGTAGCATCTTCGCGGTATCCACCGGGTAGCTGTCGTATTTGTTATAGAGCGCGAGATAGTCTTCCGGGTTGATCGGATCCGCGGCCAGGATCTGCTGCAGGCCGTAAAAGAAACCTTCGCGCTTTTGCGCGGGATTGAAGATGAGCGTCGTCACGGCACGGGCGGATGAGCGATTGGCAAAGGCGTGCGGCGTGAAGCGCGGGATGTAGACCACCGAACCGGCGGACGCCTCCACTTCGGTGTCGCCGTGTTGCACGGTGAGGACTCCTTCGGTCACGATGAACGTCTCATCCATGAAGCGATGATAATGCGGCCGCGCGCCGATCGTGCCGGGCGCAAGCTCGATTTCGTAGACGCCCAACTGGTCGTTGGAAATGGCACTCGTGACCTTGAGGGTGATCTTCGATCCGCCCACTTGGAGGATTTCGCCTTCGCCAGGCCGGAAGAGGGTCGCGTGGTCTTTCAACACATCTTCGAGGAACGGATTTTTCGACGGGGTGCTCATCATGATCTTTTTCAATACGCCGCTACTTCCAGGTGAGGACGGCAATGCCGCCGAGAATGAGTCCGGCGCCGCAGGCGGTCTTGGGCGTGAAGGGTTCGTGGAGCAGGACGAAAGCGAGCACCAGCGTGACGATGATACTGCCCTTGTCGACGAGGGCGACGAAGGAGACCGTGCCGGTCTTCATAGCGCGGTAATAGAAAATCCACGAGAGCGACGTGGTCAATCCGCTCAGCGCGAGGAGCAGCAGATCGCGAGGCCGCGCCGCGGCCAGCGCGGCCCCGGGACGGCCCGCGGTCCAGATGAAAGCATTGGCGGTGATGAGGACGAAGACGACGGCGGTGCGCAGCGCCAGGCTGACATCGGGCCCGAGCGTCCGCATGCCGCTCTTGGCAAGGATCGAGGTGAAGCCGGCGAAGACGGCAGCGAGGATGGCTTGGATTTTCCAGGGTTCCATGGCGGCTTATTTTTGGTCTTGGTCCCGCTTGCGCTTGCGCGCGAGGAGACGTTCGGTGGTGGAAATGGATTCGCCGGCATCGCTGGGTTTCGCCTCCGGTGCAGCGGGCTTTGGAATCGGGGGCGGGACCGATTTGCTCAGCGGTCTGGCCGCTGGTTTCGCCGCCGGCTCAGGCGTCGTGGCGAGAGTGGCTTCGACGCGACGTTTGCGGCCGAGCAGCGCGCCCATGGTCGCGCTTGAGTCCTCGGCCTTTTGGCCAAAGCGGAACCAGCCGCGAATCACCGTCCAGTCGAGCTGCACCCGGCGCACCGCGACATCGATCGGCAACAAACACGCCAGGAAGATGAGCAGCCAATCGAAAACCGGTTGGGTGCTTTCGCGCGTGTGCCGTTCCGGGTGATAGAGATCGGTGGTCGCCGGGTCGAGCACTCGCCCGCCGGTGCGGGCCGCGATCTGCTGGAGCAACTGCGGGTTGCTCCGGAAGCTGAGGTATTCCGGCGAGTAAGGCACGGCGAATCCGCCAAAGAGTTGCTCCGGCTCGCCATTCTTCGCGGCACGTCCAGTGGCCGCGATTGAGACCTGGTAGCGGCCTTTGCCGGAAAGCGGGAATTGCGCCTGGTAACGGCGCGAGCCGGTCTGCCGCAGTGGCAGGTCGAAAGTATCGCCTCGCGGACCGGTCACGCGGGCAACTGCTTCGAGAAACGCTTCGTCCTTCGCGAAGTCCTCGACGGAAATGAGGCCGTTATTGCCCGCGGCAAATGTATTCAGCCGCAAATCATTCGGCTGCTCGACCCGCGAGACCTGCTGCGCCAGCTGCTTCACAAAGGCACGATACTTGTCCCACCCGAGCCAGTCCTGCGCCCACGACTGACCGAGATCGCTCGTCCATGCGGCGGTGCTGCCGAGACCGAAACGCCAGATGGAGAGCAGCGGGTCGAGTTGGTCGGGCGCTGCCTTGTCGGGCGGCACGCGCAATACCGTGCTGGCCCGTGGCTTCGCGGTGGTGAGCACGTAACCCCGAAGCGGCGGCATCTGGTCGATGCCCTTGAGTACCGGTGAAGGGAAATCCACCTCGGGCGTGAAGATCTTGTTCTGCAACATCGAGCGCTTCAGGGTCTTCGCTTCCTTGATGAAGATGCTTGGCAGCGCGGCGGGATCGTCCGGGAAATAATAGCGTCCACCGGTCTGCTGCGAGATGGCCTGCATGATGGAGATGTCACGCCCGCCGTGCGGGTTGATCGCGATCATCGAGACGCTGATCTTCGAATCGACAAACGATTGCACCAGCGCGGGCGTCGGCGGTGAGGGATCGCCGTCGCTAATGACGATAAGGTGCTTGAGTGCCGCGTCGCTCTGCTGCAGCCCGGCGAGCGCGAGTTGCATGGGTGTATGGAAATCCGGCATATCACCGGGCTCGGCGGCATTGATGAGTGGGACGAGCTTGTCGTACTCCGAGACCGGCGTGAGCGGGAAGACCCAGTTGTAGCCCCTCTGCGGACCGCCCCACGCGTAGTCGATGAGCCCCACTTCATCCTGTGCGCCGAGCACGCGGATGGCTTCCTTGGCAATCCGTTTGGCCCAGGTGTTTCCCTCGGCGAATTCGCAGGTGTGCAGGATGATGGCGAGGGCGCCTTTCGGGAGCACCTTCTTTTGCTTCACGTCCATCTCCACGGGGAGCGCTTCCTCGATCGGCGTGCGATGATAGCCGCCGGGGCCGAAACTCTGCGGACCGCCGAGCATGATCAAGCCGGCGCCGTGATGATAAACCGCATCGCGCAGAGCCTGGAGTTGCGGAGCGTCAAAGGCATCGGCCGAGGCGTTGGCCATGATGATGAGATCGTAAGGCAGCAGCGCCGTGGCCTCGCGCGGGACTTCGTAGGCCATGCGCACCTGCACGATGCGCTCGCTCGCTTTGAGCGCAGCAACCAGCGGCTCCCAATCCCGAGTGTCGCTCTTTGTATCCGTAAGCAGCAACACCTGGCCTTCGCCGCGCAGATACAGATCGCCGATGGCGATGTTATTCTCCGCCCAACCATCCTCGCCGGGCGGGACATCGATCGTCGCCGCGTATTCATAGTAACCCGGCTCGCGCAGGTAGAGTGGCAGGGTGAAGCGATTCTTGCCCGCGTTGTAGTCGACTTCCTTTTCGAAGATCTGTTTGCCGTTCTCGCGCAAGCGCAAGGTGCCATGCCCCGCAGTAAGCGAGTCGAGCAGCACGCTGGCTTCGTAGGTCTCGCCCGCCTTGACCACACGCGGGAGATCGAGGCGCTCGAGCCATACCTCCTTTTCGTAGGAGAAAGCCACGGGCAGAACGTCGACCGCCACACCCCGCGCTTTCAGCTCATCGACCTTGGCCAGCGCGCTGCCTTCGGTTTCGTTGCCATCGGTGATGAGAACGATGCGGCCCTGGTTTTCCTCGGGAAGCATGGCCGCGGCGAGACTCATGGCCTGGCCAAGATCGGTGCCGTCCCTGGCCACGCGGGAGTTGATCGCTTCAAACGGGAAGCTGGAGCGTGGCGGCAATTCCACCGCGGCGTCGCGCCCAAAAACGACCAGGCCGGCTTCGTCCTTCTGCGGCTTCGTCGTGGCCGTTTGCATGATCCAGTTCAGCGCCTGATCGCGCACCTTGCTGCCCATGGAGTCGGAAACATCGAGCGCGTAGACCACGGAAAGCACATCGCTGCGGCGGACGGCGCGTGGCTCGGCGAGGAGGAGGATGAAAGCGCCGATCATCGTCAGCCGCACGAGCAACGCCACGACCGCGCGGCCGCGCGAAAGCCCGGCATTGCCGGCGTGATGCAGCCACCACACCCAGGGCATCACCGCGGCGAGATAAAAGGCCGGGCGATAGGAAAACCGAAACCACCCACGCCATTCCGCCAGAACGCAGCCCGCTCCGAACAGCACGAGAAACAACAGCAACGGCAGCAGCGCGCCGAAGGTCACCGGTCGCCGGGCACGGGGGAACAGGATGCGCAGCGGGTTCATAGCTGCAGGGAAACGATGCGCCGGTTCTTGGTATCGGCGATGCGGATGCGCATGTGGGAATCGATGGTCAGCCCCCACGGTGTGGAGAATTCGCCTTCGCCGCCACCAGTGTGGCCATAGCGTCCCAGCAGACGGCCCTCCGGGCTCACCTTGGTTAGCCGGCCGCCGCCGTATTCGATGATATAAAGCGCGCCATCGCCTCCGGCGGCGATGTCGTAGGGCAGATCGAAGTCGAGTGGCGGCTGGCCCGGCGCACCGAGCACGCCGACGTATTGGCCGGCATCGGTATAGATGAGCACACGGTTGTTGACCGCGTCGGTGATGTAGATTTTACCCGCCAGCCAGGTGAGCCCCGAAGGCCGCTGGAATTGTCCCGGCCCGGTGCCGAAGCTGCCGAAGCTGGTGACCCACTGTCCTTCGCGGGTGAATTTCTGGATGCGGTCGTTCCCGCCGTATTCGCAGACGTAGAGGTTCTCGTCGGCGTCCTTGCAGATGCCAACGGGATAAATGAACTCGCTGTTCCCCTTCCCCTGCTGGCCGATGTTTTTCAGCCAGTTTCCGTCGGCGTCGAACCACACGACGCGATGGTAATGCGTATCGCAGACCACCACACGGCCATCGCGCAGAACGACGATGCCTTCCGGTTTGCCGACCTTCACATCGAGCATGTGCCACTGCCGCTTGAGCGTGCCGTCGGCGCCATAAATGAGCACGCGCCCGGCGGTGTCGAGGGACGCGATATCGTCGCCCAGGCCAGTGGCGAGGCTGCGCGGCGTGGGCAGCATGGGGCCTTCGGGTGGGAGCTGCCAGACGCGCCAGTCGCGCGGAGTGAGGGTTGCGGCCGCCTGGCGATGGCAGCCGGTGAGGAAAAGGAGGAGCGTCAGGCAGAGCAGCGCGGTGAGTTGGACGAATTTGCCCGCCCGGAATTCATCGCGCGCCGGCCGATGGAAAAAGGTGCGCGTGGCGTTGCTCGGCACGTGGCGCAATTCAATTTCCGCGCAGGAACCGCGAAAGTGCGAGGCCTCGACGCGCACGGCGCCGCTGTTCACGGACTCGATCACCAGTTGCTCTGGACGCAGGCAGCGATTGGCCGGGATTTGCGCGCGCAACCAGCGGCGCGCTTCCGGCGGCGTGAACCAATTGCCGGCGCCCAGATATCCCATCAGCTCTTCGTCGGGCGGCTCGGTGTAGAGCGCGGCCACCGGTCCAGCGTGCAGCACGCGCCCGGCGCGGAGACAGATGGCGTGTTGCGCTTCGCCCACGGCGGTCTCGGGCGTGTGGGTGGAAAAGACCAGCGAGCTGTTTGCCTTCACGAGGTGCTCGCGAATGACGCGCCAGTATTTGCCCACCCGCGCGGGATCCACATGGGCGAGCGGTTCATCCATGACCAGCACGTCCGCTTTCGTCGCCAGCGCACGGGCCACGGCGAGGCGGGATTGTTCGCCCTGGGAAAGCTGGAGCGGACGGGCGTCGCGCTTTTCCGCGAGATCGAAGGCGGCGAGCAGCGCCTCATTGTCCTCCCGCGAGCCGCGGGCGATTTCGAGATGTGCCAGCGCATGGCAATGCGGCCAGAGTCCGCCATTCTGCGGCACCCAGGCCACACCTGGCGTACCGCGAAGGATGCCACTGTCGGGACGCTCGAAACCGACGAGCAGATTGAGCAGCGAAGTCTTGCCCGCGCCGGACCAGCCAATGATCGCCGTGGAGCCGGGCACAATGGCCGTCGAGACCGCGCGCAGGCGCGCTGGGCCAAGCGAAACGGCATCGAGTTGCCAGAGGGAATCAGCGACCATGCCCGCGTGCATAGAGGCGCCATGCCGTGCCGGTCAACAGCAGAACCAATATCGGAGTGGCAAAAGCCGCGAGCATCATGGCGGAAAGGACCGCGGTCTGACCGTAGTGGGCGAGATTGTGCAGGCGGACGAAGACGGGCGTGAAGCCGGTGGGAGCGAGGATGGACGAAGCGGTGAAATCGAAATAGGCCCAGCAAAAAAGGATGCCGGCGGCCATGGCACGGGGCCGCGTCTCCATTTCCCAAAGCAGACGGCGGCTGCCGGTCTGCCGGGCGATATACAGGGCCGGTGAAGGTTGTAGCCAGAGCGCGCCGAGAAGCAGCGCGAGCGGCAGCAGGAGCAGGGTGAGCGCGAGGGCGAGGGGCAGCGGCGTGTCGTAGAGGGCGCGGAGCAGCGGGAGCTGGAAGAGGGTCAGGAGGAGGAGGGAAATGATCAGCGCGCCGAGCAGGCCGGGGGTGATCACGGCGAGCTGGAGGACGGGAGATCGGCGAGCCCAGGCGGCGAGGGCGGTGGCGGCCCCGGCCGCGACCACGGCGAAGACCACGCTGGCGGCGAGCTGTCCGCCCAGGACGAAATTTTCCAGCAGGCTCGGAATGCCTGTGACCGCCTGGCCGCCAACGATCAGCAGCGGGATCAGCGAAATGAAACCGGCCGAGAACGTGAGATAACCCCAGGGCATCCGGCTGGCACGGGACGCCGGCTCCTCGTGCATACCGGGCAGATCGCGTTTCGCGAGGGCGATGGCAACAAGGACGCCGAGTTGCACTACGAGCGGCCGAGCCGAGAGCTTCAGCGTCGCGCCCAGTGCGTAACCACCGACCTGCGCATCGAAGACGGCCATGGTCCACGTCTTCACGCCCCACAGCGAAGCGAGTTCGAAATCGGCGAAGGCGAGGAGGAAGACCAGGCCACCGGCGATCCACGGAGCATGCCCCGCTGCGCGCAGATGAAAGCGGAAACGGGTCCACCCATCGCACGGGGCGAGCATTTGAAACGCGTGCCGGCCCTCCGGCGAAAGCGGCGACGGCAACAGGGTGCGCAACACCACCGCCACCGGGATCAGTTTCAGCGCGAGGACAGCGATGTAGAGCGCCTCGTGGCCCCAAAACGAGACGAGCAAGGCCATGGCGAATTTTGCAAACGCGTAGCTGACGAGCAATGGCGGGGTGAAGAACGGCGCGAGGAGCAACAGCCACGCGATCACCCGCGCGCGGCCGCGCTGGACCAGGAGCCACGGTGCCAGCGGGGCGGAGACCGCGACGGCCAGCAACGCGATGAAAAGGGCGCGGGCCAGCGCCAGTGCGGTTTGCGCCTCGATGCTCACGGGGCGTAGAGCGACTTGAGCCACGCCAGGCATTCCTTCCGGGCCGAGCCAAGCGACGAGAGACTTTCTCCATCGCGCGCCGCCTGGGCGAGTTCGCGGACTTCGGGAGAGAGCTTATCGGCCGGCACGGGACCGAGCGGAATCTGCCGCGACCGGGAATTGGCCAGCGCGAGCTCGGTCTCCTCGCTCAAGAGGAAGTCGACGAGTTGGCGGGCGGCCCGCTCGTGCTTCGCCCCGCGAATGATGGCGACCGTATTGGGAATACAGATCGTCCTGCCGTTATCCAACCGCACAGGAGCCATCGCCACGGGCTTGCCGTCATCCTTGGCCTCGAAAAAATCGTCCGTATCCGAAAAGCCCGCGTAGCAGGCGCCTTCCGCCACGGCATCCTTCACCGCCGCGTTGCCATCGACTTCCTTCACTCCACCGCGCCGCCAGTCGGCATGCCATGCCTTGAGCTTGTCGCCGCCCCAGAGGTGCCAGAGCAGCGTATAGTGCGTGAGCGTCGTGCCATAGAGTGGCTTGGCAATGGCCACGCGCGAGAGATCGCTGCCAGGCAACAGGCCGGTGATGTTCGGCGGCGTCTTGCCGATCTTCGCGGTGTTGTAAATCACCACGCGCAGTCGCGCGGCGAAGCCGGCCCAGCTCCCATCCGCCGCCTTGAACGCCGCGGGGATGCGCGCATAGCCGGGACCTTGATACGGCTGCAACAGCCCGCGCTCCTGCAGATCGAGCATGCCGAGCAACTCGTTGTTCCAAAAGACATCGCAGCGCGGCGCGTCCTTTTCGCGCAGGATCAACTCGGTGAGACCGAGCGATTTGGTGGCTTCGGTATCGAAGCGGATGGCCAGTGGAATGCCGCTGCGCTTTTCGAAACCGCGCAGGATCTTCTCCGCATAAATGGCATCGTGCGCGCAGTAGACGACCAGTTCATTGCGGTGCGCCGCGCGCCACCACCAGCAAACGCCGAGCACGAGCACGGTCCCGAGCGCGATCAGCGCAGCACGATTCCTCATTTCTTTTCCGGCAGGGTATCGAAGTACTTCTTGATGGCGTCGTGATAACCGGGCGGCACCTGCTCGGCCTGCAACGCTTCACTGACTCCTTGTTTCACTCCCCGCACCGCGTCGCGGAATTGCTCCGCGCGTGCCCCGCTCTCGCCCACGTCCTTGGTTTTCCACTCGAGCAACATTTTCCCATCGGTGAGCATCGCCGGGGACTTCTCCGACTTGAAACTGGTCTTTGCCGAATTGTCTTCCGGCCGCCGGGCGCCATTGCCAATCCCGCCCCCCTGGCCGGCGCCTCCCTGTCCATCCGGATCGGCCTGCGCGCCCAATTCCGCCATCTTCTCGGCGAACAACTTCGCGTAATCCTCCGCGCTCATCCCGTCGTGGCCAGTGGCGCCATCGAGCTTGCCGGCGGCGGCGAGTTTTTTGGCCATCTGCAAACTCTTGAGCGCGTCCTCCAGGGATTTCCCATCCTTCATCGATTGCGCGAGTTGCTCGAGTTCCTGCTTGCTGAGATCGAGCGACTTCATCGCGTCCTGCGTGGCTTCCTGCGAGAGCTCATTCAGCTTGGCGGTATCGAGCTGGGCGAGCGCGCGGTTAAGCGCTTCGTCCACGTTCGGCGATTTCACGATGTCCTTCATCGCCTCGGCAAACTGGCTGAGCTTGTGCGCGAGCTCTTCCTGCGCGGCGCGTTTCTCCGCGGAATCCGGCATGGCAGCCGCCTTGGCGAGCTCCTTGCGCAGCTCGGCCAGTTGTTTCTGGATGCCGGAGAGATCGCCCTTCTGCAATTGCTCGCGCCATTCGTTGCGCTCCTTCGCATTCATCTGGCCGAAGCTTTGCGCGGATTTGTCGAGCGCCTGCTTGAGCTGATCGTTGTTCACCTTCCGCCAGAGCTCCCCGAGTTCGCGCTGCTCGTCGGCGAGTTGCTTCAAGGCCTCGTCCTTGTTCTGCGGCTTCGCGTCCTTGAAAGTCTTGTCCAGCCTGGCCAGTGCCTGCTGCATTTGCGCCGATTGCTTTTGCGCTTCCTCGGCGACGGACTCCGCGCGCAAGGCGGTGAGCTTCCGCTCTTCCTGCAGTTTCTGTTGTTGCTGCGCGATCTTCTGGCGCTGCTCGAGCCGATGAAAAGGATCCAGCCGCGGAGACCAGCGGAGCGCCGCGGCGACGAGCAAAGCGGCCACGAGAATTTGCAGCGCACCCGGGGTCCAGCGGAACGGCAGCACCTTCGCCAGATCGATCCCCGGCGCCCGCTGTTCGGCTTCGTCCTGGACGACCGGGAGAAACGCACCGGCGCCATCCGCCTGCAGGACCGCGGAGAGAAAGAGCTCTTTTGTCCCGGCGTGCGAATCGACCCACCGCGCGACCCGCTGCTCGACCGGGCGGCGAATACCGAGCAACGCCACGACAAACGCCGCGCCACTCAATGAAAGGAGCGTCACCAGAGAAAAGCGGTCGGGCAAAAGCCCCAGCAACCGCGACGCTACCAGATAGGCGAGAAACAGCGCGGCTGCCCCGAGCAGCGCCCAGCGCAGCCAGCGGCCGAACGACGCCAGCATCATGCGGACGGCGGCCCGCCGGAGCAATCGCTGGGTCTGACTCATACCTCCACAGCTAAGCCTCGCTGCCCGCGCGCGGCAATGCCGAAGAATGGGCCGCCGGGCGGGTCCAGCGTGGAAAGGCAGTCTGGACACAAAGCGTAATTTCCGCATCGCTCCGCCCACGCAGGTGTGATTCCCTGCCGCCCGCACTCGCATCTTTCCGCCGTGATCATCTATTTCGTCGAAACCGAGCAGGCCGAGCAGGACTTCTATTCCGACCGTTTGTCGGCGCACGATCTGCGTTTCGTAGCGCAGCTCGGCGAAGTCGGCGACGACGCGGAGGCGATCTCGATTTTCATCAACTCGCGGATCACGGCAAAATTTTTGGAGGCCCATCCGCGGCTGCGCTTTATCGCCACGCGTTCGACCGCGATCGATCATTTCGATTTGCCCGCCTGCCGCGCCCACAAGATCACCATTTCCAACGTGAACGACTACGGGTTCACCACCGTGGCCGAGCACACTTTCGCGCTCATCCTCGCCCTCTCCCGCCGGCTGCGCGAAGTGATGCTCGCGCCCAAGGGCGGCACGTTTTCCTACGCCGCGAATCGCGGCTTCGATCTGGCGGGTAAGACTATCGGCATCATTGGCATGGGCCGGATCGGCCAGCGCGTAGCCGAACTCGCCCACGCCTTTCACATGACGGTGCTGGCCTGCGACATCGATCACCCCACGAAGCTGGAGCAGACGCTGGATTTCAAATTCGTCGCACTCGACGCCCTCTTGCCCGAGGCGCACATCCTCACCCTGCACGCACCGCTCACCGCGGAGACCTACCACATTCTCAATCGCCAGGCGCTCGCCAAGTGCCGGCCCGGCGTACTCATCGTGAATACCGCGCGCGGAGCGCTGATCGACACGCAAGCTCTCCGCGAAGCGCTCGACTCCGGGCAGGTCGGCGGAGCGGGACTGGATGTCCTGCAAGATGAACGCGTCATGCGTCAGTCTTTCTCGAACATCATCGCGGCGGACATCGTCCAGCACCTGCGGTCGGATGCCACGGCCTACGATGCCCGGGATGCCGATCGCGTCCGGGAATTACAGGAACTGATGCTGGGCGACGCGCTGCTTTCGAAAAGTAACGTCGTTTTCACCCCCCACGTCGCCTTCAACAGCGTGGAAGGGGTGGAGCGCGTGCAACAAGTGACGGCAGAGAACATCACCGCATTTATCGCCGGCGGACCGATTAATATCGTTCCCTAGGGTCAAATCCACCTGCAACCTGCGGTGCGATTTGTTTTACGGCATCTATGATGCTATAAAGTAAATGTGATGTTTGGCTGGCTTAAAATTAGAAAAGCTAAGTCGACGCCGCCGGTGGCCAAGGAAGTAGGGCAGCTTCTGGAGCCGCCGTCAGACGCCGGAAATGGGGCAATCGCCATCGATTCGGACACCATTGTCCCCCATCCTCTCTTAGCTCTCCTGCCTCGTGACACTCTGGAGCGCCTCCTGTCCGATTCCGCCGTGGCTGAATACCCCAAGGGCACCGTGGTCTTTCACCAAGGCGAGGCGTGCGATGCGATCTACCTGATTCTCAGCGGACGTTGTGAAGTGCGCAAACTCGAGAATCCCAATCCCGCGCCTGAGAGCTCACGCGATCGGACGGAATTTGTCGTGGAAACAGTGGCGGGCCCGGGGGATTTGCTGGGCGACCGGGCGCTGCTGAACCATGTGCCCCACCGGCGGACGGTGGTGGTGGCCACGCGCGCGGTCCTGCTGCGCATCCCGGCCGCGGAACTGGAGGGGATTTTCGCCAAGGATCCGAGTGTGGCCGGACGGTTTTCGCGGGGCGTGGTGGAATGGCCGCGAGCATTGCGGAACGGTAGGATCGATAGTAATGCGGGCGTGCGGCGAGTGGTCTCGATTTTGCCACTGACTCCCCGGCTCGATGCGGAGAAGACGGTGAACCGCCTCGGCACCGCTTTGCACCAGCTGACGAATCAACGGACGCTCCTCGTGCGACTGACCCGCAGCGAAGGCGTCCCGGTGCCGTCATTTCCCTCGCCCGATGCCAATTTCGGTTCGGAATTCTTCTTCGCCCGCCACGTGCAAAGCCGCAGCGAGGAAGCGGACGAACTTCATCTCCGCATGGACACGGAGCCACGCGAATGCGCCGTCATCGCGGCCCTGATCAGCCATTGCGCACGCCATTACGACTACGTGCTGCTGCACCTGCATCCCGAGCTGCCTTCGGCCGTCACCATCCAGGCGCTCATCGAGTCCGATCTCGCCTACGTGCTTCTGCAGCCAAGCACACAAAATCTCTACGACTTCCGCCTATTGCTGCACGAGGCCTGCGATCGCACCCACGGCACGTGTTGCCACATCAAGGCGATCCTCTGCGCCGAGGAATCCATCGCGGCGCCGGAGTTTCACGGGCTCTTGAAAGAGCTGGGGCATCCGCCGCACTCGGTGATGCGCGGTTTTCCGCTACGCACCGAGGGCTCGTGGGCGGATCATCGCTTCGACCTGCACATCAACCGCCTCGCCCGGGAGATCGCCCGGTGCCGCATCGGACTGGCCCTCTCCTCGGGCGGCGCCAAGGGACTGGCCCATATCGGCGTCATCCAGGTGTTGGAGGAAAACGGGATCGAGGTCGACTGCATCGCCGGCTCGAGCATGGGTGCGTATGTCGGCGGCATCTGGTCCTACGGGCTGGATGGAACACAGTTGGAAAAAATCGCGCGCGAGCTGGAAGGGCGTTGGGGCCTGCTGCGGCTCGTCGATCCCGTCATTCCGCCGCGGCGTGGATTCATTCGGACTCGCCGCACGGTGGCGCGATTGCGCAAATCGATCGGCGAGGCGCATTTCTCGGACTTGATTCGCCCTCTGCGCGTGCTCGCCACCCGGCTGGACACCCTGGAGCGCGTGGTCTTTTCCACGGGCGAAGTAGCCAGCGCGGTCGACGCGAGCATTGCCATCCCGGGGGTGTGTGTGCCGGTCACGCTCGACGGAGAAGTCTACATCGATGGTGGTATCGCCGATCCGCTCCCGGTCGATGTGCTCATGGAAATGGGCATCGAACGCATCGTCGCCGTGAACGTCATCCCCACTCCTGAAAAGCTGCGCTACTGGCTGGACAGCGGCCGTGAGCTCAACGGCCGCGAAAAACCGCCCACGGCCTTCGGACGTTTCCTCCACCAACACTTCGACTACGGCGCGCACGGCAACATTCTCGACACCATGATGTGCGCGATCAACGGCGCCCAAACCCGTGTGGCCGAAGCCTCCGCCCGCGAGGCCGACCTCGTGCTCCGCCCGCTGGCCAGCGATGCCCTGTGGCATGACTTCACCCGGCCCAAGAAATACATCGCCCTCGGTCGCACCGCCGCCGAAGCCCAGCTTCCCGAGTTACTCCGACTCGCGAAACCCAACACCTATGAAAAAGCCATCACCCCGTTGGCCATCACACCCCCGCTCGCTGCATAGCTGGCAACTCGCGCGGTTGCGCAGCTATCTGCGCGATACCGTGCTCCCCTTCTCGGCGCACTACCGGCGAATGTTCGAGAAGGAAAATCTCTCCCCCGACCAGTTCCGTTCCATCGATGACCTGCGACGGATTCCTTTCACCTCGAAGAGCGATTTCCTCCCCGGCAGTGACGGCAGCGATCCGGTACGGGACTTTGTCCTCGTACCGGATCGTGCCGTCCTCTCGCGGCGTCCCTCGACCATCCTCCGGGCGCTCCTCCACGGGAAGGCGGGCGTGGCGGAAGGCTTCGAGCGCGAGTTCCGTCCCCTGCTGCTGACCAGTACCACCGGGCGGAGCGCGGAGCCGGTGCCCTTTGTCTACACCGCGCAGGACATCGAGAACCTGAAAATCGGCGGCGCGCGGGTCTATGAAATCTGCGGGGCGAATCGCGAGATGCGCATGATGAATATGTTCCCCTTCGCGCCCCACCTGGCGTTTTGGATCGCCCACTATGGTGGCGTGGAATTTGGCACGTTCGTCCTTGGCACCGGCGGCGGCAAGGTGATGGGAACCGAAGGCAACATGCGGCTGATGAAGAAGATCAAACCCGACGTGCTGATCGGCATGCCGACGTTTCTTTATCACATGCTCCTCGGGGCGGTGGACGAAGGCATCAAGCTGCCGAATCTGCAGAAGATCGTCCTCGGCGGCGAGAAGGCGCCCTCCGGCATGCGGCGTAAATTGCGCGCGCTGGCCCAGCAATTGGGCGCGCCCAAGATCGACGTGCTGCGCAGCTATGGTTTCACCGAATCGAAGCTCGCCTGGGCGGAATGTCCGTTCGATGAGAATGCCGGCTCGGCGGGCTATCACATTCACCCGGATATGTCGTTGATCGAGATCGTCGATCCGAAGACGGGGGAAACGCGCGGCGAAGGCGAGCCGGGCGAGATCGTCTTCACGCCGCTGATGGCGCGCGGCTCGGTGGTCATGCGTTATCGCACGGGCGATTGCACGGACGGCGGTCTCTTCTACGAGCCATGTCCCTTCTGCGGACGCCAGATTCCACGTCTCGTCGGCGAGATCTCGCGCAACTCCGAAATCCGCGAGTTACAGATCAACAAACTCAAAGGCACGCTGGTGGATTTCAACCGGCTCGAGCACGTGCTCGACAACGTGGATCACGTCGGCACCTGGCAGCTCGAGCTGCGCAAACATCACGACGATCCACTCGATGTCGATGAGCTCGTCCTGCACGTCGCCAAGGCGGATGAATACAGCGATGCGCAGCTTCGTCAGATGTTGGATGACCGTTTTGCCAGCGAGGTGGAGATGCACCCGAACCGCATCGAGTTTCACAGCGAGGACGAAATGAAAACGCTGCAAGGCACCGGTACCCAACTCAAGGAGCAACGCATCGTCGATCATCGTCCGGGAGCCAATGGAAACGGCAGTGCCAACAAGGCCGGAAGTGAACGGAAAAGCGAACTTAGCGGACAAACCCAATCATGATGGCGCAGAACCTTTTTCGCTCACAGATCGGGCTCCGTGAGTATACTGTGAGGTGTAGTTATGAATGAACGCATGGTCATCGTGGATGGCGTGCGAACGCCCTTTTGCAAGATGGGTACGGACCTCGCGACCTTTGCGGCCGACGACCTCGGCCGCATCGCGGTCAATACCCTGCTCACCCGCACCGGCCTCGATCCGGCGGTGGTCGACGAAGTGATCTTCGGCTGCGTGTCGCAGCCGGCGGAAGCGGCCAACATTGCGCGGGTCATCGCCCTGCGCGCGGGCCTTCCGCAAACCGTGCCGGCAGCCACGGTGCATCGCAATTGCGCCTCGGGCTTCGAATCCTTCACCACGGCGTACGAGCGCATGTGCGCCGGCCGCGGCTCGGTCTACATCGTCGGCGGCGCGGAGAGCATGTCGCACGTGCCCATGCTCTTCCAGGAAGCAACCGCGCAGAAATTCACCGACCTCGCCCGCTCGAAGACGACCGCGCAAAAGGTTTCCGCGCTCGCCTCGTTCCGCGTCGGAGATTTCGAACCGCGCGCTGGCCTCAAGCTCGGCCTGACCGATCCGGTCTGCGGATTGAATATGGGCGAGACGGCCGAATTGCTGGCCAAGGAAAACGAAATTACCCGCGAGCAACAGGACGCGTTTGCGCTGCATTCGCATGAAAAAGCCATCGCTGGGGAAGCGAAGCTCAGCGAGGAAATGTGCCCGGTCTACGTGAACGGCAAACCGCTGCTCAAGGACAACGGTCCGCGCGCCAATCAATCGATGGCCATTCTCGGCGGACTGAAACCGGTCTTCGAAAAGTACGGCACGGTGACCGCCGGCAATTCGTCGCAGATCACCGATGGCGCGGTCGCGCTGCTGGTCATGACAGAGTCGCGCGCCCGTGAACTCGGTTACACGCCGCTCGGCGTTCTCGTGGGCTATGCCTATGCGGGCTGTGATCCGGCGCGCATGGGCCTCGGCCCCGTCGCCGCCATCGAGAAGCTGGGCAAATCGAACAGCCTCACCCTCGCCGACGCTGACCTGATCGAGATCAACGAAGCCTTTGCCGCTCAAGTGCTCGCCGTGCTCCAGCGGCTGAAGCCCGAAGTTCCTCCAGAGAAACTGAACGTCAACGGCGGGGCCGTCGCGCTCGGACATCCGGTCGGCGCGACCGGCGCGCGGCTCATTCTCACCAGTTTGAAAGAACTCGCCCGCCGCAATGCGAAGCGCGCCCTCGTTTCGCTCTGCGTCGGCGGCGGACAAGGAGGGGCCATCTGGCTGGAAAGGATTTAAGCCATGACGAATATCCAACGCACCAACCTCGATGACGGAATCGTTGTGCTGAAGTTCGACCGGCCCGACTCGCCGGCAAACATCTTCGATTTCGCCACGCTCGATGAACTCGAATCCCAACTGGATGAAGTCGCGAAGCCGGAATCCGGTACTCGCGGCCTGATCCTGACCAGCGCCAAGTCCGGCATCTTCATGGCCGGCGCGGACCTGCATTCCATTCGCAAGATGAATCCCGAGGAGATGAAGAAATTCATCCAACGCGGGCAGGACGTGTTCAACAAACTCGCCGCGTTGACTTTTCCAACCGTGGCCGCCGTCCACGGCGCCGCGCTCGGCGGCGGATTTGAAGTCTGCCTGGCTTGCGACTGGCGCGTCGCTTCGAATGACAAGGCGACCAAGCTGGGCTTGCCGGAAACGAAGCTCGGCATCATTCCCGCCTGGGGCGGCTGCACGCGGCTGCCGCGTTTGATCAGCGTGCCCAAGGCGCTCGACGTCATTCTCGGTGGCAAAGTGCTCACGGCGAAACACGCCCTGCGCATGGGGATGGTCGACGACATCGCCTCGCGCGAGTATCTGCTGCCGGCTGCGCGGCGCCTGCTCAGCCGGGGAAAACATCCGCACGGCATCGCGCATTCACCGGCGGTGAATGCCGTAGTGGACGCGGTCATCGCCCCGACCGCCCGCAACAATGTCCATCGCAAGACGCACGGGCATTATCCCGCACTCGATAAAGCACTCGAGGTCGTGCTCAAGGGATCGGCTTCGTGGAACTTGAACGATTCGCTGACTCGTGAGCGCGAAGCCGTCGGCGAGCTCATCGCCAGCGACACCACCCGGCAGTTGCTCAATCTCTTCTTCCTCCAGGAAAAGGCCCGCAAGTTCACCGTGCCGGGCTCTTCCCGCGATGGGAAAAAAGTCGCGCGCACCGCGGTGATCGGTGCAGGCATCATGGGTTCGGGCATCACGCAATGGCTGAGCTCGCATGGCTTCCCCGTCATCATGCGCGACGTGGATGCCGATCGCGTCGCGGCCGGGATGAGCAAGATCGCCAGCCTGTTTGCCTCGGGCGTTCGCTCGCACACGTTCACCGAGCACGATGTGCGCACCGCCATGGATCGCATTTCCCCGGCGCCCATGGAAGTGCCGTTGCAGAGCGTGGATATCGTCATCGAAGCCGCGGTGGAAAAGATGGAGATCAAGAAGAAGCTCTTCCAAAACCTCGATACGCTGGTCCGCGAGGACACGATCCTGGCGACGAATACCTCGGCGCTTTCGATCAGCGAACTCGCCGCGGTTACACGCCATCCGAATCGCGTGGTCGGCCTGCACTTCTTCAATCCCGTCCACAAGATGCAACTCGTGGAAGTGATTACCGGTCGCGATACCTCGCCCGATGTGGCTCAGCGCGCGGTGCATTTCGCGCAGAAGATCGGCAAGCTACCCGTGGTGGTGAAAGACAGCCCGGGCTTTCTCGTCAATCGCATCCTGTTGCCCTACATGATCGAGGCTGCCGCGCTGTTCTGGCAGGGTGCGGAGGTCGAGGACATCGATGCCGCGATGCTCCACTTCGGCATGCCGATGGGGCCGCTCCGTCTGACCGATGAAGTCGGCGTGGATATTGCGCTCGACGTCGCGCAAACTCTGGCCGCAGCCTTCCCCTCGCGGATGAGTGTCCCGGAGGTGCTGTCCGCGATGATCAAAGACGACCTGCTCGGCCGCAAGACGGGCAAGGGCTTTTACAAGCATCCCAAAGGCGCGGAGGCCACGGTCAATCCGGAGGTCACCCAGCTGCGCCCGGCCACGGGATCGCCCCCGCCCAGCCGCGACGAACTCGAAATGCGCCTCGTGCTGCTCATGGTCAATGAAGCGGCGCGCTGCCTGGAAGAAGGCCTCGTCTCCGGTCCCGGCGACATCGATCTCGCGATGGTCATGGGCACGGGCTTCGCACCGTTCCGCGGTGGTCCGCTGCGTTATGCGGATACGCTTACCGTGGCGCAGGTGGCCGACGATTTATCCCGCCTGGCCACAAGCGCCGGCCCGCACTACGCCCCCTGCGCGTTGATCCAGGACATGGCCAAAACCGAGAAGCGTTTTTACGACGATTAGCCCACCCAAATTATGAAGACTGAACCCGCACCCGCCAGCGAACCGACTTCCGTCATCGACACTTCGAAAATGTCTCCCGAGCAGCGCGCGGCGCTGGAACTGACGGAGGCCGCCCGCGCGGAAACGCGCGATGGCTTTGTCAGTGGCCTGTTCATGGGCCACTTCGATTTCGACACGCTCCACCCCTTCCCGGTGCAACGCACCGAGGATCACGACCAGGGCGATGCTTTCCTGCAACGGCTCAGCGATTTTCTGAAGGCCAAAGTCGACCCGGATGAGATCGATCGCACCGGCGAGATCCCGGATGAGGTTTTCGCCGGGCTCGGCAAGCTCGGGGCGTTTGGCATCAAGATCCCGGTGGAATACGGCGGGCTCGGTCTCTCGCAGACGAACTACTGCCGCGCGGCGATGGTGCTCGGCAGCTATTGCGGCAACCTGACCGCGCTCCTCTCGGCGCATCAATCGATCGGTGTGCCGCAGCCGCTCATTCTTTTTGGCAACGAAGAGCAGAAGAAACGCTGGCTGCCCCGCGTCGCGGCGGGCGAAGTTTCGGCCTTTGCGCTCACCGAGCCGAAGGTCGGCAGCGACCCCGCGAAGATGGAGACACGCGCCGAACCGACCGAGGACGGCTCGCACTTCATCATCAATGGCGAGAAGCTGTGGTGCACGAATGGCGTGAAAGCGGGTGTCATCGTGGTCATGGCGCGCACCCCGGACAAGAATGGGCGCAGCCAGATCACGGCGTTCGTCGTCGATATGGATACGCCCGGGGTCGAGGTTGTGCGGCGCTGCCACTTCATGGGCCTGCGCGCTCTCTACAATGGCGTGGTCCGCTTCACCAATGTGGAGGTGCCGAAGGAAAACATCCTGCTCGCCGAGGGCAAAGGGCTGCGCGTCGCCCTCACCACCCTCAACACCGGACGCCTCACCCTGCCGGCAGCGTGCGTGGGGCTGTCCAAGCGTTGCCTGGAGATCGTGCGCACGTGGGCGAATGAACGCGTGCAATGGGGCTCGACCATCGGCAAACACGCGGCCATCGCGGCGAAGATCGCGCGCATTGCGGCGGAGACGTTTGCCATGGAATCGATGACGCTTTACGCCGCCAGCCTCGTGGATCGCGACAAGCACGCCGACGTCCGGCTCGAAGCGGCGATGTGCAAACTGTGGGGCACCGAGCGGAGCTGGGAGCACGTGGATGAGACCATGCAAATCCGCGGCGGACGTGGTTACGAAACCGCACAATCGCTGGCCGCGCGTGGAGACAATCCCGTGCCGATCGAGCGGTTGTTCCGCGATTCGCGGATCAACAAGATCTTCGAAGGCTCGAGTGAGATCATGCGGCTGTTCATCGCCCGTGAGGCGCTGGACCCACATTTGAAGATCGGTGCGCCGATGCTCGATTCGCGGTTGCCGTGGAAGGCCCGCGCGGGCGCGGCCGGGCGCGCTGCGTGGCGTTATGCGCGGTGGTATCCGCAGCAATGGCTCGGGCCGTTGGCCGATACCGGCTTGCTCTTCTCGCATGTGAACTCGCGCATCGCGGGGCAGGTGCGTTGGGCGGCGCGGGCATCGCATCATCTCGCTCGCGAGCTGTTCCATGCGATGGCCATGCATGGTCCGAAGCTGGAGCGCGAGCAGGTGTTGCTCGGACGGTTTGTGGATATCGGCACGGAGCTGTTTGCGATTGCGGCGACCTGCAGCCGGGCGGCAGCGCTCGACACGAAGGAGGCATTGGATCTGGCGGACTTCTTCGCGCGCGGTTCGCGGCTGAAGATCGAGCAGCTGTTCCATGACCTCCACAACAACACCGACCGGGTGGGATACCGCGTGGCCCAAAAGGTTCTCGCGGGGGAACACAAATGGGTCGAAGCGGGGATTCTGGATTAGGGCAACAACTCTTCCCACCGCTGAATGCCGATCACCGGCAACGCGAAGGCGAAGGCCTTTTCCCACTCGGGCGTGTCGGCAACGCGAAAGACTTCGTACATCTGCCGATGACGATCAGGAGTCGCGATGCTGCCTGGCTTGTGGGTCCACAGGCCGAGATTCAAGCCTTCCTGAGAGTGGTCAACGTGGCGGTGCAAAATGAAGGCGTCGATGCCGTCCAGATGGGCGATCTTCCACCACGCGGCGCAATAAGCGGCGGCCTGCTCGCGCTCGCCTTCGGGCACATCGCGGCAATGAAACCCCTGCTCGGAGAGAATGACGCGCCGGGGGTGTCCCTGCCAAAGCAACTCGGTATGCACCGCGAGATAGTGCGGCAGCACCTCGATGTTCTTGAAAGTGATGCGCGGAGTGTCCTCGCCGGGCTTCGCCGTTTTGTCGTTCCAGAAACGCGGGTCGCCGAGATCCTCGGGATAGGGATGATAAGCGATGTTCCAGTCAAAATCGCCGCGCTCGCGGGCAAAGCGGGCGAAGTCTTCGAGCAATTCGCGGCCGGGGCAGGAGCGATCGGGCGTGGCCGGTGAGTAACGGATCGTCCAGTGGTGCTCGAGCGAAAGGAAGATGCGGGCGTTGTCCGAAGCAGTGCGCACGGCATCATGCACGAGGCGGACGGCGCGTTCGTAATCAGACGCCACTTCCTCGGCGGTGGCGTGGCCCATGTTGTTCCACCACCAGTGCGAGTTCACCTCGTTGCTCACGATGTAATTCCACACCCGCCCATGTGGCGCCGCGGGATCACTATAGCGCTGGGCGAGGAAAGCGACTTCCGCGCGCAGGTAACGGATACCTTCGGGCGTGACCACATTGAAGGCGCTCATGTGGTTCGTCTTCGCCTCGCGATCGTAGCGCGGGTGCAGGTAAATGCGATTCAGCGCCTCGTCGCCGCCCTCGTAGTTGAGGAGGATAAGGCTTACGACCACACCGTGATCGGAGAGGGGCTTCACCTCGGCATCGAGTTGCGCGACCGGGCTGGGGAGGAAGAAGTAGTCGTGTCCCTCGAAAGGAAACCGGATGCTGTCCGGCGTGCCCGCGAGGTCGACGAAACGCTGCAGGCTGCAATTGAGGGCGGCATGCTTCACGCCGAGGGCGATGGCATCGTCGACCATCTGGACCTGCAGACCTTTCTTGGATGCGGGGGTGGGGTACGGCTCGGAGTTCGGAGCGGCGACAACGGCGGCGATCGTCAGCCCCGTCGCCATGGCCAGGACCATAAAACGCAGAGACGTGACCACATGCCTGATTAAGCGCAGAGGACGCTGAGAACGCAGAGGGCCGCAGAGGGAAGGTCGATCCTCGTTTATCCTCTCTCTTTCCCCGCCCCTGCTGCCCTCGAGAAAAAGCGAGCATGCCCGCGAAGATTTTTTTAACCGCGAACGGACGCCAATGAACGCGAATGAAGGAGTTCCATGCGGTTTCCCATTCGCGTCTATTCGCGTCCATTCGCGGTTTCTTATTCCTTCCCCGTATGTCATGAACTCTCTTTTTGCTTCTCTGCGGCCCTCCGCGTTCTCGGCGTCCTCTGCGTTTAAATTCGTCATGCGCAATTCGAGAGCTTAGGTCCGTGTATCGAGGAAGCCGGGACACAGGGGGGAGGACGATCACTGAGTAAAGTGGCCGGATTGCCCCTCAGTCCCGTAGGCGTCTAGCTTCGCTCGGCTCTTCGACTGCGCGTCCCGCCACCTGTCCCCCGAACGCTCCGCTCAGCGACACGCTAAAGAGAGTCATTTCAGTTGCCTCTCAGGGCGTCGTGTTATTCGTCTGCCCGACGTAGATCGCCTCGTCCGGCCAGTCCTTGCGAATGTAGCCCGCGTTCATGTTCAGCGGCTGGATGTAGTTCCGCATCGTGCGCACTGGGGAAAGCACGCGGATGGTGTTGACCGATTCGATGGAGTCCTGGCCGTGATTGCGCAGGAGGCTGGGAATGAGCTGTTCCTGGACGGTCTGCACGATGTCTTTTTCGTCCGCGCCATCGATGAAAAGGAGCATGGCCAGGTTGCCATCGATCTCCGCGATGTGGCTCTCGAAGATGATTTCGGTGAAAATCGAGCGCACGAACGGTTCCTTTTGGATGTCTTCGAGGAGTTGCTTGTAGGTGATCCCGATGCGGAACTTGATGATATAAAGATGGCGCGCAGCGAACTGGCCGGTGCCCTGCGTGGACAGGTCCAGATGGGTAAAATAGGACAAAATCCCCGCCTGTTCGAGCCGCTGCCGCTTGCGCCCGACGGTGCGCACATTGACCCCCGTCGCCTCTCCAATCCCGTTGTCCGATTCGCGGGGGTCGCGAATGAGATGGCGGACAATGAGCCGCTCCTGTTCATCAAGTTCTTTCATACCAGTGCGTTGAGAGGGGGTGAAGGACGGGAAAAGGGCGAAAGTTAGACACGGTTACCGGCAATTGGCGACAAAATTTTGCCTAATTGACGCAGATTTTGTCTTGAATTGTACATCTTCGCTCCTACTTTGGACGTCCGGGTTAATCCTTGGGAATACTCTTATGCTGAATCAAGTCACACTGGACCAAACGTCCCGCCGGCAGTCGCTGTACTCGGCGGATTTCGAACATGATTCCTGCGGCGTGGGCTTCATCGCCCAAGTCAGCGGCAAGCGTTCCAATCTGGTCTTGAAACACGCCCTGGAGTCGCTGTGCAACCTCGCTCACCGCGGCGCGGTCGACGCTGACGCGAAGACCGGGGACGGCGCTGGTGTCTCCACCCAGCTCCCCTACAAGGTTTTCGCGCCCGAGGTGCAGAAGCTCGGACACCGTCTTTTCCAGGAATCCGACCTCGGCGTGGGCATGATCTTCCTGCCGCACGACAACGCCTACGCGCAGGCGCGGGCCAAGGCCATCACCGAGGAAGTCCTCGAGAAGCGCGGCCTCTTCCTCTTCGGCTGGCGCGAGGTGCCGATCAATATTCACATGCTCGGCGACAAGGCCGCGTCCACGCTGCCGCGCATCGAGCAGGTGCTGGTGGGCCGTCCGCACGGTCTCGCCGACGACGAGTACGAGCGTAGCCTCTTCCTCGCGCGCAATGAAATCGAGAAGCGCGCCGAGCACGATGGCATCAAGCACTTCTACATCGCCTCCTTCTCGCACCGGCTCATCATCTACAAGGGCCTGCTCGTCTCGCCCTCGCTGGAGAAGTTCTACAAGGATCTGCAGGACGAGCGTTACGAGACCGCGCTGGCCATCTACCACCAGCGTTACTCGACGAATACCTTCCCCACGTGGCCGCTCGGGCATCCCTTCCGCATGCTCGCGCACAACGGCGAAATCAACACCCGCCGCGGCAATGTGAACTGGATGCACGCCCGCGAAGCCGAGCTGGAAGCCGACTTCTGGGGCGCGGACATCGAGCTGCTCAAGCCGATCATCCAGCCCGGTGGCAGCGATTCCGCGGAACTCGACAACGCCCTCGAGGCGATCGTCATGTCCGGCCGCTCGATCCTGCACGCGATGACCATGCTCGTGCCGCCCGCGTGGCGCAGCGCCAAGGACGTGCCGGAATCGCTCCAGTCCTTCTACGAGTATCACCGCTGCTTCAATGAGCCGTGGGATGGTCCGGCCGCACTTTGCTTCACCGATGGCATCACCATCGGCGCCTGCCTCGACCGGAATGGCCTGCGCCCCTCGCGCTACAAGCTGACCGACGACGGCATTTTCAGCATCGGCTCGGAAGTGGGCACGATCGAATTTGACGACGCGCACATCGTCGAGAAGGGCCGTCTCGCTCCCGGCGAGATGATCGCCATCGACACTGCCGCCGGCAAACTGATGCGCGATGCGGAGATCAAGGCCGCGCTTGCCGCCCACAAGCCGTACAGCGCGTGGCTGAAGGAAAATCTCATCCGTCTCAACGAACTCGCCAAGGATCCGGTCAAGGAGCCGGGCGAGCCGCTCGATATCCTCACGCTCGCCCAGCGGCAAATCACCTTCGGCTACACCGCCGAGGAGCTCGATATCATCCTCAAGCCGATGATCCGTGACGGCGCCGAAGCCGTGGGCTCGATGGGCGACGACACGCCGCTTGCCGTGCTCTCGCTGCAGCCGCGCCTGCTCTACACCTATTTCAAGCAGCTCTTCGCCCAGGTCACGAATCCGCCGATCGACCCGATCCGCGAGAAGCTCGTGATGTCGCTGAACGTGAACTTTGGCTGGCGCCGCAATCTGCTCGCCGAGACGCCCGAGCACGCCCGCCTCATCCAGGCCGAGTCGCCGATTCTCCTCGAGAACGAGCTCGCGGTGCTGCGCGACCTCACCGAGAAGCATCACCCGGCAAAGACGATCAATGCGACGTGGCCACAGAGCGAAGGCGAAGCGGGCCTGGAGAAGGCCGTGCAGCGCATTCGCGCCGAGGCGGAAGCCGCGGTGCTGGAAGGCGCGCGCATCCTCATCCTCAGCGACCGCGCGGTCGACCACGCGAATGTGCCGGTCCCCATGCTCCTCGCCACCGGCGCGGTGCATCACAGCCTGATCCGTTCGGGCAAGCGCATGAAGGCCTCGATCGTCTGCGAGACGGGCGAAGCCCGCGACGTGCACCAGATCGCCTGCCTCATCGGCTACGGCGCCAGCGCCGTGTGTCCGTATCTTGCTTTTGATTCCGCGCGCGAGCTCATCGATCAGGTGAAGGTCGCCGCGCAGCAAGGCGTGACCAAGGCCGGCACCGACGAGGCCAAGCTGGCCAAGGCGCAAGCCGCGCTGAAGGACGCCGAGGCGCTGACCTATGCCAAGGCGCTGGGCAACCTCCGCACTTCGCTGGAGAACGGCCTGCTCAAGATCATGTCCAAGATGGGCATCAGCGTGCTGTCGAGCTACTGCGGCGCGCAGATCTTCGAAGCCATCGGCATCGGCTCGAAGGTCATCGACGAATGTTTCTGGAAGACGCCTTCGCAGGTCGGCGGCATCAGCTATGCCGAAATCGCCCGCGAGTCGCTCACCCGCCACGAGAAGGGTTACGCGCCTGTGCCCGCCGAGCCGGCCGAACCAACCAAGCTCGACGATCCCGGCTTCTACCGCTTCCGCCGCAATGGCGAAAACCATGCGGTAACTCCGCCGGTCATCCAGTCGTTCCATTCGTTCGTCAAGACGGGCAACGCCGAGGAATACAAAAAGTATGTCGCCGCGGTGAAGGCCCAGCAGCCGATCTCGTTCAAGGACATGTTCGAGCTCGTGCCCAAGAATGCGGCGATCCCGATCGACGAAGTGGAATCCATTGAGGACATCCGCGCGCGGTTTACCACGGCCGGCATGTCGCTCGGTGCACTCAGCCCCGAGGCCCACGAAACCCTGGCCATCGCCATGAACCGCATCGGCGGCAAGTCGAACAGCGGTGAAGGCGGCGAAGATCCGGAACGTTTCAAGCGCCGGGCGAATGGCGACCTCGCGAATTCGGCGATCAAGCAGATCGCGTCCGGCCGCTTCGGCGTGACCGCGGCGTATCTGGCCAGCGCAAAGGAAATCGAAATCAAGATGGCGCAGGGCGCGAAGCCCGGCGAAGGCGGCCAGCTCCCGGGC
>Ga0068855_100001442_pt1 | contig 29627 bp, 20 predicted proteins | sample KBSCornC52_FD_66592 | JGI IMG/M metagenome (GOLD analysis project Ga0068855, IMG submission 66592) | Corn rhizosphere microbial communities from Kellogg Biological Station, Michigan, USA - KBS Corn C5-2 | ecosystem: Host-associated > Plants > Roots > Rhizosphere > Soil ... | reverse complement strand
GCGCGTGCCCTGAGCGACGCTCGCGCAGCGCGCTCAGGGCACGGCACGCGAGGTGCGCGCGGCTTCACGCGCGAAAATTGCCAGAGACGGGCGTGCCGGCGCTGGGCCGCCAAGCGCCCACGCCCCCCCAACCCAATCGCTAAAACTCGGGCTGTCCGCGGAGGACGCGATCGTGCAGCATCAGCATTTCGTAAGCGCCGGGGCCGCGGTTGAACTCGTAATCATGCGGGCCCGGCACCGTGACGAGCTCGGTGCGAATGCCAGCGCCGGACAGCGCGGGCGCGAGCGTTTGAATGGCGGTGATGAAGTAGTCGTCGCTGCTCGTGAGCAGGTGCACGAACAGATCGGGCTTTTGGGCTTTGGCCTCGCGCGCGCGGCGCAAGATGTCGTCCGAGTTGTCGACGCGGATTGCGGCTTGCATCGCGCTCACCACCGCAAACGCTTTCGGTCGCAAAAAACCGATGCCGAGCGCGGCGCGCCCGCCGAGGCTCACGCCGTCGATGCCGGTGGTTTCGGGCGTGCCGATCGCCGGCGTTTCGCGATACGCGCGCGGCAAGACTTGCTCGACCACGAAGCGCGCGAGCCCCTGCGCTTTGTCGAGCGGCTCGTCCGCGGGCAAAATGTCGGGCGTGTACGGGCAGACCACGATCAGGCCTTGATACGGCTGATGCTCGAGGCTCTCGTTCAGGCGCGTGAGCCGCGCTTCGTCGACGAAGCCGCGCAGATCTTCGGGCGTGATCGGCGGGCGATGCAGGCGCTCCATGGCCGCGGGCAGCTGATAATCATCGACCCAGCCGCGCGCGCCTTTTTCCGGGCCCTTCAACGCCTCACCGCGGCCGTGGAACGCGACGAGCACGGGCAGCCGCGCGCTCGGCTCGCGCTCAGGGATGAGCACTACGACCTGCATTCGGCCAAGCTCGGTGTCGGGGTAGTCCCAAGTCAGTTCTTGCGCGGGCAGCATCGGCTTTCCTGGGGTTTCGCGGACGGGGCTCTGTAGCCGCTGGGCGCCGTGCACGGTGTCCGAACCCGGCGGCGCTTGCCGCTTGCACGCGGACAGCGCGAGGCAGAGCGCGAGCGCAACGCGCGCGAGCCTTCGCTCAGAACTTGTCTTTGGCAGCACGGATGGCTCCCAAAACGGCGGCGGGAGAGTGATCGGCAGTGAGCGCGCTCGACACGTGGGCCAAAATTTCCGGGCTATCGCAGCGCAAAAACGGGTTCGTGGCTTTCTCTTCTTCGAGCGTGGACGGCACGGTGGGCACGCCTTTGGCCCGCTGCTCGGCCACGCGCCGCGCTTTGTGGCTCACGGCGCCGTTGCCGGGCTCGACGTGCGCGGCGAACTTGAGATTGGACGCGGTGTACTCGTGGCCGCAATAGACGAGCGTTTCGTCTGGCAACGCGCCGAGCGTCACGTTCAGTGATTGATACATCTGCGCGGCCGTGCCCTCGAACAAGCGGCCGCAGCCCGCCGCGAACAGCGTGTCACCGGTGAAGACCGCGCCCTCGCCGGCGTAAGCGACTGCGCCGAGCGTGTGGCCAGGCACGTGCAACGCGCGAAAGTTCAAGCCCTCGACGCTGAAGCTTTGGCCGTCCGTCAAAAATTCGGTTTGCTCCGGGATGCGCCCGCGATCCGAGCTGTGGCCGAACACGCGCAGCCCCGGATAGCGCCGCGCCAAATCCGTGTTGCCCCCGACGTGATCGGGATGATGATGCGTGGCGAGGATCGCGCCGAGTTCCAAGCCGCGCTCGTGCAGGGCCTGCGCGACCGGCTCAGCCTCTCCCGGATCGACCACGACGGCCTTCGCGCCCGGCCCGAGCAGCACGTACGCATAGTTGTCCTTCAGACACGGAACGATCACGACCTGCATGGCCGAAACCGTAGTGCCCGACGCGCCGTGCCGCAATCAGTGCTGCTCACGCGGGCCGCAATTTTCCGGGATAATAGGTCATTTTTGCGCGGTGTGGTCGACCGAACGGTCAACGGCCGTCGCGCAACTCGAACGCGGCGCGTTCGCTCATGAGCTCTCTGAGGGCGCGCTCGAGCTCGAGCGGCTGCACGGGCTTGTGCAGCACCATGAGCCCGCTCGATTTGATCTCGCGCAAGCGTTCGGGCCCGGTGTCACCGGTCACGATGAGAGCGCGCACGGCCGGCCCGTACACCGAGCGCAGCAGCTCGACCGCCGCGACGCCCGTTTCGGCGTCCGACAGTCGAAGATCCGCGAGCACGAGCTCCGGGACGAGCTCGCCGTCCTGGAGCTCCTGCACGGCTTGGACCGCGGAGTGGGCCGTGACCACTCTGCAGCCGTGCTGGCTGAGTAACACCTCCACGGCTCGGAGCACGTCCGGGGCGTCGTCAATCACGACGACCACGACGCCCAGCAAGCTGTGCTCATCGAGCGTCACGCTCGGCTGCGCGGGGCGCTCTGAAGCATTGCTGAGAGTGCTCGCGGGCAGCTCGAGCGTGAACCGCGAGCCGCGCCCCGGGCGCGACGAAAGCTCGAGGCGATGGCCGAGTGTCGCGGCAATGCGCGCGGCAATCGCCAGCCCGAGCCCGACCCCGCGACGTCGGTCGCGCTCGGGGTTACCGAGCTGATAAAATGGCTCGAACACTTGGCCTCGCTGCTCCAAGTCGATCCCAATTCCGGTGTCCCAGACCTCGATGCGAACGCTTTCGCCGCGACGCCGGCAGGCAAGCAGGATCCCACCCCGCTCGGTGTAACGAACCGCGTTCGAGAGCAGGTTCCTGAGCAGCCGCTCCAAGAGCACCGGATCGGTGCGGACCGCGAGCTCACGCGTTCGCAGCCGAAAAGCGAGCTGCTTCTCAGCCGCTTCGCGTGTGAACTCGGCCGCGAGCCGGCGCAGGGTGTCGGCGAGCTGCACGGTGGCCAGCCGCGGCTCGAGCACGCCCGCGTCCAGCCGCGAAATCTCCAGCAGTGAATCGAACAGCGCCGCTAGCGAGACCACCGATTCTGAAATCTGCTCGACGATCGAGCGAAGCTCCGCCTCGCTCGTCGCCTGGCGCGCTGCGGCCGTGAACAGGCCGAGCGCGTGCACGGGTTGCCGCAGGTCGTGGCTGGCAGCCGCAAGAAAGCGGGACTTCTCGCGATTGGCGGCCTCGGCTTGGCCACGCGCGCGCTCCGTGACCTCGGTCTGCCTGCCGAGCTCGCGCACGAGATCGGCGTTTTCAAGGCTCGCACGCAGCGACTTCACGGTCAGCCGCGACGCGTTCAACGCTGCGAACAGGCCGTGGCCGAGCCCGACCAGGCCCGCGCTAGCGATGCCCGAACTCTCGAATGTCCCTTCGAAAAAACAACGGACCACGACCGGGGTCAGTGTGGGCAACGCGAACGCGACGAAGGTCGGAAAGTGCGGCCCGTCGACGACCACGGCACCGGCGACGAGCCCGTACATGAACGCCACGTCGACACTCTGGTGGACGACCGATTCTCCCTGAAACGCTACTAGGCTGAAGGCGCCCCAACAGCAACCGTGCGCCGCAGTGCGTAAGAACGTCCCGCGAGCCCAGCGCGCTGCCTCGTCCGCGCCCGGGTTTCTGCGCCGAAATGCGAAATAGAACCACAGCCAGGCAGCCAACACTGCGAAGAGCGCAAGGAGTGTGAGCATCAGCGGTCGCGGCGAGACGCGATCCCAGAGCACCAGCGCGCCAATCACGGCGAGAGCCGCAGGGCCGGCCACACCTTGCGGAGTCTGCAGCACGATCATCCGGATCTGCTCGGCGAGCACCCGGCGCGCGAGCGGCACCCCGCGCGAGGAGCTTCCGTCGTGCGCCTCGGTCATTCGCGGGCGCAAACCCAGCGGATTTCGCCCGCCTGGCTCCATTTTGCCAGAGCGAATACCGCTTGGGTCCGATTCTTCACGTTCAGTGCTCGCAAACTGGCGGCAACGTGCGTCTTGACGGTCGCCTCGGAGAGCTGGAGACGGCTCGCGATGAGCTTGTTCGAGAGGCCCTGCACGAGCAGGTCGAGCACCTCGACTTGGCGCGGCGTGAGCCCCATACGCAGGAGCTCCTCCGTACGCGCCGTCATGATTGTCGACTCGAGCGGCGCGGGAGCGGAAGCCGTGCGGTCGAACAACGCCGGCGGCAAGTACACGCCGCCCGAAAATACCAGGCGCAGCGCCGCCACGAGGCTCGCACCGGTCGAGGATTTTCCGATGAAACCCATGGCGCCGCGGTTGATGCACTCGAGTACGAGCGCGCGCTCTTCGCTGGCGGACAGCACCACCACGGGTACGGTCGCGTGCTCCTTGCGCAAGCGCACGAGCGCGCTCATCCCCGTGCTGTCGGGCAACCCGAGATCGAGCAGCACCCAATCGATGTCGCCGTGCGTCAGAAGCAACGACGCTGCTTCCGCATACGAGCCCGCTTCCAAGAGCTCGCAGCCCATGTCCTGCTGCTCGAGCAGCATGCGGGTGCCCTCACGCACCATGGCGTGGTCGTCGACCATCAGAACCTTTCGCTTGTGCATGACTCGGCAAACGGAGGCTAACACCTCCGCGTACGGCATCGCGGATCGAGCGAGTCAGCGCTCCTTTCAGGCGTGATTGCCGCGCCTGCGCGACGCGGAGCGCGACGCGCCCGGAAGCGCCCACGAGCAAGCGGACAATGCCACGGGCTTGGTCCGCGGCTGACACTTCGAGTCGCCTCATCCTTTCGCATCAACCAAAAGGATGAGAGCACTACTCGCTAGCACACGGGCGGCACGAGAACGGAGTCCGCGTAACGGATCTTCCTTGGTCACGCCGTGACTCCGCAGTACGTTGCGAAGCAATATGGCAAACCATGTCGGACTGGTCAGCGTGGGGCTGGGTGTGTTGGTTTGCGCGCTGGCGACTGCCGCCTGCGGTGGCGGAAGCAATGCCGATCACGGCGGGAGCCAGGCGGGCGACGGGGGTAGCTCGAACCAGACGAGCTCCGGGTTGCCCTCGCGGCTACCGAACGACACAGCCGAATGCGACAGCGCAACGGGGTCTGACGGCTGCGTGTTCAAACAGTGCTGCGCAGCGCTCGTGAGCTGCAGTGAGAACCCAGCCTGCGCCAAGACCTTCACTTGCTACACGGGCTGTCGGCCCACCGACGTGGACTGTTTGACGGCGTGCTTCGGTTCGTTGGGCGAAGCTGGCCTCGACGACTTCGGGACCGCACTCGGCTGTGCCGCTCCGGCGGCTGCGAGCTGCGCTGGTTCCGGGGGATCCCCCGAGGGCGGCTCGGCTGGCGACAGCGGCATGCCGCCGCCCGGCCCGCTCGGTTCCGCCCAAGATGATCTCGGGTGGAACCTAGTGGTGTCCGATGCGCCGTTCACCGCCGAGCTCACGCCCGACGATGAGCGCGCGGTGTCAGAAGAGGTGACGCTAGACGGCGGGACGTTGACGGCGACCGCCGCTGACGGGACCGTGTTCGAGCTGACCATCCCCGAAGGCGCCCTGTACGGGCCGACGGTGATCACCCTAACACCGCTTAGTTCGCTCACGGTGACACCGCTCCAAGGCGACACTCACGGGGTTCGAATCGAGCCCGATGGCCTGCCGCTGATGCAATCGCCGACGCTGGCGATCACCCCACCGGCGGGCGCCAAATGGCCGATTGAGCAGGAGTTGCCGCTCGCTATCACGGGCACCCACGACAATGTGTCCTTGGCGTTGCTCGACCCCGAAAGCGAGCCGCTGCGGCTGGTGCTCACTCATTTCAGCAGCTATGCCGTGCTCTTCAGCGAGAAGGGCATCGATTCGACTCTGTCGCAAGCCAACATCCGAGATCACTTCGCCGGTGACGTGGAGCGACGCCTCGAGTCCGCTGCTGCGGCGCGCTTAGCCAGTGCGCGCTCGCGCGCGGCGCTCAACGACCCCGAACAAGGAATCCAGGATCTCGGACTCGAACGGCTGATCGCCGAGTACGAAGAGCAGGTGGTCAAGCCTCGGATCGCCAAAGCAGGTGAGAGTTGCGCGGCGGGCAAGCTGGCGATGTCGACAGTGCTCGGCGACGATCGCCAGAAGCAACTGCTCGGCTGGGAAGCCAAAGACGCTTGGGGCTTCATTAGCCTCGTGCCGACGGTCGCGGATGTGTGCATGCGCGAGGAGTACGAAATCTGCCGCGATGAGCACATCATCACGCGTGTGCTGCCCACGCTCTACGGTTACATGCGCCTAGCTGCAGTCTTGGGGTTGGAAACGGAAATCAACGGGGTCACGCTCCCGCCAACGTGGCTCACCCAAGCCGAAACCTATGCCACCAGGTGCTTGCAGTTCGAGCTCCAGTTCGACAGTAGCGTGGCGTACACGCCTCCCGAAACGGGGGTCAGCTCGATGAGCGAGAGCGTGACTGCTCGCGTGCCGATCGGCCTCAAGGCTTCGCTCACGGTACTCCCGGCGGACGCCATACCGCCCGGGGCCGCCCCGATCGGCGCGCTCATCCTGGGGCCGGACCAGCCCCTTCAAAGCAAGGGCTATGCGGTGGAAACGACGCAGATTTGCGAGACCATCGACTCTACGAAGGGCGAGGACGGCGCACTGTACGTCGCGTACATGGGGTTTACGCCGGGTGCGAATTCGCCAGCAACCCCCGGCGGCAGCGCCCAAATCACCGACATCGGCTTGAGCCTTGCGCTCAACCCCAACCTGTCCAGCTACACCCACACCAGCCGCGAACAAACGAGCTCGGGGTGCGGCAAAGTGACCGCGACCAGCAGCGATGTCCTGAGCTGGAGCACGACGCTCGGCGAGTACCTGCTGCAAGTCTCGACTAGCGCGAACGATGGCGCGTGGCTCGCGGATTGGAACGTGATGAACAGCGATATCCTGGCGACCAAGGACCTCTCGCTCGACGACGGCCAGGACAGCAAGGGGCCGGTGCACCTGATCCTGTTTCACACGCCCCAATGAAAGGACGAGCCCAAATCATGCGCAGATTACTGCCTTGGCTGCTTGGGGCCGCAACGTTCGCGGTCGCGCTAGGATGCTCGAGCACCGGCGCTGATCATTCGGCGTCGGAGGGCGGAGCCGGGCCCGACACCGGTGGCGCCGCGCAGGCCAACGGCGGCGCTGCGCAGAGCACAGGCGGCGCTCAGCAAACGCAAGCCGGCGAGGCGCCAATCGGCGAGGGCGGAAGCGAGGCCGGGCAAGCCGGCGCAGGCCCCGTCGGCGCCGTACCGGCGGAGCTGGTCGGCATTTGGCAGGAAACGCGCGCCACGGGCGGCGACTACGTGAACAGCTGGGGCGACAACTTCAGCGTCACTTCCGGTTTCAGCGTTGGGCTGCGAATTCGCGAAACGGGCGAGTACTACTTCGAGCATTTCGCGTCCGGCGTCCGGGATTGCGGACAGGTCAGCTACCTCGACCACTCCACCGGCTTCGCCGTGCTGGATGGCAATACGTTGACCCTGCATCCGACGCGTCGCTCGCTCGACGTGCAGGACTGCAGCAGCTCCAACTCCGGCGAACGAGAGCTGCCGAACGATCCGATCGCCCTGACCATCGGCCTCGAAGAATCGCGCCACTTCTACAGCGGACTGCGTACGTATCGGATGAACGTCGAAGGTGGCCCGCAGCCCTTCCAACTCACGTTACTTCATCGCCCGCCCTTGGCCGAACCAGCGCAGCCCGAGCAACCTGCGGATTTCGTACTCGGCAGCTCGGGCCCATTCGCGGAGCTACAAGGGTTGTGGGTGCCCGCCAGCGGAACGGACAGCAACTTCTTCGATCCCGCCACGGGCAAGTTCTACCTGCCCGAGCTCAACGGCAGCCAGCACCAGTGGCTGCGCTTCGCCGGCAGCGCCTACGAGACGGCCGTCGCACTCCAGAGCATCAACGCCGAAGGCGTTTGCAAGAGCGACGTCATCTATTACGAGCAGGGCGAAGCGCTTTTCGAAGTGCTCGAGGACATCGGCGGAGAAGGCGTGCACTTCATCGGCCACGCCAGGCTGCAAGCGACGGCCGCACGCTTGATCGTCAATATCCGCGAGTGTGGCCCCGACGACGCGGTCCTGACCTACGACGTGGCTCCCCAGTTGAGCTACTACCGTTGGCTCTATTTTTCGCCCGGCGCGCCGCCGGAGCGCATCACCATGGATTGCGGAACCTTCCCGCAAAGCGAGTGGCAAACGATGCTCTGCGATACGGTGCAGACCAGCCTCTACCGTCGCGAGTGAGACGGATGCGCGGGTCGCTAGCGCAGCGGCGCGCGTTCTTTCAAGGGTTTTCATCGCTCGCGCGCTAGGGCCGTAGCAAACCTGGTCCAAGCTCGATCATTCGCTTGCGGCGAGCCTCTAGACCCGGGATCTTCTCGGCCATGAGCGGTTCTTCATTGCGCTTCGATGTGACGACGGGGGATTGGGTGGCATTTTCCGCCGCTCGCGCGCTTCGGCCGCATGAGCTCGCGCCTCAGAGCGAACGACCGACGGCCGACTATGATCCGACGTGTCCGTTCTGTCCGGGCGCAACCTTGTCGACGCCGCTGCTCGACGAAGAGCCTCGACCCGGATCGGAGTCGACGGATGATGCGCCTTGGCAGGTGCGGGTATTGGCCAATAAATATCCGGCGTTGGTGACCGAAGAGCCGTTCGCGCGGCGCAGTTTCGGCCCGCTGTTTCGCGAAATGTCGGGGCATGGTGCGCACGAAGTGATCGTCGAATCACCGAACCACGCTCGCCCGCTGGCGCTCTCACCGGTCGACGAGATCGCGCTTGCGCTCAAGGTCATGCGCCGGCGCTGCGCCCTGCTGGGCGCGCAGCCGAGCTTCGAAGTGGTCCAGCTATTTCAAAATCACGGCACGCGCGCGGGAGCCTCGCTGCAACATCCGCACTTTCAAATCGTGGCGGCGCCGGTCGTGCCGCGGCAGATGCGCATCAAGTACGCCGTCGCGGCGGAGTACTATCACGCGACCGGGAGCAGCGTGTATTCGGACTTGTGCCGCGACGAGCTGGCGAGCGGTGAGCGCTTGGTCTTCGCCAACGCCGACTTCGTCGCCTTCGCGCCGTTTGCGTCGCGCGTTGCGTTCGAGACTTGGATCATTCCGCGCGCGGGCGGAACGAGCTTCGCGGACTTGGCGGCGGACAAGCTTGCGCCTTTGGCGGAGGCGATTCAAGCGGTGCTCGGACGTTTGTATTTCGCCCTAGGGGATCCCGCCTACAATCTGATCGTCAATAGCGCACCGCGACGCCACACCGATGAACCCGACTTCGTCTGGCACATCGAGATCTTGCCTCGCCTTTCGATCGAAGCGGGCTTCGAGCTCGCGACGGGCATGGCCATCAATTCGGTATTCCCCGAAACCGCCGCCGCCACGCTCCGCGCAGCCAAAACAGAGCCAGCTCCGCATTGAATGCAGCGACGCGCGGGCGATCTTGCCCTCAGGCGCGCCCGCGACGCACCGTGTGCGTTTCGAAGATTGCAGCCGTCGTCGTCTTCCGCTCAGCAGAGCCTGCTCCTTCGGCGGCGCCGCCGGGCGCTCAGCAGCAATGAGCTGAGCGCAAGCCCGGTCAGAGCCGCAGTACCCCGCGACGGGCGCTGCCGCGTAACAGTGCAGCCGGCATCTTGGGCTACGGGAGACATGACCTGCAATTTTAGGCTGCGGGACGAACTGTTGCTCGCGTAGTCCTGTGCCTGGACGAGCAGCTCGAAAGCGCCAGGCGGCACTCGCAACTCTTCGATGCCGTACGGCGCGACCTGATCCTCGCGCTCGAACAACGGCGTTCCGTCGGCACCGAGTAGCGTGATGTCGACCTGTTCGACGCCCCAGCCGTCGTCCTCCACCCGTAACGCTAGATTGAGCGCCAGATACTGCTCACCGTGCGCCAACTGGTAAACCAACGAGTCGCCAGGGATGCCGACCAGCTCGATCATCGGTGGCTCTGCGTCTGGCGGCAACGCGAACGGTGCTCCACAAGTGGACGAAAGCTCCGCCCCTGGCGCCATTGGACAGGAACGGTCCGCCGCCGAATTTTGCCCGACAGACGCGTCCTCGGCATCCGCGACCACGGGCGGCGCGCCGGGCACGGTCAAACAAGCGGGAGTGGGCTGCCAGGCTTCCCCAGCGAAACAGGGCGTGACATCGATGCCAGACGAAGACTCGAGCCAAGCGAGCTTGGCCGACAAATTGACGTAATGGCCAACGCCCTGACCGCATTCGCCGCTCGAGCCTGCCGACGTGACGCCGGCCAACCGCAACTCCGAGCTTCCGCCGGCGGACGGGACCTCGATGAAAACTGGACCGCCGGAGTCACCCCGGCACGTGTCCGCCTCGGACGAATCGAGAAAGAGTTCGCCTGCGGTGACGCGAGCAACGCGCGTGCTGACTGCCCGCTGCGTGCCGAACTCACCTGCCGTGGTATCGACACCAAAGCCGACGATCTGTGCGGCCGTTCCGGGTGACAACGCAGCGACCTCACAGCCTGCCAGGATGCGAGCGGGCTGGATGCCCGGCACGGGCTCACGCAGTACGCAATAGGCCAGGTCACTCCCGTCGCCGAGTTGGGCACCCGGGTACGCGCGGCAGACACTCACCTCGGCCACGCGCGTTGCTGCGCCGGAGTCGGTACCGAACCGCACCTCGGTCATGGCGGTGCCGCAATGGGCGGCGTAAACGACCAGCGAAGGGTGCACGAGCGTGCCGCTACAGCCCCCGAGCGCCACCACGGCGGGCCATTCGCACGCCTGCGTTTCCGCGCCACCGGTGATGCCTTGCGACACGGCACGAGGCGCGTCCGTCTGAGGCGGAGCGAGCGCGCATCCTTCCAGAACAAGAGCCAGAAGAGCCAGCCCAGAATGTAGAATCCGCGCGAGTGGCCGCGGCGGCCAGTACCAGAGCAATAGAGCCCACCGAAGCCTTCGCGCAAAGTGCGCGAAGGTCCGTGCTAGCAGACTCACGGGTTGAACCGGCCGCCGCATGCGTGCGCTTACCGTCAGTAGTTGATCGTCGTCGTACCGCTACTGCTGCCGTAAGCACTAGCGACGTACCACATGAAGGAACTGGTTGCGTCGCTGATCCTCGAATCGTTCGTTCCGCCCAAGGGGTTGTCATCGTTGAACGCGCCGTTGCCCTGGCCGGGGGTATAATCGAACATGTAGAGCCAGGTATCGGGGCCGCCGGAAGGCGAGCTCGAGCCGTTGGTGAAAGCGGCGCTTGCCGTACCTGATCCCACGGTCGAGCCTGCCTTCACCTCCACTTGACCCACGCCGCTCAACTGCACCGGTCCGATGCTGTTGCCGTAGCCGAACACCGCGAGATACGCATTCTGGGTCTGCCCCGAGTTATTGGTGTAACTGAGCGACGAATAGGGGTTGGATGGCCAACTGATGTCGTCCTGCACCGCGAGCGTCTGAATCCCGACGCGCACCCCTCCAGGTTGCAGGAAAGTAGCGTTGTCGAAAGTCATGAACAACGCCAGCACGGTGTCGACCGTTGGCGCGCCGCTAACCTGACTGGTCGTGTAACTCACTGTCTGTCCAGGCGCGATGCTGACCGATGCCATGATCGCTGGGCCGAACGGCACGGTCGCTGACCCCTTGCCCACGAGACCGTCACCAGGTTTCGGCTTGGCTGCCGCCGGCTTCGCCGTACTTTCGGGCGCAAACTCGAACGCTTTCGGGTTCGGGTCCGAGCCTTCCCCCACCGGCGCCTCACCGCTGCATCCAGCCACCGCAAAGGCGAGCGCGCACACGATTCCCACACCACTGATTTTGAACATGGTTTTTCTCCTCCTACCGACCGCTCTCGTGGTCAGTGCTGGATCAACCCGCTCAACGTCAGAACTGCGCATCGAAATCATTGCGCCCGCTGCAAAGAATGGCGCGCTCTCCGATGAGCTCCGAGGCGAGACAAACGCGCAACGCTTCACGCATAAACAGTCCGCGCCGATGTTGCGGTTCGTTCGAACGTGACCCGACGAATCCCGCCACCCGCCTTTCAACTAATCTGAACTCGGATCGAAACCGATTCGCTCCAGCGCGAGAGACAACCTGGCGACTATCGTCAGTCGTTCACATCAACAAAGACGCAGCAGCTCGGCGCGCTCGAGGCGCGGCATGAGAGCGCCGCAGCTCACGTCGTCTGGATCAGGGAAAGCCGCCCGGGACGCCGAAGGCTGCGCCGACCCGCGACTGCCTGGTGACCATCAAAACCCATGCTCGACCGATACGGGCAAGCCTCGGGGCGACGGACGTCGCATCCGCGCAGTCAGGAATCAAATGTCGAACGGCGCTCGACCGGTGTGACCCGTGCGAGCGCCGTCGCCAAACACTGGGCGCGGCTGCCGGGATTCGGGCAGCTGCGCGACAGTTCTACTGAGTTACTTGTTCACTACGGCTTTGAACTCGTCCACGCCGAGGTTGCCGCCCGAGCCGCCGTTCCAAATCTCGAAGCCGGCGAACACGTCGGTGAGGTACATGCTGCCCGAGATGCCGTAGGCCGCAGCGGCGGTGAAGAACTGCTTGAGGTCGACGTCCTTGAACGATTGCGAGCGGCCGTCGCTGTTTTCCGTCGGATTGACGAACGAGACGACGGGCGCGCTGTTGTAGCCCGCAGGGCCGTCGCCGCGCGGACCGACCCAAACGTTCCACGGCTGGCCTGCGATCATTACGTTCGATGCTTGGACGCTACCGATCGGCTGCTTGTCACCCGGGTCGCGCAGCCACACCATGACGAAGCCGTTGATGCCGTCTTTGTATTCGCCGGTCGGTGGGCTGTTGGCGAACCAAATGTCGTACGTGGCGTTGAACGAGCCGGTCGAACCGCTGTAGCGGAACGTGGAGGGCAAGCTCTTGATGGACGAGATCTGAATCGGCAGGTTATCGGTCGTCTTGGTGCTGTATACGCCGTTGGCGGTGTTGCCGTTGCTGCCGATGTAAATGGACGGGAACGATGCCGGCGCGCTGCCACCGCTGCCGCTGCCGCTCGTGATCTTGAAGCTATTGTTGACGTAGTTCAGGATCAGATCCGTGCCCTGCGGGTTGCCCCAGTTGTTGTTTTGAATGATGTACTGGTGGCTGTCGACGGTCACCTTGGCGCGGGCAAAGTCGCCGTCCGGGCTCACGTTACTGCCGACGGTGCCCTTCTGATCGCCGCCCACTGCGGGGCCGTCCGGCGCGTCACTCGCGCTCGAGCCGTAGACGAAGCCGTTCACACAGAAGTCGAAGGGAGTGGCCGTCGGTTTGCCGGGGACGTTGAACACCACCGCCGAAATCGGCTGCTTGGCGTAAGGCGTACCGCGCTTGTCGGCGGTGAGCTCCCAGCAGCTCGGCGTGAACGAGCTGTAGGGCACGAAGATCTTGCCCTGCGTGTCGGTGATCGTCGCGCACCAGCGATCGGCCGCGCCCACTGTGCCGTCCTTGGCGCCGTCTGGGCCCTGAATCTGAACCCGCAGCGTGAACGACGTGTCGGCGCCGCGCTTGACGAAGTTGATGGCAAGCCCGTCCCCTGTCGGCACGACGGATGGCGGACCCGAAGCGTTCGGGTCCGCAGCCTTGTAAACGCAGGTCGCCGGAGGTGGCTCGTTCACGTTGAAGCCGAGCAAGGCAACGCTTTGGTACATCGCGTCCGCGCCGACCGAGCCGTTGATGCAGAAGGCATCCGCGGGCGGCTTCTGTGTGAAATCCATGGGCGTGATCGTGGTGGTGCCGGTCGCCTCTTTGCCGGTCCACGAGCAGCCGTGCCACAGCTTCTCTACGGCGTAGCCGGGAGGGCCATCGCCCGGATTGACGGCGCCGCCCATCCCTCCCGCGGCTGTCATGCCAGCGGATCCAGTGGTTCCGGCTGCGGCTGATGCGCCGCCGTTGGCCGTACCGTTACCGCCGTTCGCCGCGCCGTTGCCGCCCGTGCCGAACGCACCGCCGGCGCCGGGATTGCCCGTAGAGCCTGCGGTAAAACCCGAGCCGGCCGTGGGCGTGCCGCTCGAGCCGGCGCCGTGGCCGTTCGGATTGCTGGACGAACCGGCGCTGCCGATCGGACTACCGCTGTTTTGCGAGCTACAGGCGCCCGCTAGAGCGACGTAGCCGACGAGGAAGAGTGCTGAGGTGAGTGACTTCGTCATGGCTCAGCCAGCTTTGCACGAGATTTGTGGAAACGGTTCCGGTGTACGAGGACGTAGGACGAATTTCCCGTTCGCCGTTGAAAACATTTCGTGCTGCTGCAGACGAGCGAAGTAATGAGGCATTTCAAACACGTCGCTGCGATGCGCATCGCCTCAGCGACAGAATGGGAACTGCTCGCAGCCGCCCGAATTCGGAGCGCGAAATTCGGAGCGCGAATCGCAGTCGAGGAACTCAAACCCCGCTGCACGTTCGCCGCGCGCCATCGTTCGTAGGGCAAGCGCAGTGCTCTCTTTCTGCCCCGCGAGTGGGCGCTCTGGATCTCACGCCAACTTTCCGGTAGCGGCTCCCGTTCCGTAAATTTTCGATAATGGTTCAACAATTGCTGCGGTGGTCGTGGGGCACGGGCTGCGCTTCCGGTGGGAAAAAATCAAAATGGGCTTTGGGGTGGTTTGGGGTGTGATTTCTCTGCTCACTGCGTGCGGCGCTGCGCCCGCCGGAGGAGGGAGCGACGACCAGGCAACGGTCAACCTCTGACGCCGATCGCCGCAACGCTCACCTCGCAAAACGAGCAGTATGTATTCGTCGCGCAGTACGAGACCACACCGGTCAACTACGCTTTTCACCTGGGCGAATCAGGCATCGACATCGGCGTCACTGTGGATGATGGAATTCCGGCAGGCTACGACGCACGCCTCGTGCCCACGCAGCCCGGGTCATCCGAATACATGCTCGAGTGGCGCGGCGGCGGCAGCGCTTGCTGCTTTACCAACTTAGCTGACGCGCAAGCCAACTACGGAAACGCGAACATCTACTTCGCGCCTAACTGATTGCGCCCAATTCGGTGTGCCAGGGGCGGACCGGTCCGCGGCAAACCAGGCGGACCGGCGAAGAGCGGTGGCACGCATGGACAGCCGGTCCGATTCGCCTGACGAGCCTCGCGGTCAGGCGTGCTGGAGCGCGCCTCGACAATCCTACTATGTGGCGACTCGGCGCTTTAGCGCGCAACTGAGCGCATCAGCTGCAATTCGTCCGAGAAGCCGTGCACGCGCCTGATGGTTGTTGGTCTCGCCCGATAAAGAGCAGACAATGTGCTGCGGCGCGGGAAGGAGCTCGAATGGGAAAGCGTGATCTTGGCACAATGTTGGTCGTCGGCTATCTGCTGACCGGCTGTGGCGTGAACAGCGGTGCCGAATCAAGGGCTGCTGCGCGGCAAGCGCCGCTCACTTCGATCGCACACGTTTCGGCTGACTTTGCGCTCGATCAAGATAAAGCTCCGGAGTTCAACGCGAGCTCGCTGCGGTTCAGCGTGGCCGCGAGCAGCTCGGCCGGCTATCTGCTGAGCTACACGGTCCCCTATGCGCCCGAGTACTGGTCGCGCTTTGCGCAGTACCTTGCCAGCGAGAGCACGTATGCCGCAAGCGATCTGGTGCTGCTGCATTGGGGCGCTGCGAGCGGCGCGCCGTCCGTGCTCGCCAAGTTGCCCAGTCTGCCGTCCGGTTCGCTCTATGACGACGCGCGCGTACTCGACGTCGGCAGTCGCTGGCTGGTCGTGTACGAGGTCTCGACTGCGAACGTGACCGCTCGTTACTCCGTCACCCTGGCGCGGGACGGCAGCTTGGGCTCACCGACTGCGCTGCCGGGCACGTGCGGGAGCGGCTTGTCCGGCTTCGTGCGCGCGACCACCACGGCCTTACTGAGCGACACTTGCGGCAACGGCATTTTGCTCGACTTCGCGGGCCAGGTTACGAAGACCCTCGCGCTCGCAACCCCGGACGCTTTTCCCAACTTTTCGGGCGGAGGCAGCGTCAACGGCGGACAGCTCGCGTTCAACGGCATCGACTATCTGGCGCTCTATGCCTACCCATCGGAAACGTTGCCCAAGTACGTCATGGGGTTCCCGGTTTCTCCGACGGGGACCGCAGCGACGCCCATGGTGATCTCGCCCAGTGCGGTGCCCTATGCCTCGGTCTATCCGCTCAGCTTGGCCGCGAACGGCAATACCTTCTTGGCGGTGGTCTCGCAGGGCCGGAGCTCGGGTCCGGGTACGGCCGTCGCGTATCGCATGATCAGCGAGACCACGGCGCACGTCTTCACGGTGGGCGACGAGCACTACCCGCCCGGCGAGTCCCTGATCGGCTTCGAGGATCCGAGCGATCGCAAGGCGACGGCGCTCGCGCTGGGGAGCTCGTTTGGGATCGTGCGCGAGCTCAGCACGGGCGACTTCGAGCTCGTGACCCCGAGCCAGAATACCGATCCAGACGCGGTGCTGCCGTTGCTGAGCGCACTGCCCAACGCCAACCCTCCCCCTACAATCGTGAGCTCGAACGATCCCGCCGCTGGCGGGACGTCGTTCGTGATCGTCGCGGGCGCGCGCGCGGTGCGCTTCGACGCGGCGGCGCATGCGATCGATGATCCCGCCAGCGTCTTACTCTCGTCGGTGCACGGGCAGTTCGGGCCGTCGCTGGCGTTCGACGGGCAAAGCTACCTTGCCGCGTGGGCCGAAGGGGCATCACCCCAGATTTTCAGCCACCGCTTGTCGACGACCGGCGCGCTCTTGGGCGCGGCGAGTGTCCGGCTCAGCCCAGCCGCGGATCTGAGCCGAGACCCGCTCGCGACCGCAACGCCCTCGCTGTTTGGGGTCGCGTGGAATGGCTGGACAACGGGCCTCACCGGCGCAGCGACGGTCACTTCCGCCGATCCGCCGCTCGTGACACCGTCTGACTCACTCAACATTCAGCTGCGCAATTTCGCCGTCGCCAGCGACGGCACACAAGCCGCGGTGGCTTGGACTGGTTCCTCCGTGCAAATGGCGAAATTCGAGGGCGCCGGTACTTGGTCGGGCAAGTCGACGATTGCCCCCGATACCGACACCACGCCGGCCGCGCCCGCGCTCGCCTTCAACGGCGGAGAGTTCGCCGTGCTCTGGACGACGCCAGGCGACCCGGACCAGCGCGTGCTCCACGGCTCGCGCGTCAGCGGCGACCTGACCTTGCTCGACGCCACGCCCAAGGAGCTGCTGCGGTTCAGCTCGCCCGCGCACAACGGCATGCCGACGGATTGCGGAGTGGAAGCGATCGCCGCAGGCGACCACTTTCTGGTCGCTTGGGCGCAGATCGTGAGCGGCACTGAAGAAGTTCGCATCGCGAGGCTGTCGAGCGCGTTGGAAGTGCTCGACCCAGGCGGCGTACTGGTCGCGACGCAGCCGTACAGCGCGATCGGCACAACCACGCATCGCGTGGCACTCGGCTGGGACGGGACGAATATTTGGCTGGCTTGGCGCGACGGAGAAGGCGGCGCACGCCGTCCGTTTGCGAGCCTGCGCGGGCGGCGCTTTTCCGACACGCTCACGCCCGTCGACAGTGATTCTTGGCTGATCTCGAGTGACCTCGACGAGTTCTCCAAAGTGACGTTGGCAAGCGCCCCGGGCGGTTCGAGCATGGTCGGCTACACGCGCTATCGCGCGAGCGACGGCTCATTTCGCGCGCGCGGGCGCTTGCTGAGCTCGGCGCTGTTTGGCGATGGCGTGCCGTGCCAGAGCGCGGACCAATGCCAAAACGGCGCCTGTACCGCCGGCTTTTGCGCCACTGCAACGGGCGCGGGCGGCGAATCGGGTGCGGGCGGTGAAAGCGGTGCAGCGGGCGAGGTCGGCGTGGGCGGTGTTGCCGGAAGCAGCGGCGCGACAGGCGTCGCGGGCATGGGCGCTGTCGCGGCCGTCGGCGGTGGCGGCGCGAGCAGTGGCGGTCGCGGCGGCAATGGTGGCGTTGCGGGTCACGACAACGCGGGTGGAGCGGGCGGAGCAGCGGCCGGAACCGGCGGTGGCTCGCCCGGTTCGGATTCGTGCAGCTGCCGCGTGGTAGGCGGCGATTCCGCGCGCGCAAATCTGGCAGCGCTGATCGCGTTCGCGCTGCTCGGCGTGTCGTTGCAGCGCCGTCGCTCGCGCTTCGAAAAAAACTGAACTGAAAGGCACCAGCGCCGAGCTGAACTCGCACTGCGCGCACGTATGCAGTGCGAGGCAGGCGCGGCTGCACGGAAGCGGCGCGCGGGACTCCATTGCCTACGGACGCAGCGCCCGCACAGCGCGCCCGTTCCCGCGTGGGCCCCCACGTGCCGGTTGAGCAGCACGTGCTCAATTTGAGCAGGCCCCGGTTGCTCAATTAGAGCAGCGAGAGTCGGCGAATCCAGAGCGTCTTCGTGCGGTCGCGGGCGAACCGCCAGGATTTGCCCGCGATCGCCGGTACCCGGCGCTGCACGCTGCAATGGTTCGGACCTTGCAACCGGACCGCGGGCGTGCAGCGCGACCGCGTTGGTGCATGACCGAGAGGACCATCCAAATGAAGATTCACGCCCGTCTCTCGATTCCGCTCCTGCTCATGGTCGCGGCCTGCGGAGCTGGCCCCGACGGCGATAGCCAGAGCGTCGGTTCGAGCGCCTCCGAGCACGTTGCGAAGACCGAGGAGCGTGACTCGATCTCAGACAAGCTGTCGAAGTACATTCCTCAGGGCGTGAAGGATCTTGCCGGAATGGCGTCGACGGCTATGTCGGTCTATTCGGGGGTGAAGAGCGCGCTCGATGTCTTGACGTCGCTCGGGCGCGCGCTCGGATTCCTCGATACGCCGGTGCCGATCGATCAGCAAATCGCAGCGCTCCAGGCCGATGTCGATGCGCAAGCCGGAACGCTCAGTTGGCAGCTGTCACAACAAGAGCGGCAGACGCGCATGGCGACACTCAAAGCCGCTTTGGACCATCTCCACATGTTGCAGATCCAGGGCAAGCCCGTGGACACCACGTCCGCCGGAGTCTACGAATCGCACGAAGCTGTTTACGACGCAGAGATATACAACGTTCAGAACACGGCATTCCTGCACCTATTCAAGAGCTCGTTCTACAGCGACTCGTACTGGAACATCCTCGGCCGGCCGAGCGCCGCTCCCAGCGACGAGGTTTACGATTGGCGCGTGGGTGTCCCGGAGCTGATGCAGCTCATCAATCTTCGCCTGCAGATCATTGCGACTGCCGATCCCGATTTCCGGCAGGACAATGCGTTTCACGACGAATTCGTGCAGCATCTGCAAACGCTGCAAGCCCATTTCCAGAAAATGGTGGATGGAGTCCGCTGCGCGCCGGTGAACTATACGTGGCGGTATACAGATAGCCAGGAGGGCTGGGAGTCGATTCAGCTCGGCTACAAGTGCGGGGATACTGCGACGGGCATCATCATCGATGGAGCCACAGACGCAGTGGACGAGCCTATCTGTCCGGTGAGTTGTGACGAGCAAGGGTGCTCCGACCCCGATCCGAATTGTCCGGACGTCCAGGAATACAACTACCTCTATACGAAGCAGCTCGTGCCGGGAATGGCGGAGCTTCGGCAACGACTCCTGGGCGCCATGCCGCTCGCCGAGATGCAGCAAATGATGAGCACGCTCTGGACCTATGCGAACCCGGGCTCGGACGAGCAACCGCTCGCCGCGAGCTCCTGGGGCGGTTATCGAATCGACGCGTTCTATCGTGATTCAGCGGGGGCGCTGCGGCACAAGGCGCGCGACGACAGCGGCTGGTGGGAGGCGACCGAGAACCTTGGTGGGCAGATCCTGGGCGCGCCGTCCGCGGTCAGTTGGGGATACGATCGGCTCGATGTGTTCGTCCGAGGAACCGATGACGCCGTGTACCACCAATGGGGCACATCGGCCGGGTTCCCCAATGGCTACGAGGCCCTCGGAGGGCAGATCGTCGATAGCCCGCACGCCGTGAGCTGGGGCTCGGGCCGCCTGGACGTCTTCGTGAATGGCACGGGTCGACAGCTCTTCGACCAGGCGTGGGACGCGGTCGCGCAGCCCTGGTGGTGGGGATGGTGGATGATCGGCGGGGGGGACGTGGGAACGCCGGCCCCTGTTGCCTCGGCACCGAACCGCCTGGACATCTTCGCGACCGGGCTCGACGGCAGCCTTCAGCACGCCTCCTGGGACGGCGCGCAGTGGAATACTCCGGAGTCGCTGGGCGGCACGCTCTCGACGCGACCCGCCGCCGTGTCCTGGGGCCCGGGCCGCCTCGACGTGTTCGCGCTCGGGACCGATCACGCGCTCTATCATAAGTCGTCTTCCGGGTCGGGCTTCAGCGACTGGGAGTACCTCGGCGGCCCGTTCACGAGCGCGCCCTCGGCCGTGTCGTGGGGGCCGGGGCGGCTGGATGTCTTCGTGCGCGGGACCGACGGAGCACTCTGGCACAACTGGTTCGATGCATCGCGAGGGAGCACGTGGGGCGGCTTCGAGTCCCTCGGCGGCTGGATCCAGGGCGCACCGGTGGCCGTCGCGCCGACCGCGAACTGGCTGGAGGTCCTCGTGGTCGACGCCAACGGCGGGCTGGAGGAGCGCTACTGGGACGGCTGGCAATGGCTCGGGTACGTGTACCTCGGCGATGGAGTGACAGTGGCACCGTGAGCGCGCACCTCACCCCGACATCGTCGGGTCGCGGAGCCGTTTGGGCAAGCTGACGAGCGCTTGCTGGAATCCGTTGTCCCAACGCGCGACGCGGCTCGTTCGAGCAGGGGTTTTGATGGTCACGCGGCAGTCACAGCGCGGCACAGCCTTCGGCGTCGCGCACGACTTCTGCAGACGCGCATTGCACGAGGCCGCGCGTGGCCGCGACTCGCGCGCTCAGGTCCGCGGCAAGCGAGGCGGACCGGCGAACAGCGGGTGGCGCGCGTGGACGGCGGTGGGCGCTTCGCTGTCCCAAGCGGCGTCGGAAGCCGGCATGGCGGATTCGGTCACTGGGTGAGTAGCGGGCTTGGTGTCGACGTTATCCGGATCCGCAAGGCCGTCACTGGGAGTCGAGCGCATGGCTGCGGCTAGAACGGTCGCAGCGCGCCGGAGTTTAGCCGCACCGTGTCGTGCTCGGAATCATTGCGGAATGCGGCAAGTGTTGCGCTTTCGCGGCCATGCATCACGGCGCATGCGGCACGACGAACACGTCACTCACGCCGTTGTAGTCGCCCACGACGAGATTCGATGCGGCCGTGTGAAACGCCGCGAATTTGCCGTCATTGCTGAGCACCGACCGATAGTTGGTGGAGGCGTTGGCAAAGCCGCCGAAGTCCGAGCCGTTCAGCAGAAACACTTGCTTCGATCCGCGATCGTACAAGTAAGCGTTGATGTAACCGTTGTTGGCGCCAGCTAGATTGAGCGCGAGCGAGTCGTAAACGACGAGGCTGCCATCCCCATTCAACGACGGCCCGGACGAGAGCCCGTCGCTCTGACCGCCTGCGCTCGTGACGCTGACCCGCTCGATCGTGTTGGCAGCCAACGCGTACACGAAAATATCCATTTTGCCGTTGTCGTCGCCGAGCACGAGATTCGTGGCGAGTGAGGCGAAGGCGGCGACTTTGCCGTCGCCGCTGAGCGCCGGGCGTTCGCTGTATTTGTCTGCGTCCGTCGCAGTGTTCGGGTTACGGCTGATCCGGCGCGTGACGCCCGCGCTGCGCACGAAGATGTCGTCGACCGCGTTCGGATCGGTCACGCCGTCGATCAGCTGCGTGCCTTGACTTTGAAACGCGAACACCGCGCCGTCATCGCTGATCTGCGGCTCGATCGAGTCGCCGTCGGATTGAGCGCCGGCCGTGCTCACACTGATGCGCACCGTGGTTTGATTGACTCGATCGCGCACGAAGACATCGAGCTTGCCGTTCGTGTCGCCACTGACCAAATTCGCAGCCGCGCTCGCCCAAACCACGAATTTACCGTCACCGCTGAGGTCCGGCATTTTCGAGGCGCCGGTGGCCTGTGATTCGTCGTCGGCAACGCTCACGCGCTCGATCGTGTCGCTCGCCAAATCGTACACGAACACGTCGCTCACGCCGTTCGTGTCGCCGCTCACGAGGTTCGCGGCATCGGAGGTGAAAGCGACGTGCTTGCCGTCTGCGCTGATCACGGGCTCGGTGCTGTTCCCGCTGTTCTTCGTCAAACGCTTGATCAGCTGGGTTTGGCGATCGTAAACGAAGATGTCTTGATTGGTGCCGAGATCGCCCGGATCGAAGTTATTGGCGGCCGAAGAAAACGCGACCAAGCGACCGTCCGCGCTCAGCGACGGATGCAAACTGTAGCCATCGCCGAGCACCGAATCGGGCGGGCTCGAGCGACTGACCAGCTCGGTCAGATTCGCTGCGGCGGCCAGCACCGTGACCTTGAACGCGCGACTCCGCGTGAGCCCCGCGCCGTCTTTTACCGTCACCGTTACGTTCGCGCTGCCGGTTTGGCCGGACTCGAGCGTCAGCGTCAGCGTGCGCACGTCCGCCGACGCGCCAGGGCCCACCGCGATGTTCGCGCTCTTCAACAAGGCCGCATTGTCGGAGACCGCGGTCACGAGCAAGTCGGCCGCGGGCGTCAAATCATCACTCACGTGCGCATTGACCGGCGCGAGCGCCTGACCGATGACGACGCCCGTGTCCGGGATGGGATCGACGAACGGCGCGGTGTTGACCGGGGCTGCGCCCGCTTCACCGCCCGAACCAAGCTCGCCTGCGGCCCCCGCTTGCATCGCCGGGCTGCCGGCAACGCTCGCGGTGCCCGCTGCGCCGCCCGAGGTGCCGCCGCCCGCCGCCGTGCCCGCCGAGCCGCCACTCGTGCCCATGCCGCCGCTATCGCCTGACCCGCCTGTGGCGTTGCCTGAGCCACCCGCCGCGTTGCCCGAGCCGCCCGCCGCGTTGCCCGAGCCGCCAAGCGAGCCGCCTTGGCCGCCCGTGAGTTCACCGCCGCCGGTGCCCACATCGCGCCCGCCCACGCCGTCCGCGGTGCCTCGCGAATCCGTGCTGCACGCCGATGCCAGCAACCCTGCCACCACTAGGACACCCGCGCCGTTCAGGATTCGTTTTCGCATCACTCCTCAGAACCGCAAATCCTATCGATCCCGGAAGCGCAGAGCAATCCACACTTTAGAAACGGGCCCGCAACGCATGCAAACCGAACGCGCACTCGTGCTGAGAGGGGGCGCTCACGCTCCGATTGCGCTCAGCGCGGCACGATGCGTTCCACTACCGGCCGACGGTCGGCGGTGAGCCCACAAAGTTCGACATAGCGGACGCTCGGAATCAGCGCGCGAGCCTCCGTCTGCACGAAGATACGCCGCAGGCTTGCCGACTGGCGCAAAATGGGTAACTCCGCGACGAAGCCACCGCTCAGCGCGCGCACGCGGAGCGCGCGCTCCGCACACGCAGCGAGCCGCAAGGCGAAGCCGTCGCTTCGCACCGCGGCGACGGAAAAGCCGTACGCGAGTTGGCGCTCCGTCCAAGTGAGCTCTTCGCGCCGACCGTCTTCGGCCAGCATCAACCAATAAGCTTCGAGCGGGTTCGTCAGATCGAGGCGCCCGTCACGGCCGGTGCGCACGGCATACTTGACGACATTCGCGTTCGTGCTGCGCGCGAGCGTGAACAGCTCGCGCGACGGCAACGCCTGGAGCACCCGGGGCGAGTAGATCTGAACCGCGGCAGCGGCCAAGCTGAGCGACAACGCGCGACGAGTCAGCATGACTAGACGACATGCCGAGCTCGCTCGTGAATGGACAGAAGATTCGGTCAAAACCGGCACGTGCCGCGAGCTTCTTGCCGGCGCGTCACGCGAGCGGGCGTTTTGTCACGCGATCGACGCGCTGACTTGCGCGGCGCGCCCGAGCCGGCGAGGGTGCTCGCATGGCGCGCCAAACCACCCCAGCTACCTCGAATCGTCCGTCACTCAAGGCCTTTTCGCGGGCGGCGGAGGAATACGTCGAACGCACCTTCGAGCGCTTTCCGAGCTATGGCTCGAGCACGGGCCGGCACGAATTCGACGGGCTGCTCGAACGACCCACGCTCGCGCTCTTTCGCGCGCACGAGAAGCTGCTCCGCGAAACGCTCAGCGCCGTCGAAGATCTGCCCGAGCTCGACTTCAGCGGCGACGCTTGGCTCGATCGGCGCGCGCTGCTCGCCGAGCTCCGCTGTGAGATCTGGTCGATCGAGCGCAACGACTATCGCAAAAATCCGGAGCGCTGGGCGTCCGGCGCGCTCGGCAGCGTACACAACTTGGTCGTCAAACACGCCGATGATCTGAAGCCCGCGGCCGACGCGATCTTGTCGCGGCTGAGCAAGCTACCGGCGTACTTGGCCGCCAGCGCGGAGCTGATCGAAGCACCGATCCCGGTCTGGACGCGCATGGCCGAGCAGAGCTGCGCGGGCGCGCCGAGCCTGCTCGATGCGATCAGTGAACCGCTCAAGCGCACGAAGCGCGCCTCGCCCGCGAAAATCGACGGCTTGATCGCCAAAGCCAAGGCGGCATTTGCCGCGTACGCCGCGCACGTCAAACGAGTCAAACCGGGCCCTACCAACGGCTTTTCCGTCGGACCGGCGCGATTCGAAGCCTTGATCCGCGAACGGCTGGGTTGGGATCTCGGCGCGCGCGAAGCGGCGGCGCTCGGACACACCCTGGTCGAACGCATCGAAGCGCAAATGGCGATCGAAGCGCGCAAAATCGGCCGCGGCAAGCCGCGCGACATCTTGGCCCGCGCGGCCAAAGAATGGAGCCCAGCGCGGCCGAGCCTATTCGAGGAATACGAATTCGAGACGCGGCGCGTGCGCGAAGCGTTCCGCAAAGCCAACGTGGTCAGCCTACCGAAGGGCGAACGGCTACTCGTCAAGCTCGTGCCGAAATTCCTGCAGCATCAATTTCCGACCGCCGCCTATTCGCAGCCCGGTTGCTACGACCGTGATCAGACCGGCATTTTCTGGGTCAATGATTTGAGCTTGCTGCGCAATACCGAGCCGGAAAAAGCCGCCGAAATTCGCCAGCACTTCGGCGTACCGCTGACGTGCGCGCACGAAGCGTACATCGGGCATCACCTGCAGTTTTGCACCGCCAATCGCCACCCGAGCAAACTGCGCCGGCTGTTCGCGCACTCGGTGTTCTACGAAGGGTGGACCTTGTGGTGCGAACAAATGGCCGTCGACCAAGGCGTCGTCTCCGAGCCCGTCGCGCGCCTAAACCAATTGAACGACGCACTCTGGCGCGCCCACCGCATCTTGATCGATTGCGGGCTACACACCGGCGAGCTGAGCTACGACGGCGCGGTCAAACACCTGATGAAGCACATGGGCTTCACCCGCGGCCGCGCCGAAGGCGACGTAAACTGGTACACGATGATGCCCACCGTGCCCATGAGCTACCTGCTCGGCAAAATGGAAGTCATCCGCCTCAAACAACGCAAAGTCGACAAACAAGGCTGGACGCTCAAACAATTCAACGACTGGGCCCTCTCCCACGGCACCCTCCCCTGGCGCTGGATCGAACAGAGCGGCCTCTGACCGCCTCGCTGCGGCTTTTGGCCGAAAAATTGGCGCGTTTTCAGATCCGAGAACGCGCTCTTGCCCGACGCTGCGCCGCGTGCGACAAACCCGGGCGCACGAAACATGCACCCCTAGCTCAGCTGGATAGAGCGACGGCCTCCGGAGCCGTAGGTCAGTGGTTCGAATCCACTGGGGTGCGCTGATTCTCATTGGGAATCTGGGTGCGGCTTTGGATGCACGGTCGGGGCGGCGGGGCGCAACGATAGGCATCCGGGTTGAGGACCGTGGTGACCTGCGGTCCTCGCCTGCTTCGCAGGCTGCGGTCCTCGGGACCTTATGACTCACGCTTTTGACCGGATCGCGACGGTGGCTGAGGGACTCCGCGGCTCTGCGTTGATGGTGCGAATCCACTGGGGTGCACGGGCTTTGGATTCGCTATGATCGAGCGCTGGGTATCGCGAGGCACACGGATCAGAGCCGCGACAGCGCGGCTCGAATCTGCTCCAGGGCGCGCTCGATCTCGCGAGCGATGATCGACGCATCGATCCGAAGGACGCGATATCCGGCGTGTGCCAGCGCCAAATCGCGGCGCGCATCGGCGCGAGCGCGCTCACCGTGATACGCGCCGTCGACCTCAATCACGAGGCGCAGCGCGGGAGCAAAGAAGTCCGCAATGAAGCGCCCGAGCAGTGGCACCTGCCGGCGAAACACCACGCCCAAACGGCGGCCACGGATTTGAGCCCGTAGGAGTTGCTCGGTGGACGTTGGCGACGCGCGCATAGCGCTGGCGCGTTCCGCGAGGACCGCAGCGCGGCGGCCGCTATGAGTTCGAGAAGAGGGCTTGTTGTGGGCTCGAGTCATGCCCCAAAAGGCGCAGGCGCCGTGACAGCCCCCCGATTCGGAAGCGACGCTCACGACGGGGCTGGCGCGGCGCGTGCGCCCTCTCGCATGACTCGAGCCCGCAACGAGCCCGCGCCGACACATGAGCCGACGCGCGCCTCGCTGGACCCAGCCGTCGGACCCTCCGCCGCGCGCGGCGCGCCCTGGCGCCGCGTCCGGCGTTGAGGGTCCCGGGCGCGCGCAGCGCCAAAGGCGCGAGCACGTCCGGCCGCGCCACGACGCTCACCGCGAGGAGCATCCAAGAGAGCGACGGCCTCCGGAGCCGTAGGTCAGTGGTTCGAATCCACTGGGGTGCGCTGATTCTCATGGGGAATCTGGGTGTGCACGCAGAATCGAATGCTAAGCTTATCGTCGATGTCCGGCGAAGCTGCCACCAAGATCGATGGAGACGTGATTCACGCCGTGGATCGCAACGGGCACGTCATCGATTTGGCCCCGGCTTGGCCGTTGCTCGAGCGCGTTCTGCGCGAGTGGGAACCGCAACGTATCCACCTTTTCGGAAGTCGGGCGCGTGGAGAGGCCCATCCCGAAAGTGACTGGGATTTCCTCGTTGTGGTACCAGATTCCTCTTCGACACCCGACGATCCGCTCGTGCCATGGCGTTTGCGGAGAGATTCAGGGGTACGTGCTGACGTGGTCGTCTACTCTTCGCGCGATTTCGAAGCTGAGCGCGCCGTGCCCAACACGCTAGCGTATGAAGCCGCCACCGGCGGGGTTGCGCTCTATGAGCGCTGGGCGCGTCGTAGCCAATACGCTGCGGCTCGCCCAAGCCGACTTGGATGCCGCGAAGCTCCTGCACGCCGGAAAGAATCGCTACGCAATCTACCACTGCGAGCAAGCGGCAGAGAAAGTCATCAAGGCGGTCCTCACGTCGGAGGGCATCCACGCCAACATCAAACATCTGCTCGATGAAATGGTGAAACAGGTTCCCGATGCGAATCCGCTCAAGCCGCTGCTGAAGCGGACCGAGCACCTTGCGGCATATGCGACGACCTATCGATATGCGAGCCCGACTGGCAACATCAAGGCAGCGCCCGATGACGTCACGCTCGAAGCGGACATCGCGAGCGTCCAGGTAGCCCTTTCGGCAACTGCATCGGCTTTTGGCGTCGAGCTGAGCAGGCAAGATCAGCCCGCCAGAACCGCCAAGCCCGTTCGCTAGCCGGCGCGTCATCCGCAGTCCTCTTCGAGCCGCTCTCGGCGACTGCGGTCAGCTGCTCGTCAGGGGCAGTCGCGCGAAGGGCGCAGCCAGCGCTGCGTGATCCGAAGCCTCGGGAAGCAGTAGCGGTCCCGCAAAACCCAGCCGAAGGACCCTCCGCCGCGCGCGGCGCGCTCTGGTGCCGCGTCCGGCGTTGAGGGTCCCGGCCGCGCGCAGCGCCAAAGGCGCGAGCACGGCCGGCCGCGCAGCAACGTATTCCGCAAGGAGCATCCAAGAGAGCGACGGCCTCCGGAGCCGTAGGTCAGTGGTTCGAATCCACTGGGGTTCGCTGATTCTCACTGAGAATCTGGGCGCGGATTTGGATGCACGGTCGGGGGCGGCGGGGCGCAACGATAGGCATCCGGGTTGAGGACCGTGGTGACCTGCGGTCCTCACCCGCTGCGCGGGCTGCGGTCCTCGGGACCTCATGACTCACGCTTTTGACCGGATTGCGACGGTGGCTGAGGGACTCCGCGGCTCTGCGTTGATGGTGCGAATCCACTGGGATGCGCTGATTCTTTGGCGGCGCGATCGAGGGCCGCGGCAAATCATTGCCCGAGCAGCGCCTTTTTGCGCTCGTCGAGAGCAGCCTCCAGGTGCATGAGCATCAGCTTGTCTTTGGGACGAGTGAGCTGCCGCTTCAGCTCCACTTGCTTTTCCAGGGTCAATACTCTGACTGCATTTCCGCCTACGTCGAGCACCTCGCTGTATGGCAGCAGGTCCTCATAACCGCCGCCAAAATCGATTGCGCCGAGCAGGTCGAACTTGAGGTTGCCGCTCCGCAAGAGCTGATTGCCACGGCCCAAAAGGTGCGACTCGTTCGGCGTGAGATTTCGGGGGTCGTCGGCGTACACAGCTCCGAGCTCAGCGAGGGCCAAGAGCAGCCGGGCAACGTTGTCTTTGGCGCGATCGTGAACGAGGTCGAAGTCCTGCGTGTTGATGGGCACGCGCTGCAAGACGGCAGCCACTCCGCCGACGACGATGAATCGAACGTCATGGCGGGTGAGGATTTCAATCAGCCTGAGGAATCGGTTCTCCAACTCGCTTCACGCTTTCGGCAAGCTGATGCATCTCCTCCAGCGCCTGCAGGCACTCGAGGGGGGTGTCACGGAGGCAAGCACGAACCAGGCTTCGATCCACGCCGTTATGGTCGTACTCTTTGCTTGGGGGAGCCTCGTCTTCGAGGTTTGCGGACACGCCTTACAGTTTAGCAGATCCGGGCAACTAAGGGGTCTGAGACAATTGGCTCAGCGTGGACCGTAAGTAGCCCCAGCGTAATAGGGAAGGTGCAGCCGTAGGACCCTCCGCCGCGCGCGGCGCGCTCTGGCGCCGCGTCCGGCGTTGAGGGTCCCGGGCGCGCGCAGCGCCTGAAAGGCGCGAGCACGCCCGGCCGCGCAGCGACGCACTCCGCGAGGAGCATCCAAGAGAGCGACGGCCTCGGGAGCCGTAGGTCAGTGGTTCGAATCCACTGGGATGCGCTGATTCTCATTGAGAATCTGGGTGTGGCTTTGGATTAGCGGTCGGGGCGGCGGGGCGCAACGATAGGCATCCGGGTTGAGGACCGTGGTGACCTGCGGTCCTCGCCCGCTGCGCGGGCTGCGGTCCTCGGGACCTTATGACTCATGCGATAAACCGCGGTCCGAAATTGGCTGAGTGTCGGGGCGGCTCTGCGTTGATGGTTCGAATCCACTGGGATGCGCTGATTCTCATTGAGAATCTGGGTGTGGCTTTGGATTAGCGGTGGGAGGGCGGCAAGGCGCAACGATGGGCATGCGGTTTGAGGACCGTGGTGACCTGCGGTCCTCGCCTGCTTCGCAGGCTGCGGTCCTCGGGACCTTATGACTCATGCTTTTGACCGGATTGCGACGGTGGCTGAGGGACTGCGCGGCCCTGCGTTGACGGTGCGAATCCACTTGGGTGCGCTGATTCGCGGGGGATTTCTAGGGGTTCGCGGCACGACCGGTGGGCATAGGCCTAGGTCAGCCCGGCCGTGCCTTCGATGCCTTTCCCGCGATTTCCGTGCCCCAAGCCTCGCGCGCTTGTGCTTGCTGCCCGTGGTCGCGCGCGTCGAGAGGAACGGAGGCGCGCGCCCGCTCCGGTTCGGCGGGCTTCGCGTCTGCTGCGAGTTCAACTACCCTGGCCTCGTGCACAGCGCGATCGTTCCCTTGCTGTGTTCAACTGGGCTTGCGG